>ERZ772971.354-NODE-354-length-29880-cov-2.974484_pt1 | contig 29880 bp, 26 predicted proteins | sample MGYA00511943_ERZ772971 | MGnify/ENA primary metagenome ERZ772971 (study PRJEB29015, sample SAMEA2737929) | human oral metagenome | biome: human oral; feature: human-associated habitat; material: dental | place: China | collected 2144 ... | reverse complement strand
TATAAGTGGAAATAGGGCGGAAAATCACAAGTGGGAAACTTTAGTTACCTGGTGCTTTTTCTAGTATTTGTATGATTGAGGTGTTTTTCTGCTGTTTTGCATAATAGAGCGCAGTTCGCCCCTCTTCGTCTTTTATTCCTTTCTTTGCTCCATATTTCAACAGCAACAGAACCATATCTTTATTTCCTTTTATGACGGCTTTGATTAGCGGACATTCGATATAGTCGCCACCTAAGTTGCCCAATCCATTGGCTTTTGCACCATGTTTTAATAGTAGCGAGGCTATTGCAACATTGTTTACGTAGCAACTTGCCACCAGCGGACACAAGCCATTCTCGTTGTAAGGCCTGTTTGGATCTGCTCCCATAGCCAGTAACTGTTTCACCAAACCTTCATCTTCATTGTCTATAGCCATATAAAGCGCATCATATATAAATACCTCATCGGAAAAAACCTCGTCTATATTCGCTTTCATGGCAATCAGTTTCTGTATGGCAGGCTTGTTTTTATATAGACACGCATAGCCTAACAGCGAATAAGAGTGGTCAGAATCCAAGGGAATAAAGGAATCTACATTGTTTATATACTTCATATTGGCTGCCAATTCAGCCAAGTTGTTGTTTTTTATAGCCTTTATTGCCGAGCGGTAATAATCTTTATGCACACCGTTTTGGGCATGTCCCAAATTGGCCATGCAGAACAAAAGGAGTGCAAAGAAGAACGTCTTTTTCATTAGATACTGTATATTATTATGTTAATTGCACACCGCCATTTAATCATCAAACAATCTAAGCCTATTTTTACGCGCCTCTTCTATGGGCAACAGCTTTTGTTGCTTGTCTTGATAGCCAGCTCTTAGACTTTCGTATTTGTCGTTGAGCTCACTAACATAGGCTGTTTCTTCACTCTTGTTCAGCAATCTAGCAGCAGCCAAGGAGTTTTGGCTGGCATCTTTCATCCAAACCACAGGACCGCCATACACGGGTGCAATCTTCAAGGCAACGTGCAGCTGACTGGTTGTTGCGCCCCCAATCATGATGGGGATGTCCAGACCAGCCTTCTCCATCTCTTGCGCCACGTTAATCATTTCTTCCAGCGAAGGTGTGATAAGTCCACTCAAGCCAATAATGTCCGCCTTCTCTTCAATGGCCTTCTTAATTATTTGTTCGGCAGGAACCATCACGCCAAGGTCTATCACCTCGTAGTTGTTGCAAGCCATCACCACGGCCACGATGTTCTTGCCAATGTCGTGCACATCGCCTTTCACCGTGGCAAGGATAACCTTACCGGCTTTCGTCGCTCCCACTTTCTTTTCTTTCTCGATGTAGGGTTGCAGTATGGCCACGGCCTGTTTCATCGTTCGCGCCGTCTTTACCACCTGCGGAAGAAACATCTTGCCTGCCCCGAAGAGTTCGCCAACCTCGTTCATGCCTGCCATCAGAGGGCCTTCAATGATGTCTACGGCATGCGGAAAATGTGCTAAAGCCAAGTGCAGGTCTTCGTCCAGATGGTCGCCAATGCCTTTGCGAAGTGCGTATTTCAGACGTTCATCCAAGTCTAAACTTCTCCATTCTTCTTCCGCTTGTTTTTGTGTACTGGCGTCGCCACTTGCCATACCTGCCTTTCGGCGTTCTTCCTCTTCCTTTTTCTTGTTGGCCAACTCAATCAAGGCCTCGGCCGCATTGGGCTTTCGGTTAAGAATAACATCCTCGATAATCTCCAATTCATCGGCGGGAATGTCGCTGTAAGTAACCTTCGACGATGGATTTACGATGCCAAAGTCCATGCCTTCGTTGATGGCGTGGTACAAAAACACGGCGTGCATGGCCTCGCGAATATAGTTGTTGCCCCTAAACGAGAACGAAAGGTTGCTCACACCGCCGCTGATATGCGTGCCAGGCAAGTTTTTACGTATCCACGCAATCGAGCGAATAAACTCGTGCGCATAGTTGTCGTGCTCTTCAATGCCCGTTGCGATGGCCAGAATATTCGGGTCGAAGATAATGTCTAGCGGGTTCATGCCCACCTCTTGCGTAAGAATGCGGTATGCGCGCTGTGCTATTTCTATTCTCCGCTCAAAGGTTGTGGCTTGTCCTTGTTCGTCGAAACACATCACCACGCATGCTGCGCCAAAGCGTTTCAATGCCCTTGCGTGTTCAATAAATTGCTCTTCGCCCTCTTTCAGCGAGATAGAGTTAACGATACACTTGCCTTGCACGCATTTAAGACCTGCCATGATGACCTCCCATTTAGAAGAGTCGATCATGATGGGCACGCGTGCAATGTCGGGTTCGGCCGCAATCATATTGAGAAATGTGGTCATTTCTTTTTCCGCATCAAGCAAACCGTCGTCCATGTTGATGTCTAGCACCAATGCGCCATCGGTTACCTGTTTGCGTGCAATACTTATGGCCTCATCATATTGCCCTTCCTTGATAAGTCGAAGAAATTTTTTACTACCTGCCACGTTGCATCGTTCGCCCACATTAACGAAGTTAACTTCGGGCGTAACGTTTAGCATTTCAAGCCCAGATAGCCAAAGCGTGTTGGGTTTGCTTACCACGGCGTGTGGCGTTTTGCCTTTGGCCAAGACTGCATAACTGGCAATAAACTTGTCGTCGGTGCCACAACAGCCGCCAATGATGTTCACTAAGCCCTCGTTTATAAATTGGGCAATCTGCGGCGACATGCTTTCGGCTGTCTCATCATATTGTCCCATCGTGTTGGGCAGTCCTGCATTGGGGTAGGCCGAGATGTAATAGGGCGCTTTGCTGGCCAATTCTTTGAGGAAAGGTTTCATTTGGTCGGCACCGAAAGAGCAGTTAAGCCCAACCGAGAAGATGGGGTACGAACTTATACTGGCAAGAAATCCCTCTATGGTTTGTCCGCTAAGGGTTCGTCCTGCCAAGTCGCTCACCGTCATACTGAGCATGATGGGCAGTTCAACGCCTTGCATTTGCATCTCGGTCATGGTGGCATCGATGGCAGCTTTGGCGTTAAGCGTGTCGAATATTGTTTCTATCAAGATGGCGTCTACACCGCCTTCTATCAGTGCGCCCACTTGTTCGCGATAGGCATCAAACAGTTGGTCGTAGGTAATGTCGCGTGCGGCGGCATCGCTTACGTCGGGACTCATCGAGCAAGTTTTGTTTGTTGGGCCAACCGAACCGCACACAAAGCGTGGCCATTCGTCGGTACTAAACTCATCTGCAGCTTGTCTGGCCAGTTTTGCACCAGCCAAAGCCATTGGGCGCGATAGGTGTTCGAGTTGGTAATCGGCTTGCGATATGATTTGCGAAGAAAAGGTATTCGTCTCAATGAGGTCGGCACCAGCGGCCAAATATCTGCGGTGAATGTCGAGAATAAGGTCGGGACGGGTGATGTTCAGCACGTCGTTGTTGCCTTTTAGTTGACCTTCGTGTTCTGCCAAATCGGCATTTCTGAAGTCTTTTTCCTCCAAGTTGTAGTCTTGAATCATGGTTCCCAACGCACCATCTAGTATCATGATGCGCTGTTTTATAATATCCTGAATTTTCATCTTGTCGACCTTTCCTTTCCCATTTGCGCCTATTGGGCGTGTTTATCAACTCTACAACTTGTTTGAGTATCATTGAAATGCAGCGTGGAATAATTAAAACCTGCCTTAATACCGCTTTATTGCCCTGTCCATTTGTCGGCGGTCTTCTTTCTCTTTAAGTGTTTGCCGCTTGTCGAACTCTTTCTTACCACGCACCAGGGCGATGTCTACCTTTGCCCGTCCATGTGGGTCGATAAACACGAGTGTTGGCACGATGGTAAAGCCCACTTGCTTGCTAGCCTCTTGCAGTTTGCGTATCTCGCGTTTGGTGAGCAACAGCTTGCGGTCGCGTTTGGCCTCGTGGTTGGCATACGAACCGTAGAAATAGGGCGAAATGTTCATGCCCTTTACCCATAGTTCGCCATTGTTGATATAGCAAAAGCTGTCTACCAGCGAGGCCTTGCCCATGCGGATAGACTTTATTTCCGTTCCCGTAAGAACGATGCCGGCCATAAACGTTTCAACGAAGAAGTATTCGAACGAAGCCTTCTTGTTCCTTATCTGTACGGCACTTTTCTTTCTTATCGAATCTGTTTCTTTGCCCATTGTTTGTCCTTTCTTTCTAAATGTGGCTTGGTTGCTAGTTAGCCCGTGCAACAGCCGTTCTAGTTCACAATTTCTGCAAACTCTTCTATATGCCCGTCTATATACTGTGCTATGGCAGCCGTCCACTCTTCTTCGTGTTCAACGAAGGTGTCGTCGAAGTCGTCGAATACGGGGAACTGCTCGAAAAGCGACATGAACTCTTCGTCGGTGCAGTCTTTTTCTATTTCCTCATGATACTTCTTGTAGTTGGAGTGCACCTTGCTTACGAGTCGCCCCAATTCTGTAATTCCCCATTGCTTGACCATCTTGGCAAAGGGATTGAGGAAGATAAAGCCGCCATAGCCGTTGTGTATCAGTTGGATGAACCCTCCATCCATTACCTCGTCGCGCAGAATGCGGTAGGCCAAAAGTGTTATTTGGCTTGCATTGAGCTGTGCCATGGTGTCGGCGGTTAGCTTTCCGCCCACAGAGGCATTGATGGCATCTACAAAGATGTCTACAAAGGCGTCCATTCCTTCTTCTGCCGCTTGTCTTAAAGCGGCATCGCTAACTGTTACTTTGTTGGGCATAGTTGAATGTTATATAATAAATGATGTACAAAGTTACAACAAAACCGCGTAACGCCTGCAAAATAGGGGTAAGAAAGTGTGCAATGGGGCGTTCTGCCACCTTTCTAAATGCCAAACTCTGCTCTGCAATTGCTCGCGCTGACGGCCGTATACGTGCGTGTTTCCTGTGCCCGTTGCCCACGCGCGTGCACATGGTATAATCGATTTTGTCTAGTTTATAGTAAAAATTTTAACATTATGAGTGCCCTTTTTGCTCACCAATCGTCTGCCTTGTCGCAAAAAATCGATTCTCGCGAAGGTTTGTTATGGTGCAAAAAGGGGGTTGTTTGTGAATGCGGAAAAATGAATTTTTATTTAAACTGCTCGCCACTAACACCCGTTTTCAGGCCTTTTTCAGCAAAATGGAGTGCGTTTTGCCGCTAAACGGAGTGCATTTTGGTGCAAAATGCAATGCGTTTTGGTACAAAATGGAGTGCGTTTTGGTGCTAAATGCAAGGTAAAATGCTGCTAAATGCAGTGTAAAAGGGTGCTAAATGTGGGATGAAAAGTATAAACATCCGCTGTAATGGTATAAATAAAACCTTCTTGAACCATGAAATATGTGGCTGTTAGGGGCAAAATGTCTATCGGAAAGTGGGTTTTTAGGGGTAAAATGGGTGTATTTTAGCTTGAAAAAAATCGGATTTTCAACCAAACTAGAAAGGCTAAATGGTGCAAAACGCGGGTTTTGTTCTTGAAAACAGACAGGGCGAGGGGTATGAATGGTTAAAAACGGTAGGCATTTGCCTACTTTTTAGCCTATTTTTTCGCTAGAACGGAGTGAAATGTTGAACTATTTTGTAAAATAAATAACAAGAATTTAAGTTTTTGAGCTTTTGAGTTTTTGAGTTTTTGAGTTTTTGAGTTTCTGAGTTTGTGAGTTGATGAGTTGATGAGTTGATGAGTTCGTAAGTTGATGAGTTTGTGAGTTGTTTTGAATGTTACTATATTTTTTCTATACGCCATGTATGAGAGGAGCAATTATCTTGTTTTACCGCACCACAAAGATAATAAACTCCTCTCAGCATATTGAAACATTAAAAGTGAAGACGGCTTCTGCATGTAGAAACTAACTCTTATGAGTTACTTGACAAATATGAAGCTGAAGTATCTGTACAAGACGTTTATAGTCGCACCACAAATCGTTTAGTACTTAAACATTGATGGCAAACTGCGGGATACGAACATGCGTACAAAGCCATTGCTTTTGCCCACTGCTTGCCTTCACGCTTACACCTCGCCACAAACATGCATCATTAGTCTTGAAAATAAACCCTGTTTACCCTGTTGCTGATGCCCGTAAGCACCTCGTAAGGAATGGTTTGCAGCGCATCAGACAGCACCGTTACGGGCAAGTTGTCGCCGAATATCTCCACCCTGTCGCCTTCGTTACAGTCTATCCCCGTCACATCAATCATGGCTACGTCCATGCAGATGTTGCCAACATATTCTGCTCGTTGGTTGTTCACCAAGCAATAGCCGTTGCGGTTGCCCAATCGCCTGTTCAACCCATCGGCATATCCAATGGGTATGGCCGCTATCACGCTATCGTGTTCAATGGCTCCGCGGCGCGAATACCCCACAGTGTCGCCGGCCTTTACCTTGCGCAGTTGCAGAATGGTGGTGCGCAGGGTGCTCACATTGTTGATGATGGCGTTGGTTCGAGGGTTAATTCCATATAGGCCTAGCCCTAAGCGGCACATGTCTAGCTGACGTTGTGGAAAATGTTCTATGCCTGCTGAGTTGTCGATATGGCGGAGAATGTGGTGTTCGAAGGCAGCCTGCAACATCCTACTGCCTTTATCAAATCGTTCGAACTGCTGCTGCGAGAAGTCGTCGAACTGGTCGGCATCAGACCCTACAAAATGCGAAAACACCGATTTGGGTATCAAGGCGTTTTGGTTGTGCAGGCGCTCTATCAGTCGCGGAACATCTTTTTCGGGGTCGAACCCTAGGCGGTGCATGCCTGTATCCAGCTTTATATGAACGGGAAATCCCGTTATTCCCTCTTTCTCGGCAGCCTTAATGAGAGCCTCCAACAGGCGGAAACTATACACTTCGGGTTCCAAATCGTAGTCGAACATGGTTTTGAAGGCCGTCATTTCGGGGTTCATTATCATGATGTTGCTGCTTATTCCGTTGCGTCTTAGCGTCGCACCTTCGTCGGCAACGGCCACGGCAAGATAGTCTGCACGATGGTCTTGCAGGGTCTTTGCTATCTCTACGGCTCCTGCACCATAGCCGTCAGCCTTAATCATGCACACCAACTTGGTGTTGGGGTGCATCATGGCACGATAGTAATTCAGGTTGTCTATCATGGCATTGAGGTTAACTTCGAGGGTAGTTTCGTGCACTTTCTTCACCATGAGTTCGGTTAATTGGTCGAAACCAAAACTTCGTGCGCCTTTAAGTAGCACCACTTCGTTGCGCAATCCCTTAAAAACATCGCTGCGTATGAAATCTTCTACCGAGGCGAAGAAATGCCGTTCTGCCAACCTGATGCTTTCTTTGTTGGCGCAAATCTTCGGTCCGATGCCGATAAACTTCTGCACACCGCGTTGTTCGGCCAAGCCCGACACCTCTTTATATAGTTCAGCATCTTGCAGTCCGCTTTGCAAAATGTCGCTCAACACTAGCGTTCGTTGTTGCCCGTTGTGGTCGGGGCGGCGGTTCATAAAGTCGAGAGCAATGTCCAGCGAGTTGATATCCGAGTTGTACGAGTCGTTGATGAGCGTGCATCCGTTAAGTCCTTCCTTCACTTCCAGTCGCATAGCCACGGGTTCGAGCCGCCTCATGCGTTTGTCTATGGTGTGCGCATCGAGCCCAACATGCAGGCAGATGGTTGCACATACAACAGAATTGCACACCGAGGCATCATCAATGAAGGGCAACGAGTAACTTGCAGGCTGGCCTCCTTTATATATATAATGTATGGTGGTGTGGGTGGGTTGCTTGTCAATCTTGGTTACAAACATGGCTGCATCTGGGCTTTTCGTAGACCATGCCAGGCGTTCGCCTTTGTTGTTCGTTTCGTTCAGCACGCGTGTCACCAAGTCGTCGTCGGCATTATACACCATTACCTCGGCTCCTTCGAATAGTCTTAACTTCTCGCGGCACTTCTCTTCGGGCGTGGCGAAGTTCTCTTCGTGGGCCGAACCAATGTTTGTCAGCACCGCAATGTTGGGTTTGATGATGTCGTGTAAAGCCTGCATTTCGCCCTTTTGACTGATGCCCGCCTCGAAAATGCCTAGTTGCGAGTGACGATTGAGCAACCAAACAGAGAGCGGAACCCCAATTTGCGAATTGTAACTGCGCGGACTTCGCGTAACAACCATTTGCGGCGAGAGCAGTTGGTACAGCCATTCTTTCACCATTGTCTTGCCGTTGCTGCCCGTTATGCCCACAATGGGAATGTTGAAAGCCTCTCGATGGCGTTGGGCAAGGCGTTGTAAGGCCTGCCTGGTGGACCTAACACACAAGAAATTGGCATCGCCGAACAACTCGGCGGCACGTGCTGGCACTTCTTCTACCACAAAGCAGCGCACACCGCGGCGGTAAAGTTCGGATATATAGTTGTGTCCGTCGTTTCGGTTAGACCTCAAAGCGAAGAACAATGTCTCTTCTGGAAAACAGAGCGAGCGACTATCGGTGAGCACAAAGCTGATGTGCGCCTCGGCATTGCCTAGACGTTGCGCCCCGATAAGCGTTGCAACCCTTTCAATGGGATATGTCATTATCATTTGTACTTTTAAGTTGGTGCAAAGGTAGTGCAAGTTGATAAAACAGCAAAATAAATATAACGGCTATTTGGAGAATAACCTATGACAGGCCATTTTGACGCCTTTTGACGTGCCTTTGTGAATGGTTATCAAAGGTTTTTGCCAATAATTTGTTCTGAAAGTTTGAATACGTAAAAAGTGTTACATGTGTTACTTTCCCTTTGTACACGGCATATTCGGCTGAATGCCTAAACTACGCATCATACTTTTTCACTATAATTGTAGTTACTTTTTTACATAAAAGCATGTGTGTTATGTTTTTTTTATTTATCTTTGCCCACTGATAGAAAGAGATATTGATCATCCGAATAAACTTAACAGAGAATATAATCACCTCGAATGCCATGTTAACTTATGGCTTGTAGGGGTAAAATTAATCATTAAAAAACGATAGAGAAAATGAAGAAACTTTTCTTAGTGGCCGCTTTTGCCATGGTAAGCGCATTTGCGTCTGCACAGTTTGCTGTTGGTGTTCACACCTTGTATGGTACCGACGTGTCTAATTTTGGTATTGGCGTAAGGGCTCGTTACGATCTCAACGAGCAGTTCCGTCTTGATGGTAACTTTAACTACTACTTCAAGAAGAATGGTTTGGAGTTCTGGGACATTAACGCCAACCTGCACTATCTCTTTAACATCACCGATGAGTTTACGGCTTACCCCCTTGGTGGTTTGGGCTTAGGAAGCATTAAAGCGACCACAGAACTAAGAGATCCTTTTACAGGACAAGTGGTTTATGCTTCTTCTACGTCAGACACTAAGCTTGGTTTTAACGTCGGCGGTGGTGTTGATTACCAAATTGCTGACGATCTATATCTTAACGGTGAAGTGAAGTACCAAATTATTAGTGGTTACAGCCAAGCTGTGTTGAGCGCAGGTATCGTTTACAAATTCTAAGTTTTAAGCCTTAGACTTTGATAAAACTACAAAGCCCGGAAGGTGTTCGTTCACTTTCCGGGCTTTTTGTATGCGATGGTGTTCAGTAGTTTATTCGGCGGTTGCAGCTTGCTTTTGTTTCTTCATTTGCCTACGATGCTCGATGGAACCATAGACATAATAGAACACAAACACCGTCCATACCATCACAATCATGAAGATGAAAGTGGTGAGAACAATCGACCCAATGAGCAGCGCATTAAAATAGGCAGGCAGCCCTGATGGGTCGTTCATCGTTAGTTCGCCTAACAACGACGATGTTCTAGCACCCAAGAGAATAAAGGTGGGCAAGAAAATAATCGCTCCAAGGCATGCCGAGGCCAACACCGTAAAGAAGGTTGTGCCAATAAGAAGGCCACCACCTCTTACTCCCGACACGTAATAGGCTATCAGGTTGCGGCGTAAGCTACCATTAGGAGAGAGCAAGTAGCGCATCTCGGCATACTTAAAGGGCACCATTATCAATGCCATGAGCAACAGCCATGCAACGGTTACCCCGCAAACAAGCGTGATGAAGTTGGCGGTAAAGGGCTTTCCTAGGTGGCTCATCACCACCATTCTAACCACTACAATGCCTATGGCCATTAATATAAGATAGACAATTAGCTCTACACCTACGATGGCTAACGAGCGGCGAAGGTTTTGTTTCAGTCCGCTTTCGCTGACAAGCGTTATCACCGAGGCGAAGAAATAAGCCCATAAACCAAGGCTTACCACCCACGTACCAATACTTCGTACATAAGATAGGATGGTAGGAGAGGGGCTGCCTAGCGAAGTGGCAGATATTTCTTGCAATGCAAAAAAGCCAAACAATGCCGTCATGATGGCAAAGAGCAAGGCTGGCAGCCATGTACCCTTGATGGTTTTGGCGAAGTTAATGCCTAGCAAATTGTTGGCTGTCTTTATACAGCTAGATAGGCTCCTGTCTTTAATGAGTTCGGTTTCCATGTTTATATCTTTTTTAAAGGGTTTCTTATTTAGTTGACGAGTTCTCACGTTTACAAGTTGACGGGTTCACGAGTTGACGAGGTAACGAGTTGAGAAGTTCATAAGTTGGCTAGTTGCGAGTTGACAAGATGAGTAGTCTAGTTAACAGGTTGGTAGGCGAAGCCATCTTTTCACCTTTTCACTCTTTCACCTTTTCAACCTTAAGCCATCTTTTCACCTTTTCACTCTTTCACCCTTTCACCTTTAAACCACCTTTTCACCTTTCCCTATTGCACCTTGTCTTCTAAACTCTGCGCACACAATGGCGGTGGCATTAGCCACGTTCAAACTTTCGGCACGTTCTTCTCCTATGGCAAAACTAGGTATCAGAAGTCGGTAACTAACGCGTTTCCTCACACCTTGCGAAAGGCCCTTGCCCTCGTTTCCCATCACGATTATGCCGTACGCACAAAGTTGTTGCGTGTAGATGTTATCACCATCGAGCAGGGTTCCGTACACAGGGAACGAGGGAGGCAGGGCATCGAGCAGGGGTTCGAGTGGCGTATAACTCACCTTCACACGAGCAATGCTGCCCATTGTGGCCTGCACCACTTTGGGATTATACACATCGGCCGTGTCGGTACTGCACACCACGTGACGAATGCCAAACCAATCGGCCAACCTGATGATGGTGCCCAAGTTGCCAGGGTCTTGTATTCCGTCGAGCATCAGGGTCAGTTCGTTCGTTTCAACGTTGCCAGCTGTGGTGCTTTCGCCCTCGTATAGCTTAGGGAAAACGGCCAAAACCTGCTGCGGAGCCTGCATAAAACTGAGTTTGTGCAACTCGTCGTTGCTGACGATTATCAGCTCCGTAGCCGCATGAACGGCATTAGGCACCTGCCATTGGGGTGTGGCCACGAGCAATTTTGCAGGTGTTTTGGCAAGCAGTTCGCCCACCACCTTCGGCCCTTCTGCAACAAAAACGCCTTCCGCATCGCGGTGTTTCTTCGTTTCCAAGGCGCGTATGTACTTTATTTTTGCTTTACTGATGGTCATCTTACTGCAAAGTTACGTTTTTTTTGGTAATCATGTGCATAGCCTTCGGCTTATGATTAGTAAATTTGTATAAATGATGCGAAAGGCTTTGTTGCATGCCTTTATTTGGCGTTAAAATTGGTTTCTTTATCGGCTAAACTGATGTCTAAATGCTTTTGAAATGTTAATTTCGCGCTATTCATGCCCATTTATCGCACTTCTTTTCATAGTTTTGCAACCAAAGTACGCTGAGATGCGTCTATAAGGTTGTATTAATCAAGTTATAAAAAAGACAGTAAAAATGAAACAAAGAATTTTGTTAATTGCTTCGGCAGTTCTCGTGTTTGGCGCGTTGTTTACCTCTACACATGCTTATGCCGGAAGCCACAAGAAGAAAGTTACCACCCAACAAAACTTAAAGTACTTTAAGCGCATAGTTATGACAACTCCTTACGATGTACATTTTGTGCAAGGAGATAAGAACACTGCGAAAATAGTAGGTCCACAAGCTGAGGTCTCATCCGTTGTATTGCGCGTAAGTGGCGAGACATTATATATTGAGAGGTCATCTAAGAGAAGCAGTATATTTTTCTCTTCAAGCGATGATGTAGATATTTATATTAGCTCACCTGACCTAACACAACTCGAAATTAAAGGTTCGGGCGACTTCAAGGCTGCTCGCCGTGTAGATACAGACCATCTAACCGTGTCTGTAACTGGCTCTGGCGACATCGATTTTAAGGATATTATCTGCGACAAGTTGGTGGCATCAATCAATGGTTCGGGCGACGTAGAGTTTGGATTTGTAGAATGTGTAAATGCAGAAGCAAGTCTTAAAGGGTCGGGCGACATAGATTTTAAACGCCTTAAAGCCGATAAAGTGCAATTCTCTGTGAAGGGTTCGGGCGACATAGAGGCCAACCTGAACAATGCCGGTAACGTTAATTGTGAGGTGTTTGGCTCTGGAACTATTAAGCTGGCGGGTGTAGCCAAGAACCTAAACAAGAATGTACGTGGTTCGGGCTATGTTGAAACGCACCGCCTAGACCTAAGGTAGTTTATAGCTTTCCCATTAAAGGGAGCTATAAATGACCTAAAACAAAATAGACTTAGGACTTACAACTGGCTTATAATAGCTACAAAGCTCTTATTGCATCACCGCTATATGGTAAAGTGCAATAGGAGCTTTATTTGTAACCAGACCATTATAAGCCGCTTGGTTTACCTGAAAATATAGCAGCCCTGCGTATGCTTTCAGTGGTATAGTCCGCTATGTGCCTTCAATAAGTTTGCCAAAGCTGGTCAAGTAGCCTAAAAAAAACGGCAAAGGCGAATATCTAAACTATACTTATTTGCTTTACTTGCTTTCTCCTTACCATAGGAAATGAATACAGCACGCTATGTTCCGAATACGGAAATAGCGTGCTATATGAATGATGTGTACTTGCTAATAAATGCAACTATAAAGCCGATAAGACAGGGATGATGAGCATCATGCCCCATTTCTTGTATTGCAACTTAGCTGCATGTGGCGCGTTATAACGTCTTTATCGCTTAGTTTTACCAGCCCTTTTCATCTTGTCTACGCAGGCATCCACCACGGCAACAGCCGTTACATTAACGATATCCCTAACCGATGCCTCGAAATCGGTGAAGTGGATAGGCCGGTTTAGTCCCATTTGAATTGGGCCGATAATCTCGGTTTTGGGGTTAAGGGCCTGCAAAAACTTATAGCTGGCGTTGGCACTGCTAAGGTTGGGGAAGATAAGGGTATTTACATCCTTGTCTTTCAACTTAGAGAAGGGGTACTTCTCGTCCCTCATTTCCCTATTCAGGGCAAAGTTCACTTGCATCTCGCCGTCAACAATCAGGTTGGGATAATTGGCATGCAGCTCTTCAACAGCCTCGTGAACTTTCAGCGGACTGCCAAGCTCGTCCGTTCCAAAGTTGGAGTAACTAATCATCGCCATTACGGGTTTCTCGTTGAAAAACTCAACGGTGTTGGCACTTAGTCGAGCAATATCAACAAGGAAATTGTTGTCGGGGTGGCGGTTGATAAGCGTATCGGCAATGAAATATGTACCCTTTTGCGAGTTAACAACGTGCATGGTGCCGAACGTGTGGAAACCTTCGCGAACGCCAACTACCTCTGTGGCCACCTTAATGGTGTTAGAATATTTGGTGTATAGCCCCGTGATAAATGCGTCGGCATCGCCTCGTTCAACCATCATCATGCCAAAATAGTTGCGTTCGTACATCTTATCGTACGCCTCTTGGAAGGTGTAGCCCTTGCGTGCCAGCTTTTCGGCCAAGTGTTTGGCGTAGGTAGCACGCCTGCCTTGTTCCTTATCGGCACGCATGTCTATAATTTTAATTCCGCTAAGGTCTAATTTTAGGCGTTGTGCTTGGCGGTTAATGCGGTCGGGGTTGCCCAATAGGATAGGGAAACAGATGCCTTCGGCCTTGGCTTGCACGGCAGCTTTCATCATACTTGGGTGTCCGCCCTCGGCATATACCACGCGTTGGGGTTGCAAACGAGCCGTATCGTGCAGTTTTCTTGTAAATACCGTTTCTTGGCCAAGCAGCTGCATCAGGCTGTTTTTGTACGCATCCCAATTGGTTATGCTTTTCCTTGCCACACCACTTTCCATCGCGGCCTTAGCCACAGCAGCCGAAACCTCGGTGATAAGGCGTGGGTCTACGGGTTTGGGGATGAAATAGAGCGGTCCGAAAGTAAGGTCGTTAACACGATAGATGTCGTTAACCACATCGGGAACAGGCTGTTTGGCCAAGTCGGCAATGGCATGCACAGCAGCCATTTTCATTTCTTCGTTGATGGCTGTGGCGTGTACATCGAGTGCACCGCGGAAGATATAGGGGAAACCAATAACGTTGTTTATTTGGTTGGGATAGTCGGAACGACCCGTGGAGATAAGCACATCGGGGCGTGATGCCATCGCATCTTCATACGATATTTCGGGAACAGGATTGGCCAAGGCAAACACAATGGGCCTATCTGCCATCGAACGTACCATATCTTGGGTGAGAATGTTACCCTTAGACAAGCCGACAAAGACGTCGGCACCCTTAATTGCCTCTTCCAATGTACGTATATCGCGACGTTCGGTGGCGAAAAGTGCCTTTTGGTCGTTAAGGTTCTCGCGGTCGGTAGTGATAACTCCCTTCGAGTCGAGCATCACCACGTTCTCTCTTTGCGCACCAAGGGCAAGGTAAAGCTTGGTACAACTAATGGCAGCAGCGCCCGCACCGTTAACCACAATGCGCACTTTCTTAATGTCCTTACCAGCCACTTCGAGGGCATTTTTCAGTCCTGCGGCCGAAATGATGGCCGTTCCGTGCTGGTCGTCGTGCATCACGGGAATGTCTAACGTTCGTTTAAGTCGTTCTTCGATGTAGAAACATTCGGGTGCCTTGATGTCTTCTAGGTTGATTCCGCCGAAGGTAGGGGCAATTCTCTCAACCGTTTCGCAGAACTTTTCGGGGTCTTTCTCGGCCAATTCGATGTCGAACACGTCAATTCCGCCATATATCTTAAACAGCAATCCCTTTCCTTCCATCACTGGCTTGCCACTCATCGCACCGATGTCGCCTAATCCTAGCACAGCCGTTCCGTTACTGATAACGGCCACGAGGTTTCCCTTGTCGGTGTATTTGTACACGTCGTCGGGGTTACTTTGTATTTCAAGACAAGGATAGGCCACGCCGGGCGAGTAAGCCAAGCTAAGGTCTGTTTGGGAGTGATATGGCTTGGTGGGTCGCACTTCGATTTTTCCAGGGCGTCCACTCTGATGATAGCTTAAAGCTGCCTCTTTGGTTACTTTCACCATTTTGCATGAATGTTTAATGTGGTAAAGACGTAGGGGAGGGGCATTAAACCTTTTTCCCGTGTCTTGTTACCATCGTATATTAATATAATGAGCGTTGTATTTAAAGATAAACGTTATACGCTGAAAACAGCGCAAAGGTAGTAAAAAAGGCTTAAAACCAAAATTTGTTATTCATATTTTTTGTACCTTTGCGTATAAATAAGGGTATATTATGGAGCAACAAGATTTACTTTCTAGCTATCGGAAGGATTTAAAGGAGCGTATTTTGGTTACTTCCATGCGCGCTTTTAAAGAGCGCGGCATACGCAGTGTGCGTATGGACGACATCGCAACGACGCTTGGCATATCCAAACGAACGATATATGAAATCTATTCGAACAAGGAAGAGTTGCTGCTCGACGGTATTATGCGCGAAGACAAGGCCAGAAAACTCGACTCGCAGCTGTATGCGCAGGATAAAAGCCATACGGTAATGGACCTTATTTTTCACATCTACAACCGCGAAATGGCCGACATGGCGAGCACGAACCCTTTGTTTTTCAGTGAACTAAGTAAGTATTCGCGAGTGGTGAGGTACCTCACCAACAAGACAGAGAAAAACCATAAAGAGGCTTTAGACTTTGTGAAACGAGGAATTGAGGAAGGTTATTTCGTGCGGTTTTTCGACTATAATGTGGTGCTGAACTTCATCTCCTTTTCTTCAAAGCTCATGATGGGCGAACGAATGTTTCAGAAATACGATGTCAACCATTTGTTCACCAATATGGCCGTGCTGTTCCTCCGTGGCTTTTGCACTCCAAAGGGCATAGAATTTATCGACACCAAGTTAATCAGAGATGGATATAGTTACAAGTAAATTTATGGTTTGCAAGCGCATATCGACATAAATGACCGTTATTCTCACCTTTAATTTTCACCCTTAATAAGTCTTTCCATCTCAAGCTGTAATTCTTCTTGAACCACATTATACCGCTCTTGGGTATGCACCACGGCTAAAAACAACTCGTGTATGTCAGTTGCCTTGTCAATGTGTTGTGCGATGGTGTACTTGCCATTGACCAACAAGTCTACGTTATCCAACACCATCCGAATAACCGTTGCTTGCTTAAACTGCTGTGACGAAGGCTTTGTTTGCAGTCCGCAGCTGTAAGCGCGCAGAATGGTGCGCACCAAAAGTCTGATGTTTTGTTCCTCGTTGGTCTTGGTATAGGTGCTTGTTGGGCTTTCATCGGCTAAGGTTAAGTGCTGGGGGTGCAGCGCAGTGCCCTTCAATAGTGCCTCGAAATTGGCCTTATAATCGTTGACCATCGCCTCGTAAGTGCCTTCTTCGCCACACACCACCTTAAAGAGTGCGGCAACATCCACCTCGCCTTGTTGGCTTTGCGCATCGAGTTTGCATTGCAATTGCTCCAAACTTTCGTGGTGAACAACGCCTAGGATGGGCAGCATCACCACAGCGTAATGCTCCGAAATTTTTTCGTAAACGTTCAGAAGTGTCTTTATCAACGTCTGACTTTCGTCTTGTTTCAGGTCGTTGGCATCTGTAACGCCGTTCATAAAACCATCGAAAAAGGCGTGTATCAACGTCTTTTGCGTGTTTATTAAGTTTTGCTTATCTCTCATTGTTTCTTTTCCTTGTCGGTTATAGTGGGTTCGCGTACATCGTTTTCTTGTTGTTTTTGCAGATTTTGGCATTGTTCTACGGCCTTAATGTTTCGCATTAGCCCTGCATATTTAGCCCGTTTAACCGCACTTCCCTTGAAAAGGCGTCGGTAATCGTCTTCCGTTAGGTTGTGCCATTGTTCTCGCGTCATGTTCAAAAGTTCGGCTTTGGGAGCCAACTCCTCGATATTGGTGGCTATGGGGTGAGCGTTCCAGGGACAAATGGTTTGACACTTGTCGCATCCGTAGATGGTATCGCCCATAGCCTGGGCCACTTCGGGATTTAAATCGCCCCGATATTCGATGGTTTGATACGACAGGCAACGCTTGGCATCAAACAAGAATGTCTTCTTGCCGACAATGTCTTGCCATGTACCAAGGGCCTTTGTGGGACAGACATCTATACACTTGTGGCAGTTTCCACAACGGTTGGGCATCTCTTCATCGTAGTTTAGCTCAATGTCTAGAAACAATTCGCCCAGCACAAACATGCTGCCAGCCTTGGGAATGATAAGCTGATGGTTTCTACCTGTCCACCCCAAGCCAGCCTTTACCGCCCAATAGCGTTCCAAGATGGGCGCACTGTCGCAGAATACCCTGTATCTTGGAGGACTTTCGGCAACAGAGGGGGAGGGCGAAACGCCTTCTTCGATGTATGGTTCGAACCCGAAATGTGCTGCCAACTGCCGCAACTTACCCTTCACCACTTCGTGATAGTCTTGCCCATAGGCGTAGCTGGCCAGTTGATATTGTCCTTCTGGCATGCGTTGGGCAGGCGCATAGCTCATGGCTACACACACAATAGACTTTAAACCGGGCATGAGCAATTGCGGATTGAGGCGTTTGTCGGTATAATTGTTCATGTATGCCATTTCAGCAAAGCACTCATTGTCGAGCCACCGCCTCACTTCGGCGGCCGTATCGGGCTCTACGGGCGCGGCCGTTGCTATGCCACAAGCAAAAAAGCCAAGGCGTTTGGCCTCGGCTTTGATGTCATTCGAAAGTTTTAAACTCATACCCTTGTTCCTTTAACCATTCTAATGCCTGAGGTAAAGCAAAGTGAAGCTTATCGATACTTTTAAGTGAATCGTGAAAAGTGATGATAGAGCCATTGCGCGCATAACGCTTAACGTTGTTGAGAACGTCTTCAGCCGTCATCCACTTCGAGTAATCGCGTGTAACGAGGTCCCACATCACCACCTTATATGTACGACTTAGCCATGCGTATTGGCTAGGGCGCATCCATCCGTGGGGCGGTCTAAAAAGGTTGGAATGTATCAGTTCGTCGGCCCGCTTTGCGTTATTGGTGTACGTTTTGATGGTGTGCTTAGCCCCACCCATGTGGTTATAGGTGTGATTTCCCACCCGATGCCCAGCATCTACAATGCGTTGGTACAGTTCGGGATAGCGTTCAACGTTCTCGCCAACCATAAAGAAGGTGGCACGAGCCCCAAACTTAGCCAGCGTTTCGAGAATGAAAGGGGTGGATTCGGGTATTGGGCCATCGTCGAAAGTGAGGTAAACGGAACGGTCGTTCTTATCCATACGCCACAGGGCATGCGGATAAAGCCAACGTAACCATATTGCGGGTTGTTCGATTATCATCGTTCAAACGTAGTGTCAGACGTGCAGCAGGTGCAAGAACCAGCGTTCCCCATAGCCAAGGGCATTTGCGCGTGACTAAGACCAAACCTCGTTCTTACACCTGCTTTGCACATCGTCATGTATATTCCTTATTCATCTTCCATGGGCATAGCCCCACCTTTTTCCTGATATTGCTTAAACAGCATGTTCAGTTTCTTCTCTTGTTGGGCAGCCGTTTGCTTGTCAACCATTCCCATTACGGATGCAGCTTGCCTGAGAACGTAAATCTGGTACATGCAGTCGTTCATCGAATTGGCAAAGCGCGAGCCGTCGAGCGTCAAGTACCAGTTAAGGTATTGCTGGGCGTTTGTCCACACGGCATTTGCCACTTCCTTAGCTTTCGCAGTCTGTCCAAGCAATGCGTAAGCACGAGCAATGTCCAATCCGCCATTCATATAGTTATAGGGGATGTTGTAAGCAGGCAGTTCCTTATCAGCCTTTTGCAGCACCTTGCTTGCCTTTTGCTTGTCGCCTTCGGAGATAAGGTGCAGTGCCAGCTGAGCTATTATTCGGCGATGGGTGTAGCACATGCGCATAACCGTTTCGTCGATATAGATACCCTTGCGCGACAATCCGCCGTACTTGTAGCGGTTCATCACGTTGTTGTAGGTCTTTTGCGTATCGAAGTTCTTCGCACCTGGCGCGTTCGTTGTGAACGGCGTAATGCGGTTGGCCAGTCCTTCTTGCACAAAGTTGTCGCCAAGGTTCATGTAATTCTCCTGTCCAACGGTCGAGGCAACATATATCGGACGTACCCAATTGCTCTGTGCAATCATCTCCAACATCATCAAGTCACCCTTATACAAGGCATTTTTGCCTTTCAGCGAAATCACCATGCGGTTAGGTATGCTGTCGCTGGCCATCATCATGCCGCTCTTTCTCACTGCCTCCTTGTCGATAGTAACGTAAACCGTGTCGGTGGGTATGAAGTGAGCGTCCTTATCCTTAGAGCGAACCCAGTTTTTAAGGATGTTCTTCAACTCAAACGGATCGTCGCCATACTTAGCTTTGGCCTCTTTGGGATAGTTCTTGTAGAAGTCGAGCAGCTGTTGTTTGGCTTGTGGCACCACTTCAACATACTCGTTGGTTCCCGAACAGAATTCAAGTCGCGGCCATGTGATGGGCACTGAGGGCGAATTGTATGCAGGACGTTTCATCTGGTCGATGTACCAGTCGGTTTGCAAGTAGCTAAGGTTGCAAACACGAGCATCGGTACGCACGCCTTCCACCTCTTGGTTGTACCACAAGGGGAATGTATCGTTGTCGCCATTGGTGAATATAATGGGGTTGCCTTCGTCTTGAAGGGTCATCAAATAGTTTTGTCCGAAGTCGCGACACGTATCCCTATGGCTACGGTCGTGGTCGTCCCAGTTTTGCGAAGCCATTTGTATAGGGATGATAAGGCATAGCGCAGCAACAACGGCCGATACGATAGTACCTTCTACCTTTATACGCTTTTTAAGCAGGTCGATAATGGCTGCAACGCCCAAACCACACCAAATGGCGAAGGCATAGAACGAGGCTGCGTAGGCATAATCGCGTTCGCGCGGCTGTGATGGCGTTTGGTTAAGGTAGATAACGATGGCTAACCCCGTCATGAAGAAGAGGAAGAACACCACCCAGAATTGCCTTATGCCACGTTGTCCGCGGAATGCTTGCCAGAAAAGTCCGATAAGCCCCAACAACAAGGGCAAGCAATAGTAAACGTTGTGGCCTTTGTTGTCTTTCAACTCGTCGGGCAGTTTGCTTTGATCTCCCAGTCGGGCGTTGTCTAAGAAACTGATACCCGATATCCAGTTGCCGTGTTCCAGTTCGCCGTTTCCTTGCATATCGTTCTGTCTTCCTGCAAAGTTCCACATGAAGTAGCGCCAATACATGAAGTTACATTGGTACGAAAGGAAAAACCTAATGTTGTCCATCTGGCTGGGCATCTTTATCATCATGGTTTCTCCGCACCTGTCGTAAGGTACTTCCGAGCCGTCTATGCCTCCTAACCAGTCGTTATACGATTGCGCATGAAGTGGACTCCACATGCGTGGGAACAACATGTTCTGCGCATAAACGTACTTGTTCTTTCTGCTAACAACGAAATAAGAGTCTTTCTCGTCTTTGCTAGCCTTCTCCTTACGCTGATAGATGGGCGCGCCCTCTTTCATTCGGGGCTTGCACATGTCGCCCTCTCTGTCTAGTTGCACCTGCGAAGTAAAGGCCTGTCCATAGAGTAGGGGGTTGTCGCCATATTGGTCGCGACTGAGATAACTGCCCAAAGTGAAGATGTCTTCGGGCGAGTTTTGGTCCATTGGTGGGTTAGCCAGCGAGCGAATAACGATAACAGCATAGCTTGAATAGCCAATCATGAGCATCAGCAAGCAAAGCAACACCGTGTTCTTGATGCGCGAAGTGATGAGCGGAACCAACTTCTTGGCCTCGTTCTTGCGCTTATAGCTCAGCACATAATATAATATACCGAGAACAATTGCGCCAATGATGAAGGCCGACCAGCCGTAGCCGTAGAACGGAACACCCAACAAACCGAATGCAACGATGAAGGAAATGTTTTCTCTTTTCTCGCTTTTCTGCGAGTAGCTCTCGTAGATGGCCCAAATAATGGCACCTACCAAAAGCACAATATACACCACTTCACCCGTGTTGAACGGCATTCCAAGTGTGTTAACAAAGAACAACTCGAACCATCCGCCAACGGTAATGATGCCCGGAATAACGCCGTAAAGCACGGCTGCAACGAGAACGAAGGCCACAAGAAGGGCAAGGAGCGAGCCTTTTACCTCGATGTTGGGGAACTTGCGGTAAACAAACACCAGCACAATGGCGGGTATGCAAAGCAAGTTAAGCAAGTGAACGCCGATGCTAAGCCCTGTCATGTACATGATAAGCACAAGCCATCTGTCGCTATGAGGTTCGTCGGCATGGTCTTCCCATTTCAGAATAAGCCAAAACACGATGGCAGTGAAAGCCGAAGAGTAGGCATAAACCTCGCCTTCTACGGCACTAAACCAAAACGTGTCGCTGAAAGTGTAAATCAACGCGCCAACCAATCCCGAACCTTCTATGGCGATAAGCTTGCTCAACGTCATGCTACCCCAATCCTTAACGATAAGCTTTCGCGTAAGGTGGGTGATGGTCCAAAACAAGAATAGGATGGTTGTGGCACTCAACAAAGCGCTCATGGTGTTCACCATCTTAGCCACTTGCGTTACATCGCTGGCAAATTGTGAGAACAAATTGGCTGTGAGCATGAAGAAAGGTGCCCCAGGTGGGTGTCCGATTTCCAATTTGTAGCCTGTGGTTATAAACTCAGGACAGTCCCAAAAGCTTGCAGTGGGTTCGATTGTAGAACAATATACAAAGGCAGCAATAAAAAAGGCGAGCCACCCTAGCACGTTGTCCACTAACTTGTACTGTTTCATGAAATGGTATAATAAAAGTTTTTATTCCGAAATATGGGTGCAAAGATAGCGCAAATCGCGATAAGTACAAAATAATTGGCCTATGTTTCACATCATTATAGGCAAAAAAAATGGTTTTGAACTTTTGTTTGTGTACCCACTTTGTGATTAACTAATCAGTACAAAGCCATTTGTAGTGATGCTACAAGCATCTTGTAGCGGCAGTACAAGCATCTTGTAGTGGCAGTACAAGCGGCTTGTAGTGTCAGTACAAGGGGCCTTGTAGCCTCGGTACAAGCGGCTGTACTGATGCTAGTTTGTGGTATATACCGACTCGCCCATAAGACGATATGAGTCCAAAACGAATATCTAAGCTTTCGGCATGCGGATAGCTCAAATAAAAAGCCAAACGTTTTTAGTGATTGAATGGCACACCTTGCCCACGTATAATCTAAGTAAAACAAAATGGAGGAGCAGCGCGGCACCAGTCTTTTCTAAGTTCTATCTGAGTGCGATGTGCAATAAACAACCGCATTTTCATTCGCGAATATTGCACATAACTCCATTTCGTTTCCTGTTTCTACTCGTGATGATAAGGCTCTCCTTTAAGAATTGTGCAGGCGCGATAGAGCTGTTCGGTGAAGATTAGGCGCACCATTTGGTGCGAAAACGTCATTTTTGAAAGGCTTATCTTCTCATTCGCACGAGCATAAACCGCCTCGCTAAAACCATAAGGGCCGCCAATGGCAAACACCAAGCGGCGCGCAACGTGCTGTTTACGCTCCAACCATTGGGCAAACTCGATGCTACGCAACTCCTTACCATGCTCGTCGAGCAACACCAAGTGGTCGTCTGGCTGCAACTTCTTCAATATCAGTTCGCCCTCAGCCTCTTTTTGTTGATAGGCCGAGATGTTTTTGGTGTTTTTAAGTTCGGGAATAACGTTGATGTTAAATGGTATATAATGGCCTATGCGCTTGGCGTAGTCGGCAATACCGGCCACAAACACACTGTTAACCGTTTTTCCAACGAGCAAAAGTTCCACTTTCATGGCTACGCGGCTTTCTTCTCTTGCTCTGGATTGTAGGCGTGTTTGCGTTTAGGGTTCATGGGAAACCAGCCACGCTCTACACGCTTTTTCTGCTCAAACAGTTCGCCAATAGACCAAAGAAAAGATGCGCCAATTACGCCAAGTATCGAAGAAACGATAACATTAGCCACCATGAGGGCCACTAAGATGGTGACAATGCCCAAGATAAGAAACACCCACCATTGGCGAGTTCCCCAGTAATATTCAACCTTAATGACAATGGGATGGAATATGCCAATGATAAAAAAAGTGCTTACGGCTATGATAATGCCTGTGAAATAAAGTTCCATGATGTTCTATATGGATGTTGTTTTTAAATTATTGTTTCGCTAAATACGGCTGCAAATGTACCTAAAATATGCGTACTTCCCAAAGAAATGTGGCCGATACTTTGTTTTTTCCTTATTTTAAAGGATGAAAATATGCGCCCGAAAGTATTTTTTTATTATCTTTGCCATGCTGATAACGACAACGTTGTCGGCTTGATTGGGAACATAAATTTAATATACTAATAAATAGATTATGGAGAATAACGCTCAACTGATAGCTCAATGCGAGGCAAAGGCCAAGCAATGGCTAACTTCCGAGTTTGACGAACAAACGCGGAACGAAGTGAAAGGACTGATGGAAAATGCAGATAAGACTGGTCTTATCGACGCCTTCTACAAAGATTTGGAGTTTGGAACGGGCGGTTTGCGCGGTATCATGGGCGCGGGCAGCAACCGAATGAACATCTACACCGTGGGCATGGCTACACAAGGACTGGCCAATTACCTGAAAAAGAACTTTGCCAACCTGCCGCAGATAAAGGTTGCCGTTTGCCACGACTGCCGAAACAACAGCCGCTTGTTTGCCGAAACGGTTGCAAACATATTCTCGGCCAATGGCATTAAGGTGTATTTGTTCGACGATATGCGCCCAACGCCAGAGTGTTCGTTTGCCATCAGGCACTTTGGATGCCAAAGTGGTGTGAACATTACGGCTAGCCACAATCCCAAAGAGTACAACGGCTACAAGGCTTATTGGGAAGACGGCGCACAAGTGCTGGCTCCACACGATAAGGGAATTATCGACGAGGTGAATAAAGTGAAGGTGGCCGACGTGAAATTTAAGGGTAATCCCGAACTGATTGAGATTATTGGCGAGGAGGTTGACAAGATTTACCTCGACATGGTGAAAACCATTAGCATCGACCCGGCAGTTATCGAACGCCAGAAAGACCTCAAAATCGTTTACACACCACTACACGGTACGGGTATGATGCTCATTCCACGCTCGCTCAAACTATGGGGGTTCGAAAACGTACATTGCGTGAAAGAACAGATGGTAAGAAGTGGCGACTTCCCCACAGTGGTTAGTCCTAACCCCGAAAACGGCGAGGCTTTAACCCTTGCACTACGCGATGCCAAGGAGATAGACGCCGACATCGTTATGGCATCCGACCCCGATGCCGACCGCGTGGGCATGGCTTGCAAGAACGATAAGGGCGAATGGGTGCTTATCAACGGCAACCAAACTTGCTTGCTTTTCCTTTATTACATCATCACCAACCGCATCAAGACGGGCAAGATGAAACCAAACGACTTCATTGTGAAGACTATCGTTACCACAGAAGTTATCAAGAAGATTGCCGACAAGAACCATATCGAGATGCGCGACTGCTATACGGGCTTTAAATGGATTGCCAACGAGATACGTAAGTCGGAAGGAAAGCAACAATACATCGGCGGTGGCGAAGAAAGTTATGGCTTTATGGCGCAAGACTTTGTTCGCGACAAGGATGCCGTTTCGGCTTGCTCGCTGTTGGCAGAGATTTGCGCTTATGCAAAGGACCAAGGCAAAACGCTTTACGAACTGCTAATGGACATCTACTTGGAGTATGGTTTCTCTAAGGAGTTTACCATCAACGTTGTGAAACCAGGAAAGAGCGGGGCCGACGAAATAAGGGCAATGATGGAGAAGTTCCGCAACAATCCTCCCAAAGAAATTGCAGGTTCGAAGGTTGTCATCGCCAAAGACTACAAGACGTTGGAGCAAACCGACGCCAATGGTGTGGTAACAAAACTCGACATGCCCGAAACAAGCAACGTGCTGCAATGGTTCTGCGAAGACGGCACAAAGGTGTCTGTTCGCCCTTCGGGTACTGAACCAAAGATTAAGTTCTACCTTGAAGTGAAAGGCGAAATGAAATGTGCGGGCTGCTTTGAACGTTGCAACAAGGAGGCCGACGTTAAGATCGAAGAGATTAAGAAATCGTTAGGTTTATAACATTTTGTTTTTCAAAAGCATAACACATTCTGTTTAAGAACATGTTAAGGCAATGAAAAGCTGAATTAAAGTAGATTTAAACTTTCAAAATTGCATAGGAAATCCCCAGTTGGCATAACACTGATTGGGGATTTCCATTCGTTTATCATCCGTCTTTTGTTCATCTCCCAATCCTTTGATTTTAACCTCACCCATCCCCACAACGTTTTACACATGAAACCATTTTTGCTTAAAGCCGTCATTGCTTTGTTGCTGCTTACTCAAGCAGCATCAGCATTAGCCTATGTAGTTAAAGGAGCGGTTGTAGATGCAACTGGCAAACCTTTGTATAAGGCACTCGTTCTTGGTATAAACAAAGACGGCACAAAGGTAATAGAAATAGAGACAAACCAGGCAGGGCAGTTCGTATCTGCCGAAGTAAACGACTCTACATTATCTATCGAAATTACAAAAGATACGTTCGTTCCTTTGCAAATCAACATATCGGGAACATCCAGTCAGTTTGTGGATTTGGGTACGATAACGCTGTTCGAGCGCCAAGTAACGTTGGGTGATGTGGTTGTGACGGCAGAGTCGGTTATGCAGAAAGCTGGCCGTTACATAATCATTCCTTCAAAAAAGGAGTTGGGACAGTCGGCAAACGGATTGTCCTTGCTCAACGCTTTACAGTATAAAATGCCAGGTTTAGCTGTTAACGAGATATTGCAAACGGTGCAGGTAGACAATTCCACGCCTGTGTTTAAGGTTAACGGAAAGCCATGCGAGCTAAGTAAAATACTTTCATTGAACCCTAAAAACGTATCGCGCATAGAATATTGCGACACACCCGACCTACGTTATGATGGAAAAAGCGTGATTAACATCATTCTTAATCCCAGTATAAACGGCGGCTCAGTGATGGCTAATGTACTGACTGGCGTAACAACGGGATTTCTCAATGGCAATGTTGGCATTGATTACCACCACGGAAAATCGGAATGGGAACTGAACTATGCTGCCAATTGGCGCGACTATAACAAAAAAGAGATAAGCTCGAAAGGTGATTTTATCGGCAGGGATGAGCCTGTGTTGAGAGAAAGGAACGGAATGCCTAGCAACTTCAACTATTTGAGTAACGAATTATCATTGGCTTACACCTATTCGCACAACCCCAACACCATGATGTCGACAAAGGTTGGGATTGGCTTTGAAAACCAAAAAATCAACGATAATTCGTGGAATACGCAAAGCTACAAGGGCAATATATCTCGTTATGCAAACCACATACGCTGGAAACTTGGTTTTGTTTCGCCCAATTTCGACTTGTTCTTTCGCAAGCAATTAAATAAGAGTCAACATATAGAAGCAAATGTTTATGGTAGACGTTCGTCTGGTACTTATGACAGAGATTATATTAATGCGTACACCAACCCTTTAAATAACGACACGTTGATAAGCTCAACCGAGAACAAGTCGTGGCGTATTGGCGCAGACATCATGTACTCTAAGACCTTTAAAAGCCTAAGAACCAGCGTAGGAATACAAAACTATTATAATGCAACAGACAACATGCAGCGTGAAAATGGTGTATTAAAGCAAGCAACGATAGACCAAAACCGCATAACGCTGTATGCACAAATAGTGGGTAACGCAAAACAACTGAGTTATGGTTTAAATCTTAGTGGCATCTACAATTATGCAGATAACAACGCCTATAAGACCAATGCCGTACGAATGAAAGTGAATGTCAATGCCAATTATGCCTTTTCGCCCAATTGGTCACTGAACTATTTGTTTTTGCTTAATCCTTCGTTACCGGGAATTTCGCAACAATCTGATTTGATACAGGTGATTGATGACATATCTATCAGGCAAGGAAACCCCAGCTTAAAACCGTCTACCTATCTTCGAAACAGGGTTTATCTGCGCTTTACCAAAGCAAAATTCACGTCTACTTTGTGGGTGTCGCACAACAAAACGTTTAACCCCATCTATTATTCGTATAGCTATATCAGCGAAGTTTCGAACCCGTACTATGACAAGTTTTTAAGCAAAGCGATTAACGGACAGTCTACTAATCAGCTAAACCTCGAATTGGAATTGTCTGCGAAAGAACTATTTGGCTTTGCAACGTTATGGGGTAACGTAGGTTGGGATAGCTATCAGGTGCCGTTACCCACCCAAACCCATTCGCGCAAACGCTTTTATGCCTCGTTAAGTGCTGCCATGTATTTGGGGAAATGGATGCTGTCGGTAAAACAAGAAATTGAACCCAAGTTTGAATTACAAGGAAACACCTATTATTCTAATGAGAGATGGAACATGATAAAAGTGCAGTATCAATATAAAAACTGGCATTTCTCGATGATGGGCGCAAACCTATTTACCCAACATGGAGCTAAATATGAACGTATAATTGTGTCAGACGTTCATCCCGAACATCATATACAGAGCATAAGAAACAACGCCAACATGCTTGTGTTGGGCGCAACATATCGACTCAACTTTGGAAAAGGGAAGAATAAGGCAAACCGCACACTGAACAACGACGGTTTAGAGAAAGGCGTAGATGTGTTTTATTAATAGCGTTCGGGGGATTTATAATTTAAATGATGATTGCTCGCTCTAAGTTTTACTAACAAGAATGAACCACAACATTTATTTGTTGGCTAGTTAATCTCGGTGCAACGTGCATCATAAATTAAACAAACATGAGGACAGTACATTTAGAACGCGAAAACGAGAACCAAAGTTTGATTGTGATAAACAAAGACGACGAAGTGGAGGATAGTTTTTGCTATAAGCTATTTGAACAAGGAGAGTTTGATGTGGCTAAGGTACAAGAACTTGTAAGCTATGTGTCGCTCAATGTGTTGGACGACAATGAAAAGGATGTTTTAAAATGGATTATTCAAGGGGTTAACAGCTGTTTTGCGTATCATAAGGATGCAAACGACTATTATTTGATAAAGAACTACTCGAAGAAAATAGAGGATAAATGGGGCATGGAATGGGAAGTTGCGCTGAATGCTGCACTGGTGTAGCTGGTTAAACGCACTTGTTGGGACATGCCATAAGCGTAAACACAGATAGGAAAGTATGGAAAATCAATTTAGCAGAACCGAAATGCTTGTTGGCAAAGATGCCGTAGAGCGACTTAAAGGTAGCAAAGTGGCTGTATTTGGCGTTGGTGGAGTAGGGGGTTATGCGGTAGAAGTGTTGGCCAGAAGTGGTGTTGGCAACATTGATGTCTTTGATGCAGACACGGTAAACATAACAAACCTTAACCGACAAGTGATTGCTTTGCACTCTACGCTCGAACAAGCGAAGGTTAATGCGATAGAGAAACGCATCTACGACATTAATCCTGCATGTGTGGTTGGTAAATATAAGATGTTTTATTTGCCGGAAAATGCGGACGAGGTAGACTTGAAACAATACGATTATGTGGTGGATTGCATCGACACCATCGCGGCAAAGATTGAACTGATAAGGCGTTGTAAGCAGCTTGATGTACCCATCATATCGAGCATGGGAGCTGCCAACAAGATGGATGCAACGGCATTTAGGGTGGCCGACATATCGAAAACAACAATGGACCCCTTGGCCAAGGTGATGAGAAAGAAGTTAAGGGCACTGGACATCGCCGGGGTTAAGGTGGTGTTTAGCGAAGAACAACCGCTTAAACCCCTGGTGCAGAATAACTTGGAATGTGGTGATAACGTTACCACTAATGGGAATTTGGCCGATGACGAAGGCGCACACAAGCCCAAAGGAAAGAAACATGTGCCTGCTAGTAATGCCTTTGTGCCTGCCGCAGCTGGTATAGTTGTAGGTGCCGAAGTGGTTAAAGACATAATAGGGTGGGGGAATCTTGTTTAAACCCCAATCGCTCATCAGGCCGCTTGTCAAATGTTTTAGTTTGAACTCATCGCACCTTGTCCATCTTCCGTTTGCTTGTCGGCATCTTGTCTGTCTATTCTCTTGGCGTAGTTCGAAGGATTAGAGTATTTTTTCTTTAAATAGAATGGGAAATACCATTGTAAAGAGCACAACGAAAAGATGTGATGAAATCTGAAATTATGCACCATTTGTCTGCGGCAAAACGTGGTTGTCTCTCAAAAAAAGAGCTAGCAGAAGCCATTCAATGCATTCTCTACAAGCCCAAAACTGTTAGTCAACGACAGGGTCTAACTTCCCGTTTGCATGATGCTTTTTCCGCCTACCGTGCCCAACATGCCCTGCAAACGTTCGCGCAGGCGTACATCAGCGTAGGTGTTTTCTCCGCCGTTGCCCATGCACTTGTATGCAGAGTATAATCGTTTTTTTGTATGGTTTTAAGTCAAAAATTTAACATTATGAGTACCCTTTTCGTTCAACAATTGGCCATCGTGCCGCAAAAAATCGATTCTCGCGAAGGTTTGTTTTGATACAAAAGGTGGCTAGTTCTCGGATGTTGAAGAATGAATATTTATTACAACAAACTGTCAATTGCACCATATTTCGAGCCTTTTTTAGCGAAATGTGGTGCAATATGCTGCTAAATGCAGTGCATTTTGGTGCAAAATGCACTG
>ERZ772971.346-NODE-346-length-30209-cov-4.763083_pt1 | contig 30209 bp, 29 predicted proteins | sample MGYA00511943_ERZ772971 | MGnify/ENA primary metagenome ERZ772971 (study PRJEB29015, sample SAMEA2737929) | human oral metagenome | biome: human oral; feature: human-associated habitat; material: dental | place: China | collected 2144 ... | reverse complement strand
ACGTTGATAGGTTACAGGTGTAAAGGTGGTAACATCATAGCCGAGTAATACTAATAACCCGTAAGCTTTTCGCGCAGCATTCTTTTTAAGAGGAGAGTTAGTTATTTAAAAATTTGCTTTTTATCCTAGTGTGTTAACAATATGATAGTGTTAGTAAGTTGTCAGTTGAATCTAACGACTAATGACTAGGAGCTAACGACTAAAGATTTAAGGTGGTTATAGTCAAAGGTCTCACCTCTTACCATTCCGAACAGAGCAGTTAAACCTTTTAGCGCAGATGGTACTACGCAAGTGGGAGAGTATGTCGCCGCCTTCTTATAAGAAGAGCAATTCAGTAATGAGTTGCTCTTTTTTTTGTTTAAAGAATTAACTTTCTATTTTATTTTAAGATGAAACTATTGTCTTTTTGCGCTCTTTTGCTCACATTCTTTTTGGTGGCTTGCGAGCAACAATCTTCTACTTCGCAACAAGCTATTTATTTTTGGAAAACACATTTGCGTCTTTCAGAAACACAAGAAGTCTTTCTTCAGCAGCACCAAATCAGGAAGATTTATGTTCGTTATTGTGATGTAGGCCTTCTTAATAATGCCCCTGTGCCTATTGCTCCTATTCAGATAGATACAATGGGACTTGCAGGTAAAACAGTTGTGCCTGTTATCTATTTGAAGAATGAAGTCTTTGTTGAAGTACCTAATGAGCAATATCTTAAAACTTTGGCTCAGAACCTGAGTGCATATATTAAGCAAATAAACGCTCACTACTATCTTCAGACTGCTGAAGTGCAAATAGATTGCGATTGGACACTTAGCACTAGATATGCTTATTTCGACTTTCTCAAATATTTTAAGGAAGCACTCCCTGAGCAACTGCTTTCGGCTACTATTAGGCTACATCAAGTTAAGTATTTTAAAGATACTGGTGTTCCTCCCGTTGATTACGGTGTACTAATGTATTACAATATGGGCAAGATTACCGCTACAGGCAGTAATTCTATTTACGATAGGGATACGGCTCATCGTTATCTTAAATCTCTTAAAAAATATCCTCTGCCACTTAATGTAGCTTTGCCAATGTTTAGTTGGGGAGTACACTCTTCTAAAGGTCAGGTGTTGCATTTGGTGAATGGTCTTACTACGAGCAAAGTACAAGAACTTGCTGGCCTATTGCCCACAGCAGAGCCTAATGTTTACGAGGTAAAAGAACAAACTTACTATCAGGGGAGATTGTGGGAAGTGGGAGACCTCATAAAAATAGAAGAAGTAAGTGAAGCTCAAAGAGAAGAAATGCAGGCTGATTTGCTTAAGAATTTGGCAGCTCCTCCTAAAGAAATTATTTTGTTTGACTTGAATGATTAACTAATAAGTAAATGAACTCAAACGAAGAATATCTCTCTTGGCTCAAGCTTTTGATGAAACTTAGAGAGTTTGGGAGTTGTGTACTTTTTTTGTAATTTGTTAATTGACGAATTATTTGTATCTTTGCCGATATAATTCGACATTAATCATTAAACGTTATGAAAAGATTACTAACAACTTCAGCTATTGCTATAGCACTGGGGCTGGGCATCTATCTTTACGCCTGTCCAGGAGATGATGATTTTAGAGACTATTTCCGTTCTATCTTCTCTCCTGAAATTGCAGTGAATAACAGTGCTTATCAGCCTTTGTTCTTTGACCAAGGATATCTCTTCTACCAAAATGAACACATCGGTTCTGAAGCTCGCAATTTTCGCTCTTACGACGAAGCTGACTGGAAAGAATATTTAGATAAGGCTCTTTCAGAGGCGGCTATCAGCTATTTTCTGTACGACGAAAATGCTTTGTCAGACATCACTAAATATAATGCTGCTAAAAACAAGAATACAGTAAAGTTTTCTCAGCATACTCCTAAAACTATCAGCCCTAAGCTGACTAATTTCTTTGCTTTATTGGGTATTGCAAGAGGCAATGAGCACATCACTAATACTTCTTTTGACCCTTGGAACTACGAGGAAAGCAGTCAGAAGGAACGCACCCAAAATGCCGACATTCAGAAAGCAGAGAAAATGTACCAAAATGCTGTTTCTGTTGGAGACTCTTTTTTTGCTAACCGTATGTGGCTGCAAGTTCTGCGGTTAAAATTTTACTCAACTAATCGCAGTGCTGTTATTAACTTCTTCAATGAGACACACTCTGCTCAGCCTAAGAATAGTATCTATTACCGCGGTTTGCACTATCTGGCAGGTGCTTATTACGCTCAGAAAGATTATGCTAAATCTAATGCTGCTTTGGCTACTCTTTTTGCAATGCCTTATGGCACTAAACAGGCTATTGCCTACGATTATCACCCATTGTTGGATAACGAAGTAGAGAAGATTGCTAGAGCTTTACCGCCAGAAGAGCAATGTGCCTTGTGGGCTATGCAGGGCTTCTATGTGAACGAGGCATTAAGCATTCAGAAAATATTGGCTATAAATCCACAGTCGCCTCATTTGGATTTTCTTTTGGGACGCTACATCAATCGCATAGAAACTAAGGCGAACAGCTATGAGTTAAAAACTATCAAGGATTATCGTCAGTTACGCCAAAAGGTGGTTACTGTTGATTTTCAAACTGATTGGCTTTTGAAAGCTGCTAAACGCAATAACTACACTACTAATCGCTATCTGTGGACTTTAGCAGCGGGCTATTTGGAGACTTACCACAACCACTACCAAGAAGCTAAAAAACTTCTCCAAGAGGCTGAAAACTTAGCTACAACTCCAGCAGAGAAAATACAAGTACGCTTAATTAGTCTTTTCAACGAGGTAACAGCCCTTAACCAAATTACTGCTAATGATGAAAAACGGTTGTTGAAAGAGTTTCAGTGGCTTAAAAAGGAGTTAGACAATGATTCTTACAGCAATAGTGGGAATTTGCGAAGCCCTTATGTGATGAGTTTTACTAAGGCTTACCTCTCTGTATTGTATCGCGACAAAGGGGACAGCTTAATGAACGAACTTTTAGCCCCCGGCAATAGCTATTTCCGCAATCAGCAACAAGCAGATGCTATGGAACAGTTTCTGCAGAAAAAGAATAAGACTGAATGGGAGAAGTATTGGGCAGACCAGTATTTATATACCTTGGGGGATATCTATGAAAGCAGGGCTATTTATGCTTATTATTCCGATGATTTGGATAAGGCTATTAGTGAAATGAAGAGAATTCCTTTTAGAGAGCAAGAGACCTATCAGAATGGTCAGAAAACTACGATAAAAGTACGTCTTAGCGATACTAAGCTTCCTGCGAATCCTTTTAATGGCTTTATTATGGATTGCAACGACTGTCAACATTCTAAAAAGCAGCGCACTCCATATACTAAACTCACTTTCTTGGAAAAGATGAAGGAAATGGAAGAAAAAATAGCCAAAGGGGAAGATGTGTACAACAATGCTTTGCTAGTAGCTAACGCTTTTTACAATAGTTCTTATTTTGGCAGTATCCGCGCTTTTTATTACAACAATGTTATAGGTGAGTTTGGCAGTTTGGGCGTTCAAGATGAGAATAAAGACTTCCTACTAAATATGGATATGGCTAAAAAGTATTACCTTTTGGCACAAAAGCACGCTACTAATGACGAGCAAAGGGCTAAGATAGCTTATATGTTGGCCAAGGTAGAGCGGAATGAGTTCTACAATCAGACCTATTTCTATCAGAATAAATGGGACGGTGCTTTGTGGGGAGGTAAGGCCTTTAAAGATTGGCAAGGATTTAAGGAATTGCGCAAATACCCCCATACTAAATATTATAAAGAAGTTATTAACGAGTGTGGTTATTTCTACAGCTTGACAAACTAAACATAATAATATATTACTGAAAATGAACAAAATAGATATTATTCTCCTGATTATTTTAGGCTTTGGCTTAGTGCGAGGTTTTATGCGCGGCCTCATTATTGAGATGGCATCTTTGCTGGCTGTAGTAGTGGGCATTTATGGTGCCATACATTTCTCATTCTTTACTGCTAACCTTCTCGGCAAGGTAACACAAGCGCAGCCAGCTACTATCGAAATGGTAGCCTTTGCCTTGACGCTTATCGTACTGATGTTAGTTGTTATGTTTTTGGCTAAGATATTAAACCGAATGTTCAATGCAGCAGAGCTTGGCTTTCTAAACCGATTGGCAGGAGGCTTGTTTGGAATGGTAAAGTCAGCTGTGATCGTAGGGGCACTTCTTTTGTTTGTAGAGAGAACATTACAAGCAGACAAATGGCTATCTACGCCTTTGGCTTCAGAGTCGGTACTCTATAGTCCTGTAAAACAACTCAGCCAATGGGTATATGCCAATGTACTTCCTGAAAAAAAGCCGGAAGCTGAAAAAACAACTGATTAAGAGAGATGGAAGGATTGGTTTACAAATCAACAGGAAGCTGGTACACAGTTAAAGATATTGCTACAGGCAGAAACTATGAGTGCCGCATAAAAGGTAAGTTTAGGCTGAAAGGTATTAAAAACACGAATCCTATTGCAGTAGGCGACCGTGTAACTTTTGAAGAAGAGGTTATTACCCATATTCACGAGCGAGAGAACTACATTATCCGCAAGTCGGTGAATCTCTCTAAGCAAACCCATATTATAGCCTCGAATATTCAGTTGGCATTCTTGGTCATAACCTTAAATAATCCTCCTACCTCTACTACTTTCATTGACCGTTTTTTGGTGACAGCTCAAGCTTATGGTATCAAAACGGTTTTACTATTTAACAAAATAGATAGCTACACCTCTGAAGAGTTACTAGAAGTGAAATACCTTGCGAATCTCTATCGGAATATAGGCTATGAGTGTATAGGCATCTCTGCTACTATAGGGAAGAATATTGATAAGGTGAAGGCTTTAATGGCGGGGAAAACGTGTATGGTTTCAGGACATTCAGGTGCAGGAAAGTCTACTATTATCAATGCCATAGCTCCTGAATTACAGCTTAAAACTGCAGAAATATCGCAACAACACCTGCAAGGGCAACATACAACTACCTTTGCTGAGATGTTTGACTTACCTTTTGGAGCGCGCATTATTGACACACCGGGCATCAAAGGATTTGGAATGGTAGACATTGAGAAAGAAGAACTTACTGACTACTTTCCTGAGTTTTTTGCTCTGAAAGGGCAGTGCAAGTTTAACAACTGCCTCCATACCGACGAACCTTATTGTGCCGTAAAAGCAGCTCTTGATTCTGACGAAATAGCTTGGTCGCGCTACAAGAGCTATCAGCAAATTCTTAAAGGCGATGATAGTGCCTACCGCGAAGCTGATATTGATTAGAAGGAATCCCCGAAATATTGCTATTTCGGGGATTCTTTTTGTGTTTTTGTTATTTTCTTTTTTTATTTTTAAAAGCATTACCAAAAGCCTCAGCAACTTTTTCCTTGCGACCACGCGGTTTATTTTCTTTGCGTGGTTTGTCGTTGCGGAACTTCCTTCCATCATACTGTTTGCCATTGTCTGAATAAGATTTCTTTCCACCTCGGTCTCTTCCAACTTCTTTGCTAGAGAGTTCTACATTGATGAAGCGACCATCCATTTTGAAGTCAGAAAAAGTACTCATCACAAGATCAGTAAGATCAGCATCAGTGTTGAAGAAAGAGAAGCTGTTCTTCACATCTACTTTGTAGACATCTTCTTTTCCTAAGTTCAAGGTAGCTTTTAGTAAGTCTTTTAGGGTTTTCCAGTCGTAACCATCGCGTGCCCCTATATTGATAAAATAGCGTACTTCATCAGTATCTCCACTGCGGGAACTTCCTTTGTCCTCTTCTGCTGAAAGACTTCCTGCATTCTTGTAATAATTAAAGAAACGGGTAAACTCTACGGCAAATATCTTCTTAATCAGTTCTTCGCGGTCTATGCCTTCCAGCTCTTTGTAGATAGCGGGGAGGTAGTCCTCAATAGCTGGGTTTACCGTTACGTTTTTAAAGCTGTTAGCCAAGTGGTACAACTGAATCTCACAGATTTCCATTCCCGAAGGAAGCTGTTTTTGTTCAAAGGGTTGTCCAATTACTTTTTCAATAGCTTTAATCTTCTTTACTTCGCTCTTAGGCAGAATCACCATTGAGATTCCCGATTTACCTGCACGTCCGGTACGGCCACTGCGGTGATTGTAGGTTTCTATCTCGTCGGGCAATTGGTAGTGTATCACGTGGGTGATATCGTCTACATCTATTCCTCGTGCCGCTACATCGGTAGCTACTAGCATTTGTATCTGGCGGGCGCGGAATGATTTCATAACCAAGTCTCGTTGGTTTTGGCTCAAGTCTCCGTGTAGGGCAGCGGCATTATAGCCATCTTCAATCAGTTTCTCAGCCACTGTTTGGGTGTCGCGTTTGGTGCGGCAGAATACCACCGAAAAAATGTCAGGATTGGCATCGGCAAGGCGTTTTAATGCCTCATATCTGTGGCGTCCACTTACCACATAGTACTCGTGTTGTACAGTATTGGTAGCTTGGTTGCGCGAACCTACAGTTATTTCTATGGGCTTACGCATAAAGCGTCGGGCTATCTTAGCTACTTCGTTGGGCATTGTAGCCGAGAAGAGCCAAGTGCTTTTCTCTTGTGGAGTATGCGATAAGATAGCGGTGATATCCTCGTAGAAGCCCATATTGAGCATTTCGTCAGCTTCATCTAGCACGCAATAGCTTATGTGGCTAATGTCTACAAACTCGCGACGTATCATATCTTGCATACGCCCAGGGGTAGCCACAATTATTTGAGCCCCTTTTCTGAGGCTTCGAGCTTGTTCTTCAATGCTTGCCCCACCGTATACGGCTACTACATTCACCTTCGGGAGGTATTTTGCATAGTTTCTTAATTCTGAAGCTATTTGCAAGCACAGTTCGCGAGTAGGTGAGAGGATTAGTCCTTGGGTTAGACGGCTATCCGTATCGATAAGTTGTAAAAGGGGAAAACCAAAAGCCGCTGTTTTTCCAGTACCCGTTTGGGCTAAGGCTACCATATCGGTATCATCAGCTAAAAGGGTAGGAATTGCTTTTTGCTGGATTTCAGAAGGAGTTTCAAAGCCCATATCGGCTATGGCTTTGAGGATAGGTGTATCAAGACCTAATTGTTCAAATAAATTCATTAATGTAATGTATCAATTAGGCGAGAAGCTAATTTGCCAATTAGCGATGTACCTAATGTTTTAAGGGGCAAAAGTACAACTTTAATTGTAATTAGTTGCTATTATAGGAGGAAAATATTTTTGAAAGAAACTTATCAGTCTGTCTATCATCTTTTTATAAAACAGAAAAGTAAAAGGTTACAACACATTGTGCTATAACCTTTGTCAAAATCTTATTGTAATTGTTTAATTATCCAATTGTCAAATCCATATCTTATTGTGGTACTACTACCCAGTCGCCATTATTTAGCAAGGGAAGGGCTTGTTTGAATTTGAGCTCTTTGCGCTCACCAGAGCGAATATTTTGGATAACTACCTTGTCGTTCCTATTTATTTTAGGTTGTTCGCGTACGATTGTTTCTACTACAGAACGGCGTTGAGAAGCTTGCTGACCTACTTCGCGGGCGCGTTCAGCCATCTCTTCGCTGTTAAGCACCTCTTCCTTATTAGTTTGGTAGTTCGTGCGACTACGTTCTGGTGCCTGTGCTTCTTGTACAGGAGCGTTGGGCAGCTCAGCTTTGAAGAGAGCCGAAACAATCTCTTTGTTCACCTTTTCTATCATCGCTTTGAAAAGCTGGAACGCTTCAAACTTGAAGATGAGAAGTGGGTCTTTCTGCTCGTGTACAGCCAATTGTACCGACTGTTTTAGCTCGTCCATTTGGCGCAAGTGGGTCTTCCATTCCTCATCAATGATAGCTAAGGTAATATTCTTCTCAAAATCACTGATAAGCTTCTTTCCTTGGCTTTCGTAAGCCTCTTTTAGGTTAGTAACTACCTGCAAAAACTTCTGGCCATCGGTAAATGGAACAATGATGCGCTCATAAGCGTTTTCAGGATTCTCATAAATCTGTTTGATGATAGGGAAAGCCTGTGCAGCACTGTTCTCTGTTTTTTGTTGGTAGTGTTCCAACACCTCGCGGTATAGTTTGAAAGTTAAATCGTTGTTAGAAGTCTTGCTAAACTCTTCTATGCTGATTTTCGTTTTCAAAGCAAAGTATTTAATCAATTCAAACTCAAAGTTCTTATAGCTGTTAGAACCTTTGTTGTTTTCTACGATTACCTCACAAGTGTCGAATATCATATTGGCTAAATCCACTTTTAGGCGTTCCCCTTCTAGCGCGTGGCGTCTGCGTTTATAGATTACTTCGCGTTGTGCGTTCATCACATCATCATATTCAAGAAGACGCTTGCGGATACCAAAGTTGTTTTCCTCTACTTTCTTTTGTGCGGCTTCTATACGCTTGGTCATCATAGAGTGTTGGATAACATCCCCTTCTTTATGCCCTAAGCTATCCATTAGTCGAGCGATGCGTTCTGAACCGAAAAGCCTCATTAGGTTGTCTTCCAAGGAAACAAAGAAAAGAGAACTTCCTGGGTCTCCTTGGCGTCCTGAACGTCCGCGCAACTGGCGGTCTACACGGCGTGAATCGTGGCGTTCAGTACCTATGATAGCCAAACCGCCTGCTGCTTTCACTTCAGGGCTCAGTTTGATGTCGGTACCGCGTCCCGCCATATTCGTTGCAATCGTTACAACTCCCGATTGTCCCGCTTCTGCTACAATCTCTGCTTCTTTCTTGTGCAATTTAGCGTTCAGTACATTGTGTTTGATGTGTCGCATCGTAAGCATACGGCTTAACAATTCCGACACCTCTACCGAAGTCGTACCAATCAGAACAGGGCGTCCTTGCCCCGAAAGGTGTACCACCTCATCAATTACGGCATTGTATTTCTCGCGTTTAGTCTTATAGATAAGGTCGTTTTGGTCTTTGCGAGCGATAGGGCGGTTGGTTGGGATTTCCATCACATCCAATTTGTAGATTTCCCAGAACTCACCTGCTTCAGTGATGGCAGTACCTGTCATCCCCGATAGTTTGCGGTACATACGGAAGTAGTTCTGCAAAGTGATGGTCGCATAAGTTTGCGTAGCCGCTTCTATCTTAACATTCTCTTTTGCCTCAATAGCTTGGTGCAGACCATCAGAATACCGTCTGCCGTCCATAATACGGCCTGTTTGTTCGTCTACAATCAGAACCTTATTATCTATCACCACATACTCTACATCTTTTTCAAAAAGAGTGTAGGCCTTGAGCAGCTGGTTTAGAGTGTGAATGCGTTCGCTTTTTACACCAAAATCTTTGAAAAGTTTATCTTTAAGGGCAGCTTCTTCTTCTATTGGCAAACCTTGCTCTTCAATATTAGAAATTTCCATTCCAATATCTGGCAAGATGAAGAAGTTCTTGTCCCCGTCATAAGCTATTTCGTCAAAACCACGGTCAGTTAGCTCTATTTGGTTGTTCTTTTCGTCAATAACAAAGAACAACTCTTCGTCTACCTTGTGCATCTCGCGGTTGTTGTCCTGCATATAGTAGTTTTCAGTCTTTTGCAAGAGCTGTTTTACACCCTCTTCACTTAGGAACTTTATCAAGGCTTTGTTTTTAGGCAAGCCGCGGTGTACCCGCAAGAGCAATAGTCCTCCTTCTTTAGTATTGCCTTCACTTATCAGTTTGCGGGCATCGGCCAACACCTTTGTCAGATAAGTGCGCTGTTTGTTCACAAGGTCAGATACCAAAGGTTTCAGCTCATTGAACTCGTGTAATTCCCCTTGTGGGGTAGGTCCTGAAATAATCAGCGGAGTACGAGCATCATCAATAAGTACCGAATCCACCTCATCCACTATAGCGTAATTGTGCACTCGCTGTACAAGGTCAGCCGAGGTGTGCGCCATATTGTCGCGTAGGTAGTCAAAGCCAAATTCATTATTCGTACCGTAGGTGATGTCTGCATTATAGGCGCGGCGGCGAGATTCTGAGTTAGGCTGGTGGTTGTCTATACAATCCACTCGTAAACCGTGAAACTCAAAAAGAGGCCCCATCCAAGCGCTGTCTCGTCGTGCCAAATAGTCGTTCACTGTTACCAAGTGTACCCCATCGCCTGTTAGTGCATTTAGATACACAGGAAGAGTCGCTACAAGAGTCTTACCTTCCCCTGTTTGCATCTCAGCTATCTTGCCCTGATGCAGCGCAATACCTCCTATCAGCTGTACATCGTAGTGTACCATATCCCACGTAACATCCTTTCCGGCAGCGTCCCAATGGTTTTTCCAGATAGCCTGATCACCATCAATCACCACATAGTCGTGGCTTCCCGATAGTTCACGGTCGTACTCAGTAGCTGTTACAGCTATAGTCTCGTTATTAGCAAAACGCCGAGTCGTCTCTTTCATCGTAGCAAAAGCCTCAGGAAGTATCTCGTTGAGTACTTTCTCCGAAACCTGATGAGCCTCAATGCTCAGCTTGTCAATTTCAGTATACAGGTCTTCTTTCTTGTCGATGTCCTCGGTAGCGTTAGCTTGTTCTTGAAGCGTTGCAATGCGTAAGTCAAGATCTGCACGTGCCTCTTTTATCTTCTGTTTGAAAGAAAGAGTCTTTGCGCGCAACTCATCGTTAGAGATGGCTTCTAACTCTTGTGCGTATGCTTTTATCTTGGCTACTATCGGCTGGATAGATTTTAAATCGCTCTTAGCTTTGTCGCCTACGAAAATCTTAATTAATGAATTAATAATGCTCATTATAATGATGTCTGATTATTGTTCTATTTTCCTACTTTTTGGCAATAAATGTACCAAACTGGCAGTGCCTGCCAAATTGACAGTTGTTCAATTAAAAAAAGTCTCTGCTAAGAGACTTTTTTAAGTTTTTAGTATTCATCTTCATTCCAGAGATAGTCTTCCTCCGAAGGGTAGTCTGGCCAAATCTCATCGATAGATTCATACATATCTCCCTCGTCTTCAATTTCTTGAAGATTCTCTACTACCTCCATAGGCGCGCCTGTGCGAATGGCGTAATCAATAAGCTCTTCTTTGGTAGCAGGCCAAGGAGCATCACTTAGGTAAGAGGCTAATTCTAACGTCCAATACATAAACTGATGTTTTTGAAAATTTTGGCAAAAATACCCCTTTTTCTTTAATAAGCAAAAAAACAAATGATTTTTTTTACTCGTTTTAATCCTTATTGCTCGGGGTCCAGCCAAAGAATAATGCTAAAAGCTCTAGGAATAGGAAAAAGCCTATAAGAAAAATTAGTGTTATTGCTTCTTCCGTTTCCTTAGGCACTTCTAAGAAGTATAGAAGCTCTAAGGTCAAAGCTGTTAAAGCAAAAGGCCTCATTACCACCCTCTCTATAAAGGGGGGAAGTTCTTCTTCCACTACTCTGGAAAATGTTGTTAATAATGGTAATTCTACCGTTTTTTTCAAAGGAGAAATCTCCTCTTTCTCTACTTCGAAAAATGTTGTAAATAGTCGTGCTAGTTTACTCATTGTTGTTTTATGTTTTTTAAAATTTATTACTTTTAAATGATAGCACCACCCTATTAGTGCTATTTTGAGGTAGGCAAGATACTTCTCGAATCGCAATTCGTAGCTTCTCTATGCCGAAAAACTAAAAGCATTTGTGCTTTACTGAAGCTCTCCTACAAAGCAACCTAAAAATATCATTAGGAAGTGGTCAGAAGATTTATTCAATCCTATGAGGCAGTTGTTTGGAGCCTTGCTATAAGTACTCTTTGGGTTTTATCGGTAACCTTAAAACGCTCGTCCAAACGCTTCCCTATTACCCATACTATCTCCTCTCCACAGCACAGCAACCATTGTTCCTCCCGTGCTGCCTGAGTGTACTTCTCATCTATGAAAAACTTGCTCAGCTTTTTGCGCTTGCCTAAACCTATCGGGAAAAAAGAATCTCCTTCGCGTTTCCGCCGCAAATGCAACGGAGCCCTCAGCTTGTCTGCATCTATATAAGCTACAGTACGCACCTTTTCTATCTCAAAAGGAGCCAACAACTCTTCATAAACAATCTCAGGAGGAAAAAATGGGCTATTCACCTCCGCAAGCCATACACCTCTTGTGTCTTTTAGTAGTTGGTGCGTGTCCGATAGCAACTTTTTCCCTGAAGATGCTTTGAAAAACAACTGACGAAGGTCTTCAATATTTCCAAACCCATAAGGATAGAACAGATGATGCAGCAAAAAGTCTGTCTCTGGATACGAAAGAAGCTTTTCAGATGCAATGTAGATAGGAAAATTCCCCACAAAAACTTCCTCTTTTATCTTCTCAAGGTAAAACTCAATAAATCTGTTAGCTTGTTGCAGGTAAGACTGCGTTCTTTGGAAGTTCTCCAAGAATTGTGGGTGTATCTTCTCAAGGGGCGGATAGATGTGGTGGCGTATGCGGTTCCGTACATAGTGGTCGCTCGCATTGCTACTGTCCTCGCGCCATTGTAGTCTGTGGGCTTTAGCGTAAGCCACAATGTCCTCACGCGATACTTGTAGCAAAGGGCGTACCACGGTAGGGGTCGCTGCAGGAATTCCTAAAAGACCACTCAGCCCACAACCCCGCGAAAGATTGATAAAAAATGTCTCTATACAGTCATTTGCCTGATGGGCTGTAACCAAACGATGACAACCGTGAAGGCGCAATAGCTCCTCAAACCATTGGTAGCGCAACTCACGTGCAGCCAGCTGCGTATTCAGGCGGTGGGTAGCAGCATACTCTCGGGTGTCAAATCGCACAACCTCCAAAGGCACTCCCAACATCTGAGCAAAGGAACGAACAAAAGCCTCATCTCCATCGCTTTCTTCACCTCTCAGTTGGAAGTTGCAGTGGGCTAATACTATATGGCACTTTTGTGAGTGAAGATAGTGGGCAAGTACTACACTATCAACTCCCCCGCTGATAGCCACGAGCAGTTTTTGCCCCTTTACCGATGAAATAGATACATTCATAACCCTAAATTTCTGCTACATCCCAAAACGGGCTATGGTGTTCAGCTTCCCGATAAGGCTTTGAGCAGTATCGGCTCCGTATGTTTTTTTTCGGTATTTGCTTATAGGCTGAATGCCTATCAAACTGTTAGTTAGAAACAACTCATCAGCCTTCTGAAGTTCAAAAGGCGAGATAGAAGTTTCCACCACCTCATAGTCAGACACCTTTTTCAAAGCTTTTAGCAGTACCTTTCGCGTGATGCCATTCACAGCACCATCCGTTAGCGGTGGCGTTTTCAAGGTCTTGTCTTGTACTACAAAAAGGTTAGCGTCCAGTGCACCTGCAATGTTTTTCTGACTGTTCAACAGAATGCAATTCTGATACTCATTTTCTTGACCAAAAATGCTTCCCAACACATTCACGGTGCGGTTCATGTGCAGTATAGTAGCCAAAAGATCAGGCTGAACGTAGAAGTCTTTAAAGAGCTCTACCTCGTAGGCCGAAGTGTCTAATACGTAAAAAGGATTTCTAAGAGCTTCGCTTTCAATTAGGTAGTCTATCTCGTTAGTGTCAGGAGTATAGGTACCTCCTTCTTTCCTAAAAATACTGATGCGCACCTTTGCTGTCGATTTTTCTAATCCATTAGCTTTCAGGAGGGTCAAAACCTCTTCTTCCAGAAATTCCATTGAGAAGCTCATCGGGATATTCATTCGCAGCACGCGCATCCCTGCCATTAGGCGCAGATAGTGTTCCTCCCAAAAAAGTATTTTTTCGTAACTGTATTTACAAAGATCAAAAATCCCATCTCCAAACTTAAAAGCGCGATTCGATATCGTCAGCCAAGTGCTGTCCGCCTCTAAGAGGGTTCCATTGTAATTTATCTTCATTTAAAGGGCTCCTATTTTAGTTTTTAAGTCCGCTATTTGCATCTTCCATAGCTGTTTAGCTTCTTCTATCTCATTCGGGTAGGCAAAGTCTGTAATCACTAAGGAAACCTCCTGTGTCAGATCATTTATCCTGATTTTTATCTCAAAAAAACTATGAGGCAAAGCATCTTCCACCCAGTGGAAGCGGATACAGTCGTCCAACTTTTGCCGAAGAACCTGAGCTTTTTCTTCAGTATCGCCCCATCTAAAAGTGTAAAATTCAGCATCTGTGCATACATCGTCTGCATACCACGAAGCCAAACCTGCAGGCGTACTGATGTATTGGTAGAGAAATGACGCTGAAGTGCCTATTGGAAGTTCCAACTGGTATTTCTCCTTGGTTTCCATAGCGATTCATTTTATTTGCTGCAAAGGTAGTAAAAAAGTTCTAAACTCAAAAAACTTTATTTCTTTTTCCTTACTCTCTTTCTCTGAATAAAATTTTAAAAGTAAAACATACGTCTCAATTCGGCTGCTCCTTTTTTCTCAGCCGAGCGAACTTTAAGCGAAGGAAAAGCGAACACATCCCGAAGCTACCCTTATGCTTTTAAAACTTTTGGCAAGACTTTTGAAGAGTAGAAATGCTTTAGTCTCTCAAAGCACTCATATTTCAAACCTTAATTATTTTAGAAGATGAAAAAATACCTATTGTCATTCTTTTTAGCTCCATTGATGCTCAAAGGGCAAACTACCCTTCTTAAAACTACTATTCCTTTTCAGCATTCCGATGAAACACAGTGGATAACCCGTTATCAAAAAGATATTGACTACTACAAAAAGCTGAACAAACGTCTTAAAGATCGCTCTTGCGATGTACTCTTCTTAGGGAGCTCTTCTATCAATATGTGGGACTCAATAGAACAAGATTTTGCTCCGCTGAAAATCATTCGTCGTTCCTATGGTGGGGCTACCCTCCGCGATATGATATACAACTACGAGGTCATTGCTAAAGGCTATCAGCCTAAACAAATCGTTTTGTACGTAGAAAACGATTTAGGCACCCACAAAGAAGGGGTAAACGCTGTAAAATGCTTTGATTTGTTTAGAATCTTTGTCGGAAAGCTCAAAGAAGACTATCCCGAAGTGCCTTTGTACGTAGTATCGCTGAAACCATCACCAGCAAAAGCACACGAACTAAAAGACCAACTGCTGGTAAATGCCCTATTAGAGCAAAATGCGACTTTGCAGGATTACACTTATGTAGATATTACGGCAGCAATGAAAGACGAAGAAGGCATATTGCGCACCGATATTTTTAAAGAAGACAATCTCCACCTAAATACAGAAGGCTATCGCCGTTGGACAGAGGTGCTCCATCCCATTCTCGTGAAAGAAGAAGAGTAGGAGAAAAAAGAAAAAGATACAACTTTTTCATAAAAACAAGTGTGGCCTTTCAAGAATTTTCTTGAAAGGCCACACTTGTTTTTATAATTTATTGAGATAATTTACAGCGCTTTTCTGAGACGTGCTACAGGAATGTCCAACTGTTCTCTGTACTTGGCCACTGTGCGTCGTGCGATGGGGTAGCCTTTTTCTTTCAGTAGTTGAGCTAGTTCGTCATCGGGGAGAGGTCTACTTTTATCCTCTTTGGCAATAATGTGCTGCAAAATCTCCTTGATTTCCCGTGTTGAAACATCCTCGCCTTGGTCATTCTTCATTGATTCTGAAAAGAAATCCTTGATGAGCTTTGTGCCATAAGGGGTCGTAACATACTTACTACTTGCTACACGCGAGACCGTAGAGATATCCATCCCCACCTTGTCTGCGATATCTTTAAGGATAAGAGGCTTAATTTTTAACTCATCTCCTGTAAGAAAATATTCGCGTTGGTGTTCCATAATAGCTTCCATCGTAATGAGCAGAGTTTGCTGTCTCTGGCGGATGGCATCAATGAACCATTTTGCCGAGTCTAGTTTCTGTTTAATGAACAGAACAGCTTCTTTTTGCGAGTTGCTCTTTTCTTTACTTTTCTTGTAGGTGTCCAACATTGTACAGTACTCTTTAGAGACGTGCAATTCAGGAGCATTTCTCCCGTTAAGAGAAAGTTCTAGCTCATTGTCAATCACTTTTACAGTAAAGTCAGGAATGATTTGCTCAATGTGTACATTATTGCCTGAATAGGTGCTACCAGGTTTAGGGTTGAGTCGTTCAATCTCTTGTACAGCATCTTTTAGAGCTTCCTCAGATGCCAAGAAACGCTGTTGGAGTTTATTGTAGTGTTTTTTTGTGAAAGCCTCAAAAGCTTCCGTAAGTATACTGATGGCCAAAAGCACAGCGGGAGTTTGTTTCTTGCGTCGCAGTTGTATGAGCAAGCACTCTTGTAAGTCAAAGGCACCCACCCCTGCAGGGTCTAATTGGAAAACAATCTGCTGTCTGATTTGTTCTACGTGTTCCTCCTCGGTGTAGATATTTTGGGTGAAGGCAAGTAAGGTCTTGAATAGAACGACGGATGTAGCCAATATCGTCAATGCTGCCTACCAGAAACTCAGCAATAAGGTAGTCTTCGTCAGAAAGGGTAAAAGTATTCAGTTGGTTAATCAGCGATTGGTGGAAAGAAATCTCAGCACTGAAAGGAATATCATGCTCTTCATCATCATCGCTATAGTTATTAGAGTGGAGGCGATAGTCAGGAATCTCGTCGTCGCTTAGGTATTCATCAATATTGATGTCATCCATTTCTATCACATCGTTATCGTTATATTCATCGGAAGAATTGTCAAATTCGTCGTGAAACTCGTCAAAAGGATCATTTTCGCGCCCTGATTCAAGAGCAGGGTTTTCCTCCATTTCTTGTTTTACTCGTTGCTCAAAAGCCATTGTAGGCAACTGTACGAGCTTCATCAGCTGGATTTGCTGAGGAGATAGTTTTTGCGAAAGTTTAAGTTGTAAATTCTGTTTAAGCATTTTAGAAAATTAGGGCGCAAAGATACGATAAATTATTGATAGGGGCTAATTGCTGTTTAAAGTTAAAATGATTTTAATAGTTCTACAAATTATTTTTACGTCAAGAAATAGCGAATAGCGCTTGATGTAATATAAATCATATTCTAATTTTTTAATACTGTCTTCTGGGGTAGCTTTAGGAATATTGATTTGAGCCCATCCTGTAACACCAGGTTTGACCATATGCCTAAGTTTGAAAAAAGGTATTTTTTCAGCATACTCTTCTACATATTCAGGGATTTCAGGACGTGGGCCAATAATACTCATATTTCCTCTAAGCACATTGTACAGCTGGGGCAACTCATCTATCTTAGTGAATCGAAGTATTTTTCCGATAGAGGTAATACGCGAGTCATTAGCTCTTGTAAAACCTCCTTTATTGACAACCATTGTTCTTATTTTATAGATTTTAAAAGGTTTACCCTTGCGTCCAACTCTTGTTTGGGAAAAGAAAGCCCCTCCTTTTGAGCTTAATATAGTCAGAATAACTCCTATTAGGATTAGAGGTAGGGCAAAAGGCGCTAGGATACTTGCAAAGGATATATCAAAAAATCTTTTTACTATTCTATGTCTAAGACGTTGTTTGATAGAGAATATATCATCTCCAATGTATTTTTTCTCTTCCAATTTGACAATAGGAATACGCTTGTTAATGACTTCGTAGAACTCTTCTGCTTCATAGATAACAATACCCCTAGTCCTCAAATCAATAATTTCTCGGATAATGTCATCAGGGAACTCCTTAACCTTAGAAGTTTCAATTACGATAATTCCAATTTTGAATTTATCGACAAGACTCGTAATACTTTTTTTGTCCTTGAAGATGTCATAATTAACAACTCTATAGGAATTATAAATCTGGGTTCCCTCCATTAATTTTTGAAGGATTCCACCTATATTTACAAATAGGCATTTAGGCTTTTCAGAATTAAATATGCTCATAAGTAATTGGTTTTTTGGTTGTTTTATAAATTAGTCAATAGTGTCTTGTGTTTTTTGCTCGTTTTGGTGGGTGTAGTAGCTTCTATTTAAGTTAAAAAGTAGTTCCACCAACCCTGCGTAAATAGCAATAAATACAACACACAACCATCGAGAGGGGAGAGCCCTATTTAAGAGTAAAATAATAATGAAAACTATTAAATTGATGGAAGCTAATAGGATACTTGCCTGTGCGTGGGTTATCTTTAGATAGTCGATAAGTATGTGGTGAATGTGAGTGCGGTCTGCTTTGAAAGGGTTGCCGTGACGTATTACACGGGTAGTAAATACACGGCTTGTATCGAAAAAAGGGATGAAGATAATGGCCAATAGTACCCACACCTTATTGGTAGGGGTAATGACAGCATTTTCTAATGAGGTAGTATCTAGTGCAAAAAACTTAATGGCCAAAACAGCTAATAGGAAACCAACAATCATTGAACCGGTGTCGCCCATAAAAACACGCTTTTTTGAAGATAGATTGTATCGCAAGAAAGCTAATAAGAAGCCTATGCATAGAATTGACAGAAGTACATAGTAGTACATCTCGGCATCGTAGAACAGATAGGCAAATGAGGCAAAAATGACCATCCCAACCATTGATGCCGACCCATTGATGCCGTCAATTAGATTATAAGAGTTCACAATGGCCATTACCATCCCACAGCTGAAGAGTACCGAAAACCAGTAAGGAATATCGGTGATCCCTAAAAAACCATCTAAAGAGATAATTTTTAGATTGGTGCCGAAGAACAAAATAAGAGTGGCTATAATCTGCCCTATGATTTTAGTGCTAGGGTTGACTCCTACAAGATCGTCTTTCAGTCCAACGAAAAAGAGTACTCCTACTCCTGCTAAAATATTGATTCCTACATTATCTGCATCAAAAGAGCGAAGAATGAACAATGTAAACACAACACTCACAAAAAAGGAGATACCTCCCAGAGTGGGTGTTTTTTCTTTGTGCGAACTGCGTTCATTAGGTTTGTCCATTAAGTTCTTCTGTTTTACAACATAAATAATGCTAGGCAATGTGAAATACGCTGCAAAAAGGGAAACGAAAAATACAAATGCTGCCGTGAAAGCTAAATTCTCTGAAAAAAAACTAGTTATCATATGTATTTACAAAGTGCTGTTTGCAGCAAAAATAGTAAAAATATTTCAATCCACAATGATTTACTTTCCTATTTTTTGACTTTTAAAAGTTTTTAATATTTTCTAAAAGAGCTATTTTAACCCAACTCTTTTGCTTTTAGAATATTTTACTGAAAAATCCATTAACTCATTCGTTATTCTTTGCGATGTTTGGCTACTCCTGCAAGATTTTTGACCTCCCATTGTACTGTTTGCACAAAGGGTTTCTGCCTGAATTTGCAATCAATAGTACAAATCTCGCATGAAAAGGGCTTGCAGTAGTCCAAATGGAAGTTAAACTCAATGGTGCGTTCTATCTTCTCAGCTAGTAGTCGAATAACTTTTTCCATCTCTTGGTGAGCTTCTTTGAGCGAATAGTAGTAAGGAAGCGTCAAGTGGGCATCTATGTGCAAGTGAGCCCCAAACTGCTGAATACGCATATTGTGAATGTCTATCCATTCAGTTTTACGATTTGCTTGCAAGATAGTTACTAATTCAGCAAAAAGGGCTTCATCGCGTTCATCCATAATGCCGCTCAATGCTTTTCGAACTATTTTCCCTCCTATTACAATGATGTAGCTCCCAAAGCCTAAGGCAATAAGAGGGTCAAGCCATTGCCAGCTCGTGAGATGAACTAATACCAAACTCAGTACAATAGCTGAAGTAGCAAAAGTGTCTGACTGCAAGTGTTTGCCTGCACTCATCAATACCAGAGAGTTTTCTTTTTTCCCCTTTTGGTAGGAGAGGTAGCCCATTGCGTAATTCACTACGGCAGTAGATCCAAACAAGGCTATTCCCCAATCCAATTTTTCCAACTGTATCCCATTGATAAGCGATGAAATAGCCTCGATAAGAATCAAGATTCCTGCCATAGCTATCAGCATCCCTTCAATCCCAGAAGTTACAAACTCTACTTTGCCGTGCCCATAAGGGTGGTCGGTATCGCGGGGTTTGTTGCACAAATGGATAGAGTACAACCCCATAAAAGCAGCAATGATGTTCACAATACTCTCCATCGTGTCCGAAAAGATAGCGTTGGAATTGGTGATGTGCCAAGCTATCAGTTTTACGATGAAGAGTATTATCCCGACAAAAGTAACGAGTTTCTGAAACTGAAATGTCTTCATTTACTAATTACTAAAGACTAACTTCAGCTACTTCTAACAAGAATTGGTGCATATCGGTATTGCGCATAAAAGGAGAGAGCTTCTCGCTACCAGGTCCATACATTGCTAATTCGGTGTAGTCGGATGAGTGATCCATACTAATCCATCCTACCGAAGTGTGTGCTTTTTGCAGTTCGGCAAATAAGCGGTAAGGAAGATGCTTGTAGTTGTACAGACCATCTTCTTTTCTTTCTGTTTTGGCATAGTAGCCCAATAGCTCTTTGGCTTGTTCTTCGCTGATGTTCATTCCACCGCAGTACTGAGCGATGTGCTCTTTCACTTTAGCAATAGAGTCGTTAGCGTTTATCTTTTGCAATACCCAGTCGTTAGAGTGGGTGAAACGTTGCAAACGGTCGAAATTGTTGTTGCACTCTTTCCCGTAGATGAGCCCAGGGTTTGCGTTGCCGTGGTCTGAGGTGATTACTACCAATGTATTGCCATCGGCTTTGGCAAAATCAAGGGCTACTTTTACGGCTTCGTCAAAAGCTACTTGGTCGTACAATAGTGCTCCAATGTCGTTTGCATGGGCTGCCCAGTCTACCTTACCTCCTTCTACTTGCATCACAAAGCCTTTGGAGTGTCCTTTCAATTGCTCAATGGCTTTAGCTGTCATTTCTGCAAGGGTAGGAATTGCTTCTTGCTCTTCGGTACTTTGGGCACGGTCAATAGAGTAGGGTAGGGCATCCTCGGCAAAGAGTCCATAAAGTGGTTTTTGAGTAGATGCCTTCAGCATTTCGTTTCGTGTGCGTGCTACTGTATAGCCTTTCTTTTTCAATGTAGCAAAAAGGTCTTTTTGGTCTTTACGGTGGGTAGGGTCAAAGTACTTGCTTCCGCCGCCTAACATAACGTCAAAACCTAGCTCGGTGTAGTTCAGGGCTATCTCGTCCATTGCATTGCGGCTCTTGCTCCAAGTGCAAAATCCTGCTGGTGTAGCGTGATTTACCATTACTGTTGTTACACAGCCTACTTTTTTACCTGCCTTTTTGAATTTTTGCAGAATAGGCATATTTTCTTGGCCATTAGGACTGATATTTAGGCTTCCGTTGTTTACCCGTACGCCACCTCCCCAAGAGGAGCTTGCTGCTGATGAGTCGGTTACTACTGAGCTAGCCGAAGCCATATCCATTACAGCTCGCTGTCCTAATTTGCTTTCGTATAGTCCCATCCAGCTAGAAGGGCGTCCGTATTTTCGTTTTAGGTAGAGGTCGGCCATAACCAAGGTGCCGAAACTCATCCCATCGCTCACCATAAAAATGATGTTTTTAGCGCGTTTGTTTCTATGGGCTTCTTTAAGGCTTTGCGCCTGTACGCCAAATGAAGGAAGTACTAGGCTTCCTAATACTGCTAGCGACCCACGTTTAAAAAACGATCTTCTTTCCATAACTGTTATCTTTTAGTGTTTGTTTTATAATAGCTCGCTGTGTTTATTGTTCGTTGTTGCCTAAAAGAGCGTTCCATCCTCTTGCAATGATTGGAATAAACTGCCCTGCCCGTGTTATTAGGTTAGCACCTTCGCTTTTGTCGGTAAAATACCCTATCACGGTGAAGTTTGGATTCCCTTTGATTTTGTCGTAATCGTCTTGGGCTATAGCGAAGAGCAGTTCGTAGTCCTCTCCTCCGCTAAGAGCAATGGTAGTGCTGTCTAAATTGAACTCTTCGCAAGTGCTAATCACTTGTGGGTCGAGAGGGATTTTGTCTTCATACAATCGGCACCCTACTGCAGACTGTTTGCAGAGGTGTAGGATTTCGGACGACAATCCATCGCTTACATCCATCATTGCTGTGGGTTTTACTCCTAACTGTTTGAGCAATGGTGGAATGTCCTTGCGCGCCTCTGGTTTCAGTTGCCTTTCTAAGAGGTAAGAGTACATTTCGATGTCGGGTTGGGAGTTAGGGTTCACTTGGAAAACGGCTTTCTCGCGTTCTAAAATTTGCAAGCCCATATAGGCGCCTCCTATGTCGCCAGTGAGCACCAGCAGGTCGTTAGGGCGGGCACCATTGCGATACACAAGGGCATCTTCGTCGGCCTCGCCTATGGCTGTTACTGAGATGATAAGTCCGCGTGTAGAAGAGGTTGTATCTCCGCCCACTAAATCTACTTCATAACGGTCGCAAGCTAAGCGTATTCCGGCATAAAGTTCCTCTAAGGCTTCTAAGGGGAAGCGGTTGGAAACTGCTATTGAGACGGTGATTTGCTTTGCTGTAGCGTTCATTGCGTAAATGTCAGATACGTTTACGACTACGGACTTGTAGCCTAAATGCTTCAGTGGCACATAGCTTAGGTCGAAGTGCACCCCTTCGATGAGCAAGTCGGTAGAGACGACTGTTTTTTTGCCCTTAAAGTCAAGCACAGCGGCATCGTCTCCTATTCCTTTTTCTGAGGAAGCGTTTTTGAGCTCAAATCCTTGGGTCAGATGCTCAATTAGGCCAAACTCTCCTAAGTCGGCTAAGCTGGTGCGATGGGGTATTTTATCTTCTATCATTTAGCAAAATAATTTAAAGCAATCACAACTCCAAGGTGCATTCCTTCGTGGGTATTGTTGAAATTAATAGCGTCCTCAATACAAGTGAGGGCATAGCCGTAGCTTGTGGTGTAGGGCGTGAAGTTGCTAAACAGCCCCCTCTCGTAGTCAGCTTGCAGTTGCTTTTGGCTACTGATGAGCAGTGCACGTAGCTCTTGAATTTCTTCGACAGTGGGGGTGTGCCCATCTGGATAAGTGCCTTTCTTGTAAGTATCTACAAATGATTCGGGCACGGCATAGGGCAAACCCGATAGTTTGTAGCACAAAATCTGCTGTTGGGCTACACAATGGGCAATGTTCCACCAGATATTGTTGTGGAACCCTTCGGGTACTTGCGATAAATGTGCAGGAGTCAAATTTTCTAAATAGGTCAAAAGGTTGTTGCGTGTTGCTACGTGTAGGGCAAACACTTGTGCTGTTAGAGCCATTATATTAAGTTTTTTTAGTCTTCAGAGTTGTTTTTTGTATTAGGTTGAACGCACAAAATTGGGATTTTTTTCATTGGAAAAAGCAATCAATTAATTAATGAGAGTTTGAGGTTAGTGATTGTTTTTTCTGTTTTTTTGACATTTGGTAGCAATTCGGTGCTATCTGGCAGTTCGCTTTTTCTTCGCTACGGATTCGAGATGTCTTCGGGTTAGCTTTGCGATGCCCCTCAAGATTTTTTTTCTTTCTTTTGGTTGTTAGGCTTGAATTGAGCTTGTTCTTTTTTGATTTTCTGATTTTGTACGTTTGCCCCAAGTGTTGTTTCTTCGATTTACCTTGCCGAAGAAAGTTAGAAAGATTAGTTGTAGGAACTTGCTACAAGGTGGTTGGGTTCCTATAACTTGTTTTTCTGTACAACTTTTTCTCTGCAAAAATACAAAAAATAGTTGAATGTACTACTATTATTCGACAAAGATTTGTATTTTTGCCCGCTAAAAAGAAAAAAACTTTATGTATCAATTAATTAAAGAATTGCACTCATTGAGTGCTTACATTGTTTTGGCGGTACTTATCGCTGCTGTTCTGAATGCTGTTATAGGCTTTTTGAAGAAGAAAGAGTTTAAGGTCAATGATTTGCGCATCAGTTTGTTTGCGCTCATTTTTTCGCATCTTCAATTGTTGTTGGGGCTCTTGCTTTACTTATCTACTCCACGCTTGCAGATGTGGGGAGAGGGGTTTAAAGTAGTGATGAAGGATAAGACTTTACGCTTGGTCTTAGTAGAGCATCCGCTGATGGTACTCATAGCTGTAACGCTTATTACTATAGGGTGGAGCCAACACAAAAAGCAAGTGGCTCCGCAACGCAAGTTTGGGAAGATAGCCTTGTTTTACGGGATTGCGTTGGTGGCTGTTTTGTCGATGCTTCCTTGGAGATTGTGGTGGTTCAGTTAGAAAAGAAAAAAGTCCGATATTGCTATCGGACTTTTCCATTAACCAACCAAAACTTTAAATTATGAAAACTATTATTTGAAGTTTTACAATGAGCTACCACCCTCATTGCGCTGCAAAGGTACGTCAAAAAAATAAACTACCAAAAGAAATAGATACTTTAACAAAAGTTTAACGTTTTGATAATGACGGTTTTCTGATTAAAATATTGATAATGAAAATACTAAAATATCCTTTTTGGTGCCTCTGGAAAATTTGGTTTTATGTTTTAGTGGTCTCGCTGATACTTCTCTTGTTGCCTATATTGCTTGTGCTCACGGCTAAGGCGCGCTGGTACCGCTCTCTTTATTGGGTGGTAAGGCACTTATGGGCAACTCCTATTCTCTACGGGATGGGCTTTTGGCCTAAGCTCAAAAAGGCGTGTACTATTCCTGATGATGAACATAGCTATATGCTGATAGCTAATCATTATAGTATGATGGATATTATGCTGATGTTGTACGTTAGCAAGAGGCCATTTGTATTTGTGGGGAAAAAGGAGTTGAGCAAGTTGCCTTTATTTGGATATTTTTACCGCAGGGCGGCTATTATGGTGGATAGGAAGAGTTCGCAGAGCCGAAAAGAAGTGTACAGGCAAGCGAAGGAACGCATTGCGGCAGGGCTCAGCATTTGCATTTTTCCCGAAGGGGGTGTTCCTGATGATGAAAGTATTGTGCTTGACAGCTTCAAAGATGGTGCTTTTCGCATTGCTATAGAGTGCCAAATTCCTATAGTGCCGATGCTGTTCTACGACACTAAAAAGCGTTTTCCTTTCCGTTTTTTTGCGGGGTGTATGGGGGAGATGCGTGTGGAGGTTTTGCCTCTCGTTGCTACTGAAGGGAAAACTCTTGCTGACAAAGATGCTTTGCGAGAGGCAATGCACGCTATTATGCTTCAGAAACTTACCGCTGCATTAGGCGAGACACATACTTCCCAATAACATCGAATTCGATATTTACGATGCTACCTATTTGGAGGTGTTGCAAATTGGTGTGCTTTAGTGTATAGGGGATGATAGCTACACTAAAGCGATCGTGGAGGGCATCTACCACTGTCAGGCTTACGCCATTGACTGTAATAGAACCTTTTTCAATGACTACATTGCCTAAGGAAGGATCGTAGGCAAAGGTAAAACGCGTACTGCCTCCTTCTTCTTCAATGGCTACGCAAGTAGCTGTTTGGTCTATGTGGCCTTGCACTATATGTCCATCTAAGCGGTTGTTAAGGAGCATTCCGCGCTCTAAGTTTACTGTGTCGCCTGCTTGGAGGCTGCCTAAATGGGTTTTGGCAAGTGTTTCGGCAATGGCTGTTACTTGATATACCTCTCCTTCTATGGCTACTACTGTTAGGCATACTCCATTGTGTGCTACACTTTGGTCTATTTTTAGTTCATTTGTAAATGAGCTTTTTATGTATAGATGTAGATTAGCTTCTTCATATTCTACTCGCACAATTTCGCCTATTTCTTCTATGATTCCTGTAAACATTGTTTTTTAATTTGCTGATTTGTCAATGAATTGATTGGTTAATCTAGTTCTGCAGTGAGTTCTGTAAATACACCTTTGGCTCTTTTACCTTCGTACAATATCTTGTAGACGGCATCGAGGATGGGGGTACGACTTGGTTTTTCTTGATTTTTGTTGATATGGTAGGCACTTTTGGTTGCGTAATAGCCTTCTGCTACCATATTCATTTCGGCCATAGTGCTTTTTACGGTGTAGCCTTTGCCTATCATTGTGCCGAACATACGGTTGCGACTGAACAATGAGTAGGCTGTTACCAATAGGTCGCCTAAGTAGGCAGAGTTATTGATGTTTCGTTTGATTTTGTAGATGTGTTTGATGTATCGGCGCATCTCTCGGATGGCATTACTCATCAAGACACTTTGGAAGTTATCGCCATAACCTAAGCCGTGGGCAATACCTGCAGCCAAGGCGTAAATGTTCTTGAGCATTGCAGCATATTCGATGCCTACTACATCGTCTGAGATTTTAGTTTTTACATAAGGGCGTTTCATAGCGTTGGCTACGAAGAGGGCTTTCTGTTCGTCTAAACAGGCGATAGTGAGATAGGAAAGCCGTTCTAAGGCTACTTCCTCGGCGTGGCAAGGGCCTGCAATGATGCCTAATTGAGAGTAGGGGACGTGGTGTATCTTATTAAAATACTCACCTACGATGAGGCCGCTCTTGGGCTCAATTCCTTTGATAGCTGAGAAGATATTCTTGTCAGCCAAAGGGGTGGTCAGTTTTTCCAGTTCATCGCTTAGGAAAGCAGAGGGAATGGAAAATACAAGGTAATCGCTGAAAGCAACAGCCTCGTTTAGGTCGCTAGTAAGGTGGAGCTTACTGATGTTTAAATGTACATCGGTGAGGTAGTTAAGATTGTGCTTGGTGGCCTTGATGTGCTCAATAGCCTGCTCGTTGCGCATATACCAGCACACGTGGTCGATATTGGCGGTGAGAATCTTGATGAGAGCTGTAGCCCAGCTTCCACCGCCCATTACTGAAATTCTGGTTTCCATTTATTTCTTAGTTATGAGTCGTTAGATGTTAATCATTAGTAGGGAGTTATTAGCTGCCAACAGCTAATAACTAATGGCTTAAGTGTATCATAGCAAAGACAGCGTAGTTAATCATATCTTGATAGTTTGCTGCAATGCCTTCGCTTACGAGGGTTTTGCCCTGATTGTCCTCTATTTGTTTGACGCGCAATATCTTTTGCAAGATAATATCGGTGAGAGAGCTCACGCGCATCTCACGCCATACCTCTCCGTAGTCGTGGTTTTTTGCTTCCATTAGTGTGCGCGCTTCGGCTACTTGCGCATCGTAGAGGGGCAAAGCTTCTTCTATAGAAAGGTCGGGCTGAGAGGATACTCCTTTTTCAATTTGAATAAGAGCCATTAGCGCATAGTTGATGATGCCTATAAATTCGGCGGTCTCGTCTTCGTCTATCTTATGTTCTGCATTCTCTTGCAGACCGCGTATGCGTTGTGCTTTGATAAAAATCTGGTCGGTTAGGGAAGGGAGTCGCAAGATACGCCACGCGCTTCCGTAGTCCTTCATCTTGTTGATAAACAGACTGCGACACTGCTCAATTACTTTGTTATATTGGTCTATCGTATTCATTTTATTCAGGTAAAATCAGTAGTAGGTGCTGATGAAAAATACAAGTGGTTGTTATTCTTGCCAATGCGGTAATGCGGCAGTTTGCTCTCGCAAAAGGCTAAGCAGCCGCGATTTTTGGGCAAAGGTATGAATAATTTATCAATTAGCAAACCAGTTAATTGGCTAATGGGACTAATGTTTAAGTTTACCAAAGTTGCCTCTGGAACTTCTTTTTCTGTTTTTAAGTTTGTGATTTTACCCTTATAAGCCTATAGGGCAAACGCACAAGATTTAACTTTAAACTCTTTAGATTTCTATCGTTCCTTTTAATGCTGAAAAAACGGTGTGCATATCTTTGTCCCCTCTTCCTGAAACATTTACTACGATGGTTTGCTTAGGGGTACTTGGTAGGGCAGCACATAGTTTAGGCAAGTAGGCTAAGGCGTGTGCGCTCTCGATAGCAGGAATGATGCCTTCTTGTCGGCTGGTGTGTACCAAAGCCTCTAAAGCTTCTTTATCGGTAATAGCGGCGTAAGAGACTCTCCCTGTTTTAAAAAGATGAGCGTGTTCAGGGCCTACCCCTGGGTAATCTAAGCCTGCAGAGATAGAATATACGGGGCTAATTTCGCCGTTTTCTTCTTGCAATACATAAGTTTTCATTCCGTGGATAATACCTTCTTTCCCTAAGGTAAGGGTGGCGGCGTGCCGGTTGGTATCAAGTCCTTCGCCAGCAGCTTCTACTCCATACAAGTGAGTAGATTCGTCGTTTAGGAAGGCAGAGAAGATGCCTATGGCATTGCTTCCTCCGCCCACGCAGGCAATGATGTGGTCGGCGTGTTTGCCTAAGGAGGAGAGTTGCTCGTGGCACTCTTTTCCTATTACTGACTGAAATTCTTTTACGATGCTAGGGTAAGGGTGTGGGCCTACGGCAGAGCCTATTACGTAAAAGACATTGTCAATCTCTTTTAACCAAGATGCAATGGCAGCGGTAGTAGCTTCTACTAATGTTTTGAGTCCGTCGTGGATGGCTACTACTCTGGCGCCTAATAGTTCCATACGGAAAACGTTTAGTTTTTGGCGTTCCATATCTTCGGCTCCCATATAGATGTCGCATTCTAAGCCTAATAGGGCGGCAGCCGTAGCAGTAGCAACGCCGTGTTGCCCTGCGCCTGTTTCTGCAATGATTTTTTTCTTGCCCATTCGTTTGGCTAACAAGGCTTGTCCTAATGAATTGTTGATTTTGTGAGCGCCCGTGTGGTTGAGGTCTTCGCGTTTTAGGTAGATGTCGTGGCCGTAAAGGTTGCTGAGGTTCTCGGCGTAATACAAAGGAGATGGGCGCCCTACATAGTTTTTCAGGAGTGCGTTTAGGGTATCCTGAAAAGTGGGGTCAGCTTGGGCTTTGAGGTATTCAGCCTCCACTTCGTTGAGGGCTGCAATAGCATTTTCGGGGACGTATTGGCCGCCGAAGTTTCCAAAATAGGCTTGGAGATTTTGAGGATTGTCGTTCATTTTTGTTTGATAGTTTTAGGCATTATATATAGGCAAAGGTATAAATAATTTGTCAATTAGCAAATTGGGTAATTATCCGAGGAGGTAAGGTTGGAAAAAGGAAGCACCTAACTGCACAGAATTTGAACAAACTAATTTCTACGCAGTTAGGTGCTTTCTTTTAAAAAAGGGTGTTTATTGTCTTATTATGTATGTATCTCTAAAACGATAGGGCAATGGTCGCTGTGTTTTGCCTCTGGGAGGATAAGCGCACGTTCCATACGACTTTCTAAAGGGGCAGATACTAAATGATAGTCGATGCGCCAACCTTTGTTATTGTTGCGAGCATTGGCGCGATAGCTCCACCACGAGTATTGGTGAGGTTCTTTGTGGAAGTAACGGAAGCTATCAATGAAGCCACTTTTCATAAATCTATCGAGCCACTCGCGCTCTACAGGCAAGAAGCCTGATACATTGGCGTTTCGCACGGGGTCGTGTATGTCTATCGCTTGGTGACAGATATTGTAGTCGCCACAGATAACGAGGTTGGGTACCGTTTGCTTTAGCTGGTCGATGTACTTCTGGAAGTCGTCCATAAAGGTCAGCTTGAAGTCTAAGCGGTCGGGGTTGGTACCCGAAGGCAGATAGAGACTCATTACAGAAAGGGAGTCAAAGTCAGCACGGAGCACTCGTCCTTCTTTGTCCATATAGTCGATGCCAGTACCTACTTCGACGTGCTTAGGTTCGATTTTCGAGAGGATAGCTACGCCACTGTAGCCTTTTTTTTCGGCACTGTGGTAATACTGGTAGGTGTAGCCTAACTCGGTAAACACTTCGGTAGGGATTTGCTCTTGCAAGGCCTTAATCTCTTGCAAACAAAGCACATCGGGGGCAGCTGCTTGTAGCCACTCTGAAAAACCTTTGGTAAGAGCAGCGCGAATGCCGTTTACGTTATAGCTGATAATCTTCATTAGTACCCTGTTCCTTTCTCTCCTTTCAAGATAGCGATACCGTTGGAGGTACCAATGCGCTCTACGCCAAGGGCTACGTATTGCATAGCTGTTTCGTAGTCGCGGATGCCTCCAGAAGCTTTGACTTTAGCTTTTTGTTGAACGCATTCTTTCATCAGTTTTACATCGGCAAGGGTGGCTCCTCCTGTGCCAAACCCGGTAGAAGTTTTAACGAAGTCGGCTTGTGCATCAAGTGCCAAACGACAGGCTAAACGTTTTTCTTCATCGGTGAGGTAGCAAGTTTCAAGGATAACTTTCAGTACACGATGGCTTCCTATGCAGCGTTTAAGGGCGATAATTTCTTCTAAAGCTTTGTTAGCCTCTCCTGATTTAATTAGCCCAACATTGAGTACCATATCTATCTCGTCGGCACCATCGGCTAGGGCTTCGCTTGTTTCAAAATATTTGGCTTTGGCGGACATTGCTCCTAAAGGAAAGCCCACTACGCTGCACACTTTGATGTCGGTGCCAGCTAAGAATTTTTTGGCAGCAGCCACATAGCCGCTGTTCACACATACTGAATAGAAATCGTACTCTACAGCTTCTTTGCAAAGGGTTTCAATCTCGGCAAGGGTAGCAGTAGCTTTTAGAAGCGTGTGGTCTATTAGTTTATTTAATTTCATATATTGTTTGGTTTTTA
>ERZ772971.343-NODE-343-length-30289-cov-4.832407_pt1 | contig 30289 bp, 16 predicted proteins | sample MGYA00511943_ERZ772971 | MGnify/ENA primary metagenome ERZ772971 (study PRJEB29015, sample SAMEA2737929) | human oral metagenome | biome: human oral; feature: human-associated habitat; material: dental | place: China | collected 2144 ... | reverse complement strand
ACGTCGATGGTGCCGACCCTGGTGTCCAGGGGCCGGTAGCGATACCCATTGCGCTGGGCGTGACGTTGGGGATCTTGTTGGCCCCACTGGGCCCCACACACCGCATCAGCATCCGCTGATAACAACGCGTTAATCACGTGCTGGAGCAGGGAACGCATCAAATCCGGGGACGCCTGAGATAACGCCTCGCCAAGCAGGCCAGCAGGGTCGATAATATGAGGAGCGGTCATCGTCGTGCCTCCAAATCGTTTCGAGTGAGAAGTAGAAGAGCTTTCTCGAAGGATCACACGGTGACCGCACCCATATCAAACGGGCCGACCACCACACGGTTACACCACTATGCGGGACACTACTTGTGTCTGCGCTGAACGAGTGCGGATTCGAGTTCTGAATAGGGAACACTCTTCTGGATAGGAAGTGCTGCTCTGGATAACTAAGTAACCTATCCAGATCGTTGCATCCTATCCAGTTGCGACGGGCCTTCGGTCGGTTCAGTTCACTAAGCCATTGTGATCTCTGCGTGTGGGCACGAGCACGTGCTGACGTGCCATCCGTCAAGCTACCTTCTCAGAGGATTCTTCTCCTACTACTGGCACAAGTCGCTCCTATCCTGAACGTAACTTGATGCAGGTTTGAAGAAGTTTGCAGGCAGGCCTCCAACCAATCCGCCTGAAAACTGAAAGCATTGATCTTGATAGTTGTAGACTAAGTGAGTGGAGCGATGTTGCTCGCACATAGAACGATTGGAGAGGTCACCAGATGATCCGCGAAGGTTTCGTCAAACTAATCCGCTGGGCAGCGAGACAGATAGCAATGGCAGACGATCAGAATGAAGCCTTGGATCAGTGCGTAAGTCTAAGCCCACTGACTCCCCAGTACCTCGAAGTCGAGCACGCTGTCTATGTGTCGGCGCTCGAGGAGGCGCTTGAAAACACCGAGGTTCGTAACATCGCCCTATCGGGTAGCTATGGTGTTGGGAAAAGTAGCATCCTGCGTCAACTGACAACACGTCTCCAAGGCAGAGTCATTGAGATCTCGTTATCAACCCTAGCTCCGACAGCGCGAGATCCTGATGGCGCTGTCACCGATCAGAACTCGACGCAAACAAACCGCGTTCAGCAGGAAATTGTCAAGCAGCTCCTGTATCGGGAGCGACCTAGCAATACTCCAGCGTCTAGGTTTCATAGAATAGAGTCATTCAATTGCAAAAGAAATGCTCTTGCGTCCATGATAATTGGGTTCGTGATTGCGCTCGTATTTCTACTTGCAGGATGGACGGAGCGGCTCTCCAATGTACTCAAGAATAACGAGATTTCTGAACTCCGGATCACTCTCCTAATCTCTCTGTTCGCTACGTTCTTTGTGTACTTGACTTTCTATATCCTGCATGGAAAGCTACGTATCAAGGAACTAAAAGCCGGTCCTGCGACCGTTGCACTTGATGAGAACTCTTCTTCGTACTTCGATCAGTATCTTGACGAGATCGTCTATCTTTTCCAGCGATCGAAGTGTGATGTGGTTATCTTTGAAGATATTGACCGCTTTGATGACGCGTACATCTTTGAAACGCTTAAAGCTCTCAATTCTGTATTGAATGCAGCGCCGGATATTAAAAAGGTGATACGTTTTGTATATGCCATTAGAGATAGCATCTTCGATGCTAGTGAACTAGCGAAGCAAGGTTATGTCATGCCTGGCGTTGAGCAGGCAGCAGAAGCTCAGGTTGAACCTGAGATCGTCCGGGCAAATCGAACCAAATTCTTCGATCTCGTAATTCCGGTAGTCCCGTTCATCACGCACGCGAGCGCACGCGATCTAGCGTCTCAGATCCTAAAGGGTGTAGAACATAATGTGAATGTCAAGCTTCTTGACATTGCTGCCCAGCATGTCCCAGACATGCGACTCTTGAAGAACGTGTGCAACGAGTTCATCGTCTTTCGTGATCGAATTATCTTCAGCCGCGGTAACGAGCTTGGACTCAACGAGTCGGAGCTGTTTGCAATGATGCTCTATAAGAGCACTCATCTCGCCGACTTTGAGAAAATTCGGCTGGGAACGAGCCACCTTGATGAAGTCTACCGGTATAGTCGAAAGTTAGTCGCAGATAGTATTGATCGAACTGAAAGCGAAAGACAGAAGCTAGCGCAGTGTCTTGGTCAACTATGTGAAATTGAATCTCGAGCTGATGATCTTGGTACGCGCCTTGAAAAGTACGTTGATCGGGTTGCCGACGCTGCTGGGATTGGAAAGTACTATGAGCAGTGGCACTTCACCTACATGGGTGAGAGTGTTGAGACTCTCAGAAGTGTGAACTTTTGGGAACAATTTGCTAGTGCCTCCGAAGAGCACAAGCTAACATGTGAGGGTTCCTCTTCGAATGAGTTGAAGTTTTCACGACGTAATATTTCTGAAGAACTCGGAGATTCTTTGGATGTTGATAGCTGGCGCGTTGCAGGTCATGATGAGCTGAAGGCGCAGATTGATGCGAAGGCGAAAGAAATCGATTTTCTGCGCGGCGCAGATTTTGAAGAGCTGTTTCAGCGTAGTGACTATGTCTTGTCTAATGGAGAGTCCGAAGTGTCATTTGCTGCATTTGTGCAAGAACATTTAAAGTCGGGACTCGCATGTGACATGTTACGTGCGGGTTATATTACGCATAACTTCATCCTGTATACATCAGTTTTTCATGCCGATCGCGTGAGTCAGCGTGCCATGAACTTTATGATTCACAGCATTGAACGTAACGTTATGGATGTTCACTATGTGCTTGACAATGAGGATGTAGAGTCGATTCTGTCCAAATATGGCGAATATAGGATGAGAGAGTCGGCATTCTACAACATTGCCATACTTGATTATCTCCTGGACTGTCATCGTGATGTCGCCGACGTAATGATTGAGTCTCTAGATCTTCAGGGTGACCGGCAGCTTGAGTTCCTTCAGGCCTACTTGAAAGTGGGATCGCAACCAGAATCACTTATCGAACGGTTGACAGCTTTATCGTCATGGTCGCTCGACTACGTTGTGAATCGTGTGGATTTGGGTGAAAGGGAGAGGGTTAAGCTGGTCGATGTCATACTGAATCATCTTTCAACGATGGAGCAACACGTTGACTCGGCGATCGCTGACTTTTTGAGCACGAAGTACCGGAGTTTTCCGTCGCTTACGGTGGGCGTAAAAGACCCACAAGCTGAGCGAGTTGGGGAGCTATTTGAACGTGCATCAGTCAATCTGGTGAGTCTCAGTCCGCTCGCGGAACCAGTCCGTCGACATTTCATCTCGCGCAATCTGTACGCCATCACCCATGAGAACCTAGTTACGGTGATCGGTAACTCGTCAGAGAGCGTGGCACTCGATGTCCTCGAAGCATCGGATCCTAACGCTTACGAATATGTTCTCGGACATCTTGAAGAGTACCTCAGAGAAGTTGATGGTTACTCCGTGACGATCGATGATCCGCAGCGGTTTGTCGGTACGCTTGGTCGCCTGGTGCAGCTCCAGACTCCTTCTTTGGAGGAAGTGATCAGGCGTGCAGCACCCAGCTGTCAGATCCAGGATCTCGGGGAAGTTTCTGAGGAGGTCTGGCAAGCGCTGGCTCGGCATCGTCGGTTTCCAGCCACGTGTGGCAACATTCGGCGTTACTGGGATGTCTACAAGGTCGATGAGGAGCTTGCTGGCTTGCTGAGGCGTGCAGGATCCATTACGGAAGCTGATACCATCCAAGAGGGGGAGAAGAAGAAGCTAGCGCTCGCTATTCTCGCGACCGACGAAGAGCGGCTCACTTCGAAGGAGCGAGCGGAGCTTGCGAAGAGCCTAAGTCTGGCTAGTGCTCTTGAGGTCGATCGAATTCGCCCTGAGAAGGGGCAGTTGTTTGCGCTGCTTCTTGAGTATGAGATTATCGGGGACGAACCTGCGTCGTATCGCCACCTAGCAGCAACCGATTGGCCTACTCGAAGAGCATTCATTTGTGCGTCGTCGACATTTGGTGATTATATGACGCCAGAACTCGTGAGCGACGATCTGCTTGATATCTTGTCTGATTCGGAAATTGTCGATGAGATTAAGAGGCAGATTCTCAAGGACGTGGAGATGTATGCTGTCGGTGCCGACTCGAAGGTTTTGAATGAGATGGCGCGCCTTGCGGTGCAGTATGAGACGATGATTCCGGTTCCAGTGATCGAAATTATGGCAGAATCTAATGTTCCTGCACCGGATGTTGTGGTGCTTCTGCATCCGCACCTTCAGGATCTCGTGGATCAAGACCTCTTCCGCATACTGGAGTACGTGGGGGGCGACTATGCGAAGCTGACTGATATTGGGAATGGTGCTCTATTCATTCCGAACACTGACAAAGTCGTAGATCTCTTTGAACGCCTCAAAGATTGTGGAACTGTAAGTAGCTACGATCTTAAGGGGAAAGATTACAGAGTGAACCTCAAGCGCAAGCGGAAGTCGCATTGAGGTGAGTTATTGTGGTGTCGACGTGGGGCACAGGAATCCGTCGTGTGACACATGATCCGCCATCCTATGCGGTGTTTTCTGTCGTTTGGCGCAACCATGTGTGGGGAATCGAGAACAAAGGGCATAGACCTCTTGTCGAGGTGCCTCGATCGCTGTAGCGGTGGGTCATGTTATGGGTGAGGCGCGTGGTTCTATGTGGCGAGCTGATCCTGGTATGCAATGTGGGGAGTTCGCTGTTGCCTCTTGATACCCCCAGGGGTATTATTGGTCTCGTTGTGGCAGGCGCGCCTCGGCATTGGAGACAGAAAGTGAGCGGAACATGCGAGTAGTCATCGTCGGAGGAGTCGCGGGCGGCATGAGCGCGGCGGCGCGCCTGCGCAGGCGCGACGAGGGTGCCGAGATCATCGTCCTGGAGCGGGGGAGCTACGTGTCGTTCGCGAACTGCGGCCTCCCTTACTACGTCGGCGGCGAGATCGAAGACCCCGCCAAGCTCCTCCTGCACACTCCGCAATCCCTCAAGGCAGCTCTCAACCTGGACGTGCGCATCAACTCCGAGGTCACGGAGATCGACCCCGACGCCCACTCCGTCACGGTCGCCAACTCGGATACCGGCGAGGCCTACACGCTGTCCTACGACTACCTGATCCTCTCACCCGGCGCTCTCGCCGCCCGTCCGCCGATCGACGGCCTCGACTCCCCGCGCGTACACGCACTGCGCACGGTTGACGATGCTCTCGCCCTGCGCGAGGCGACGGGCACCCGCGCCATCGTGCTCGGCGCCGGCTTCATCGGCATCGAGGCCGCCGAGGCCCTCGCCGCTCGTGGTTTCGAAACCCACCTCGTCGAGCTCGCCGAGCACGTCCTGCCGCCGCTCGAGGTCGAGATGGCAACGCTGGTCACCCAAGAACTGCGCAACCTGGGCATCCGGGTGCACGCCGGCGTCGCCGCCCAGACCATCGCCCACGCTGACAACAACGATGTCGTCACTCTCTCCGACGGCACCGTTCTGCACGCCGACGTCATCGTCCTCTCCGCCGGCGTTCGCCCCGACACGGCAGTTGTGGAGGCAGCAGGCATCGAGACCCGCCGGGGCTACGTAGTCATCGACGATCACGGACGCACCAGCGCGGACGATATCTACGCGATCGGGGACGGTACGATCGGCCGCGACCAGGACCGTCCAGTTGCGCTGGCCGGTCCCGCGAACCGCGGCGGACGCCTCATCGCCGACGTGATCGCCGACGCCGAACACGGCGAGGCCGCCGCTCGACCTATCCCGAGCCCCCTTGGAACGGCCATCGTCCGAATCGGGAGCCTCACTGCCGCCATGACCGGTGCCAACCGCCAGGCGCTCGATGCCTCGGGCGCTCAGTACTTCACGATGCACACGCACGCGAACCAGCACGCGGGATACTTCCCGGGCGCTCAGCCCGTGCATATCCTCATGCACGTGGGCGCAGGTGGCGAGATCCTTGGCGCGCAGGCCGTGGGCGCGGAGGGCGTGGATCGCCGCATCGACGTCATCGCGACCGCGATGCGTGCGGGACTGAAGGCAGCCGACCTGATCGATCTGGATCTGGCCTACGCGCCGCCCTACGGCCAGGCCAAAGACCCCGTCAACCAGACCGGAATGGTCGCCCACAACGTGGCGACCGGAGAGCTTATCCTCACCGGCCCCGACGCCCTCACCGAGGACATGCCGGTCCTCGACGTGCGCACGCCGGGCGAGTACGCTGCCGGGCACATGCCCAACTCCCTGAACATTCCCCACACGCAGCTGCGCGACCGCCTGGACGAGGTGCGTGCCTGGGCCGATAAGAGCGCAGACGAGCAACCCTTCGTCGTCATGTGCGCAGCCGGCGTGCGCTCCTGGATCGGCTACCGCATCGTGCGCGCGGCAGGCTTTGACGTGACCATGCTGTCGGGCGGCATTCAAACGTTGCGCGCGTGGCTCGGCGACCGCGCCGACACAGTCCTGGTCAAGGAATAGCGAGCATGGCGACGCAGACGCAGATTGTAAACCGACTCAAGCGCGCTCGAGGGCAGCTTGATGCCCTCATCGAGCAGCTGGAAAGCGGGGACGGAAAATGCCGGGAGGTCTTGACTCAGTTCGCGGCCGTCAACTCCGCCATGAAACGAGCCAGCTACCTCGCGGTTGCGACGATCATGTCGCAGTGTGCGCAGGAGGTTGTCGGCTCGCGGGACGAGGCCGACCCTGAGTCGGCGCGAACGGAATCGTTCGTGGCTGCGGACAGGGTGACGATGGAAGAGCTTGAGCAGCTTTTCCTCCGCCTGACCTAAAGCGTCGATAGATCCACTATCGCGAATAGAACACCCATCAATGCGCAACGACTCCCCAAAGGATCCGAGGCGCGAGTTTCAAGGAGATAATCATGTGTCGACCCACCACCTGCGAAGTGTGCGGAAAGACCACCTGGAAGGGCTGCGGCAAGCACATCGACTCGGTGAAGGCTAAGGTGCCCGCGGATCAGTGGTGCAACAAGGAGCACACCGACGAGGAGTATGCCGCTGTCCCGAAGAAACGCGGCCTATTTGGCAGCTTCTGTGGCTAACTAGTTGCCCGAGGCCGTCTCCTCGTGGGGACGCTGAGGGGTGGCAGCCTTCGTGTCGATGGGGTCCAGCCTAGGTGCTGGCTCCATCGACGCATAGTCATGTCACCGGATCCGCATGGGTGTCGAATCCCATCTTCGTTCTGAGCATTCGTGTATCATTAATTCATGAGGTGGGCGACAAAATCAACGTGGATTCGTATCGCCGTGCTGTTCGGCATCTACCTGCTGCTGTTGGCGGCGTGGTTTAGTGTCTCGCGTGTCTCGGACTCGATGGAGATCGTGAAGGGCCTCGCGTTCCTGATCCTGCTCGCGATCCTGCCGATCCTCGCAATGGGGTTCGGCGCATGGGATGGCGTGAAGGAGGGCTTCAGCCTCCTGTGGCTGCTCGCACCCTTCGTGTGTTTCCTGACGCCGATGTACCTGTTCCTCAACGACAGCGCCCTCATCTACGGGGTGGGCTACAGCATGCTCGGCTTCGTCGCCCACGGCGTCGGTGCCGTCATCCACGCGCGCCGCGTGCGGAAGTAGCAAGCGCAGGCAACAGGCAGATTCGTGCGCGGGCTGTGACTACGCGGAGAGGTTACGAACATGCGGATAGGTCATGACGATGGGGATAGCTTATTAACATATCCGCATGCGAATAACCTATCCGTATCCGCATAACCTATCCGCGTGTCCCCCCGCGGATATGTCCCCGTGCGCAGAACCCCGTTTCGCCCCGGCGCCGCCTTCTCGGGCCTAGCATTTCCTGTATCGTGATGGCTCAAGGCCTGCGCAACGCACAAGCACACGGAGGTGCTGGCATGATTTGGGATCGGGTTGCACCGCTGTACGACTTCTTCGAAAACACGTTCAACCGAGCTGTTTATGACGGCACGGGCGAGGCGGTCGCGCGCATGATCCGCCCCGATGACCGTGTCCTCGAATGTGCGTGCGGCACCGGCGCGATCAGCGTCGCCATTGCCCCGGTGTGCGCCCGCCTGGTCGCCACGGACTACTCCGAGGGCATGCTCTCGCAAGCCCGTAAGAAGCTCGCGACACACTCGAACGTCACCGTCGAGCAAGCCGACATCACGGCCCTACGCTACGTCGCCGATTCCTTCGATGTGGCCGTCGCGGGCAATGTCATCCACCTGTTGCCTGACCCCGCGCACGCCTTACGAGAACTTGCTCGAGTCGTGAAGCCGGGCGGCACGATCATCGTCCCCAACTACGTGAGCCTCACAGATGGTGCGAACAACCCCATTCCGCGGCTGTTGTCCCGCCTGGGGCTGCGCTTTCAGGAGCACTTCACCCCGGCCTCGTACCAGGCGTTTGTCGAGGGGATGGGCTACGACGAGGCCCGCTTCCGCCTCGTCCGAGGGCGCATCCCCTGCGCAATCGCCGTTTTTCCCAACCGGAAGCAGGAGGACTAGCGCCCCTCCATGATGACCCCGCGCAGCATCGCCCCGTAGGCGACCGAGTCGCGGCTCATGCGCTCGCAGTGTCCCCAGCCTGGCCAGACGCGTAGCTCGGCCTCCGGGTAGAGTCGCGGGATCATACGGCGCGCGAGCCTCAGGTCCGAGTCTTTCTGCCCGTACGCGAAGGTGGAGCGCCGTGACATGGCGGAGGAGAGGGATGGCAGGCTGACATGCGAGCAGTCGCGTACGATCGCGCGGATGCTCTCCTCACTCATCGTGGAGAAACTGGCGACCATCGAGCGCGCGGCCTGCTCGCCGTAGAGGCGCGCGAGCTCGAGGGCCCCGGCGTCGGGATCGCGCAGAGCTTTCCGGTGCTTGGCGACCATCACCCGGCTGAGAACGGCCCCGCCGACTCGGGCTACGGGTCCGCCCGAGTAGAAGCTCACGCCCTCGATGAACAGCCGATCGAACGAGAGGTCCGGGAATCGCAGCAGCTCGAACAGGATAACCCCGCCGAGCGACGCCCCGAAACCCAGCGATAGGCGACGCACCCCGTGGGAGGACAGACACTCGTGGATCGCCGCCGCCTCCGCCGCCGCCGACACGTAGGGGGCCGAGGCCTCGTCCCCGTGGGCGGACAAGTCCGGCACGAGGAAACGCAGACCGGGACCCATGTGGTCGCAGAGCGCAGCCTTCATGCTCGATGCCGAGGACAGCATCGGGTGAATGATGAGGACGGTGGGGGAGCTCTCCCCGCCGGGCCCGTAGATGTGCATCTTCATGGCATCGCCCCACAGAAGTCGCCGGGCGCGTCGCTGCGCTCCTGAACTTGGATGACACTCAGATGCTAGCACGGCCGTGTCTGTGGCCGATTGGGTTTCAGGTCCCGATACGAGCGGGGCATCAGGCGCCCTGGGTTCGTGCGCGCGAGCGGTCCTACTAGCCTCCGCGCGGGATCGCGGGTAGTGTTGCCACGTTAGCCCCCTATGAAGGAGTGAATGATGCTCGTTGTGACGACCCCGACCGTTGAGGGCGCGCCCGTCAAGCAGTACATCGGCATGGTCTCCGGTGAGGCGATCTCCGGCGTCAACATGTTCAAGGATTTCGGTGCGAACCTGTCCAACATGTTCGGTGGCCGCGCCTCCCAGTACGAGGAAGAGATCGGCGGTGCCTCCGCGACCGCCGTCAACGAAATGTGCGCCCGCGCCCAGTCCATGGGCGCTAACGCGGTCGTCGGCGTGAAGGTCGACTACTTCACCGCAGGCACCAACAACGGCATGCTTGCCGCCATCGCGACGGGTACCGCCGTCATCCTCTGACGGTCGCCCGCACGGCGCTCGGCTCGCGCAGAACAACCCGCCAGAAGGAGCTCGCATGGGCCTGCTGGCGGGTTCGTTGTTTCGCCCCACCAGCACAAATAATGTGCGACTATCGTTGCTTAGGTAATGCTAAGAGAGATAGTCTACGTAGAAAATACGCCTTCGTAAAGCGCCCGTCGGATGGTGAGAAGAGGGGCTTCTCGGTAAGGATAGGTAACCCTATCCTAGACTCTGGGCTGTGCCGTATCTGCGGCCTATCCCTGACCCAGTTGTCAACCAAGTGAGCCATAGATGTCCCATCGCAAAACCTCGGCGTTGGTGCTGCTAACCGCGGGCACCCTCGCCATGACCACCGTGAGTATCCCGGCAGCATTCGCCTTGGATGCGCGCGAGGAAAGCCAGTCGGGTGCCCCCGCCTCCTCCGTCGATGCACGCTCCGGAGCCCCGCAGTCGGGGAGTTCCGACGAGTCAGGAGAAGAGAACCCGACCACCACCCCCGAGAGCTTCCCCTCCGACGACACCCCGACGACAATTATCGTCCAGCTCGAAGATGGAGCGGTCGGCATCCCGTGGTACCGCCGCGTCTTCGGGCTGTCCTCCTCGACCAAGCACGAGACGGTCAAAGACCGTATCGAGACCGCGGTCGAGGCAGTGGTTCCCGGTGCGGACGTCACCGACGTGCGGGACTACACGCACGCGCTGGACGGCTTCGCGATCCAGGCCCCGGCCTCGTCCCTGGATGCCATCAAGGCGACTGAGGGCGTGAAGGCCGCCTTCATCGAGCGCCACCACAAACCCATGGTCGTCGAGGGTGACGGGGGAGCACTGGGTGCCGAGGCCATCGATCCCGCCCTGCAGAACGCATCTTCCCTGGAGATGACGCGCGCCAACCAGGCCACCCAGAAGGGTGACCGCCAGGTCGTCGAGGTCATCGACACGGGCATCGAAGCCACCCACCAGGCCTTCTCCGGTTCCATGGACGGTGTCGACGTGCGCATGAGCCAGGCCGACGTCGAGGCCCTCGCCGCCACGCTGCCGCACGGCAAGACCGGCAGCTACATCAACAAGAAGATCCCCTTCGTCTTCGACTACGCGGACAACGACCCCGACGTGCTGCCCAAGTCCAGCAAGGACCTCTCGCATGGCACCCACGTCGCCGCGATCGCCGCCGCCAACACAGCCGACCTGCAGGGAACCGCGCCCCACGCGCAGATCATCGTCGCGAAGGTCGCCTCCGACCAGGACGGATCGATCCCGGACAGCACCGTCCTGGTGGCCCTCGACGACGCTGTCGTCATCAAGCCCGACTCGATCAACCTCTCCCTCGGCGAGGACGCAGGCATGGGCACCGAGGCCGGAACCATGTACGCGGAGGTCTACAAGAACCTCGCCGCCGCCGGCGTGACCGTCAACGCCGCCGCGGGCAACTCCTACTCGAGCGCCTACTCCAACAAGAGCGGCAAGAACCGCCCCTACGCGACCGACCCCGACGCGGGCACGCTCTCCGAACCCGCGTCCTACAGCTCGACCCTCGCCGTTGCCTCGGTCAACAACCAGGACGCGCTGCCCTACCTGACGGTGGGGGATCGCACGGTTGTCTACCGAAAGTCCCGCGGCCTCAAGGATGCCTTCGTGCCGAGCCTCACGGACATCGAGGAGGGAACCTACACCCTCGTCTACGCCGGCATTGGTGACGCGGCAGCCCTCGACGAGCTGGTGGCCGAGCACCCCGGCGACCTCTCGAAGGTCATCGTCCTGGAAGACCGCGGTGGCTCCGACAGCACCACCGGCGCGGACATGACCCACGAGGCCAAGGTCAAGGGCCTCACGCAGCTGATCTCCAAGCCCGCCGCCCTCATCATCGGCGACTCCGAGGCCAGCGAAAACCCGTACGTGGCCACCATCGAGGCCACCCATACGATGCCGACGGTGACCATCACCCAGAAGGAGAAGGACGCACTCATCGAGGCCATCAAGGCCAGCGAGTCCGGTTCCATCACCATCTCGAACCCGCACTCGGGAGTGATGCTCGCTTCGACCAATCCGTCGATCTCCGACTTCACGTCGTGGGGTGTTACCCCCGACCTCAAGCTCAAGCCCGAGATCGCCGCCCCCGGCGGCAATATCGTTGCTGCCGTCCTGGGCAACACCTACCGCTCCATGTCGGGAACGTCCATGGCGACCCCGCAGGTCGCGGGCATCGCCACCCTCGTGCGCCAGCGTGTCAACGACGACCCGGCATTCGCTGGCCTGTCGGAGGCGGACAAGGCCGCGATCGTTACCACCCTCATGATGGGCACCGCCCACCCGCTGCTCGACATCGACCAGAACAATGGCACGTTCTACTCGCCGCGCCGCGTGGGCGCAGGCCAGGTGGACGCGCTCGCGGCTACGACCACGACCGTGTACCCGATCGTTGTCGGCGCGGAAAACCCGTGGCGCCCCAAGGCTGACCTGGGTGAGGGCACGAACGGGTGGTCCTTCCAGGTGACCCTGAGGAACCTCTCCGACACCGACCACACGTACACCCTGGGTGGCCAGGCGCTCTCCGAGATCGTCGAGGGTGGCCTGTTCACCGAGCATTCGAAGAACTGGGCGGGGCAGGGCATCGACCTGACCTACTCTGCCGACTCGGTGACCGTGCCCGCCAAGGGCACCACGACGGTGACCGTCACCGTGACCCCGCGCTCTGCCTTCGCCTCGTACGCAGCGGAGAAAGCGCCCAAGGGTACGTTCGTCGACGGTGCCGTGACCTTCACGAGTGCCGACGGTCAGCCCGACCTGACCGTGCCCTACATGGGCTTCTACGGCTCCTGGGGGCCCCCGCTGTCTTCGATTCCAAGTGGTTCGACGGCGCGACCAACACGGTCCACGGCTGCGCCTCGACGCTGCTCAATCCCGCGACCGAGGTTCCGCTGGGTTCCCTGAACCCGCTAGCCGGCCAGGAGATCGACGACGTGCGTGCGGTCGACCCCGCGTACTTCATCATGTCGCGCTCGGCGCTGCCCGACGCGCCCTCGCGCCTTCTACCGCGCACCTGCCTGCTGCGTAACTCCCCGAAGGTGACCTACACCTACACGAACGAGGCCGGCGAGGTCGTGCGCGAATACACCTTCGAGCGCGCCCGCAAGTCCCTGTTCAACTACCACGCCAGCAAGATCCAGCCCATCGAAAGCCAGGAGGGTAACAACCCGGTCTTCGACGGCTTCGACAAGGACGGCAAGGATCTGCCCGCGGGCCGCTACAAGCTGACGATTGACGCCGCCTCGGTCGCACCCTCCAGCGTCTCGCATCAGATGACCTGGGAGTTCACGCTGGACACCCAGGCGCCCGCGATCTCCAACCTGGCGGTGACCGGTGAGGGTGACGAGCGCGTCGTGTCCTTCGACGTCACCGACAACTCGCCGCTGGCCGGCATCGCTTTCTCTGAGTCTGCGACCTCGCGTCGCTACTACGACGAGAAGGAGGCCGTGGGCGCAAACCGTCAGGCCGACGGCACCTATGCCAAGCACTACGAGATCAAGTGGGCCGACCTCATCGCCCGCGCGGACTCTTCGGATCCGGCGACCGCCTACCTGTTCGCGTGGGACTGGGGTAAGAATCAGGCCCGCCAGGTGATTCGATTCCAGACGATCCCGATGACCTCCCTGACCCTCACCCCGCAGGCGTCCGAGGTCGTCGCCGGCGAGACGGTCGCGCTGAGCGCCTCGTACGAGCCGACGAACGCGAATGTCACCGACCTCGTCTGGTCCTCCTCGAACGAGGCCGTGGCCACCGTGAACGAAAGCGGCGAGGTCCGCACCCTGGCCGGCGGCGAGGCGACGATCACCGCGACCGACGCCTCCAACCCGGCCCTGTCGGCCAGCGCCCAGATCCGCGTGCGCACGATCTCCGAGGACGCGGGCATCGAGCTCGCTCAGACTCAAGTGAGCGTCAAGGTGGGGGAGAGCGCCCCCGTGTCCGTCTTCCTGGCGCCTTCGCTGAAGGACCGTGCGGTGACGTGGAGTGTTGAGCCTGCCGACCTGGCCACGGTCTCCGCCGACACTGACACGCGCAAGGCGACGCTGACCGCCGGCGATCACGCGGGTTCGGGCACGCTGACCGCCACCGTCACGACCGAGGCCGGTGTGGCCAAGACCGCGTCCGTGCCCGTCACGGTGCGCGCAGCCGACGCCGACGACTTCGAGATCAACGAGGACGGCGTCCTCGTGAAGTACAAGGGCTCGGCGACCGAGGTCACCCTGCCCGACACCGTGACCTCCATCGGCGAGCGCGCCTTCGCGAGTTCCACCGTGGAACACGTGACGATTCCCGCCTCGGTGCGCTCGATCGGCCTGGAGGCCTTCATCTACAGCTCGCTGAAGAAGATAACCTTCGTTGACGACGAGGCTCACCCGGCCCAGCTGACCAAGATCGCCGACCGCGCGTTCGCCAGCACGAGCCTGGAGGCGATCGACCTGCCGCGTTCCCTCGTGACGATCGGCGCGGAGGTCTTCGACTACAACTCGGCGCTCACCACGATCAAGCTGGGGCCCAATGTCGCAGCCTCCTCGGTGACCGGCGGCTACGCGGAAACCGGTGCGCTGACGAGCGTCGAGGTCGATCCGGCGAACCCGAACTTCGAGAGCGTTGACGGTGTCCTGTACTCCAAGGATCGCTCGACGCTGATCATGTACCCGGCAGTCAAGAATACGGGAGGCTCGTACACGGTCCTGGACGGTGTCGCGACGATCGCGCCTAAGGCATTCCAGAAGGCGGGCATCACCTCCGTGACCCTGCCCGACAGCCTGCGCACGATCAAGGACGAGGCCTTCCGCCTCTCCGCGCTCACCACCGTGACCCTGCCCGAGAAGTTCGAGACGGTCGGCACCTGCGCCTTCTGCTCCGCCGGCAAGCTCGCGAGCATCGACCTGGGAGGCACGATCTCCCTGGGCGGTAGTGCCTTCGAGTCCACGAGTGCCAAGGAAGGGGTCAACTTCCGACCCGAGCTGAACCGCCTCACGACGATCGGCGACTTCGCGTTCAGCCGCACGGCGGTGTCCTCCGTGACCCTTCCTGACTCGGTGACCACGGTCGGCGAGCAGGCCTTCTCGGAGAACACGGCCCTGACCTCGTTCCACATCGGCGTGGGCGTCACCTCCTTCGCCGAGACCGCCCTGTACAACGACCGCAAGATCGCGACGCTGACCGTGTCCACCGATAACCCGGTGTACTCGGCCGAGCGCAACGTCCTGTACCGCAAGGCGGATGACGGCCTGCACCTGATGCTCTCCCCGGCCGCCAACACGCTCACCGACTACACGGTGCGCGCGGGAACGGTCGAGATCGGTGCCTCGGCCTTCGCGAACAATAAGACGCTGACCCGGGTCGTCCTGCCCGAGGGCCTGAGGGTCATCGGTGACGACGCCTTCGCGGGCACGACGGCCCTGACCGAGCTCGTCATCCCCGAGTCGGTGGAGCGCTCGACCGGCGTTGTCGGCAACTCCCTGGAGCTCGTCGAGTACGGATCCAAGGTGATCTCGATTCGCATGGAAGGCAGCTGGGTTCCCATGCCTCGTCGCATCGTCGTGCGTGGCGGCGTGGACGGCTCCTTCGTGTACGACGGTCGCCCGACGAACGGTCGCCGCCAGAGCGCCTACTTCGGTGAAGGCATGACCCGCGTGTCCTTCGGCGTGGACGTCCCGCGCGTCCTCGTCCTGCCCTCGACCCTTACCCGCCTTGACCTCGAGCCGGAGCTGAGCGACGCGAAGAAGGACGACACCCACGTGTACGTCGCCGCAGCCGAGGGCGAGCCGGCGTGGAACGTCGCCAAGGGGGCCCTCGAGGCGGCCGGCATCGACGTCTCGCACCTGCACACCTACACGGGCGCGTCGATGACCCTGGCGGGCGCAAACATCGCCGAGGCCTCGAGAAGTTACACGTACACGGGCGAGGTCGGCGCGTCGGTCGACGTGACCGCGACGGTCGCCGGTGGCATCGCCGGTACGCAACAGGTTCGAGCTGTGCAGATCAGCGCGGACGGCACCGAGACGCTCGTGCGCGACTGGACGACGGTGACGGACGGTGGGGACCGCGCTGCGGATTCCTCGGTGACCTTCCCGTGGACCCCGTCCGCCGCGGACGTGAGCCTGCGCGTCCAGGTGCGTGACGCCTCGTATCTGACGAGCACGCTGATGGTGAAGCTGCCGGGTACTCCCGAGCCGACGCCCACTCCGGATCCGACGCCTGCGCCTGATCCCACTCCGGCTCCGGATCCGACTCCGGCTCCCGAGCCGACCCCGGATCCTGCTCCTGCCCTGCAGGGAGGCCAGTGGATCAGTGATTCCACCGGCTGGTGGTACCGCTACACTGATGGCACCTACCCGGCTGGCCAGACGGTGCAGATCGGCAATTCCGCGTACCGCTTTGGCGCGGATGGCTACATGCGCACCGGGTGGGTGAGCGAGGACGGTGCGTGGTTCTACCATCATGCGTCGGGTGCTCAGGCGAGTGGTTGGGTCAAGGATGGTGGTTCTTGGTACTACCTGGACCCTGCATCGGGTCGGATGGCCACGGGTTGGTTGCTTGACGGTCCTACCTGGTACTACCTGACGTCTAGTGGGGCGATGGCGATTGGTTGGGTCAAGGATGGCTCGTCTTGGTACTACATGGCTCCCAGTGGCGCGCTGACCACCGGTTGGTTGAAGGATGGCGGCTCCTGGTACTACCTGAGCACCGACTCCGGTGCGATGTACACGGGTGGTCACTGGATCGGTTGGAAGTGGTACCACTTCGCTGATTCGGGACGTCTCATCGGCTGATCTGATAGCGACGCTCCCTGCGCCCGCGCCCCGGAGAATCTCCGGGGCGCGGGCCTTGCTCGCCCATACATGCGCCATACGGCATCAGAAGGTGGTGAGAGATTGCGTGACGCTGAGTGGGATAGGGCAGTGGTCCGCTGATCCATCATTCGACCAATAGGTCGATCTCGTGACAAGTCTGCCCCTTGTGTGCCGGGTATACGCCGTTCCTCATGGGCATAATTCGGGAAACTGCTTGATTTGTCAGATTGGGTGGAAAGGTGTCTTGCAGCCCTGAAAAATGGGTGGCGGCAAGCGGTCTCATCACCTTCGGATCATCCCTGTCAGTCCGGGCTGTTGCATGGTAATACGTGCAAATATTCCCACTGATCGACCGGCACGTGGTGAGAAGGAATGTCTCAGGGGGTATCTAAAACCTTTTTTAGAGATATGTTTGGCATGAGGGTCCGTAGTTGCAGCGCGGAGCCTTCCCTTACCAACTGCCAATAAAGGGGTCACAGATGTCCCGTCGACAGTCAACGGTGCTGGCGTTCGCACTCGCCGGCGCCCTGTCCCTGACCGTGGTCAGTGTGTCAGCCGCATTTGCGGCAGACGCAGGTGCCGCCGGTCGGGTCAACGCAGCCGCCCCGCTGCAAGCGGACGCTGACGGCTTTGTCATCAACGCCGACGGCGTGCTCGTGGGGTACACCGGTGGGGCCACCGAGGTGCGCATCACCGAAGGCGTGACCAAGATCGGCACCAGCGCCTTCACCGGTGCACATCTGACCAGCGTGTGGATCCGCGCGAGCGTTCGCGCAATCGACGACTCTGTTTTCGCGGGCCAGCCGCTGACCCAGGTGACCTTCCAGGACGACGACGCGCACCCCTCGCAGCTGGAGACGATCGGGACCGCGCCTTCGCCTACACCCCCTCTTGAGCGCGTCACCCTGCCTCGATCTCTTAAGACGGCAGGCCTCGAGACCTTCAGCGATATGGACAAGCTGCGCTCCGTCCACGTCGGCCCGAACGTCCAGGCCGACGGCCTGTTTGCAGCATTCGCGCGCACCCCGCTCCTGGAGAGCATCGAGGTTGACGCGGCGAACCAGAACTACCAGAGCCTCGACGGTGTCCTGTACACGAAGGGCCTGACGCGCCTGGCGACCTACCCGCAGGCGAAGAACAAGGGTGGCGCCTACGCGGTCGCCGAGGGAATCTCGACGATCGATGAGGGCGCTTGCTCCTCCGCGCAGGTCACCTCTCTGACCCTGCCTGACGGCTTCGAGTCGATGGACGACACGGCCTTCTGGTACATGCCCAAGCTGGAGCGCGTCGATTTGGGTGGCGCCACGGCGCTGCCCGATAGCGCGTTCCGCTACGACAAGGCGCTCGCCGAGGTGAATTTCCGCCCCGACCTGAACCGCCTCACAGACGTCGGCGACTACGCGTTCGACACCACGGCGCTCACCTCTGTGACGCTGCCCGACTCGGTGGTCTCGATCGGTAAGGGAGCGTTCGCCGATAACGCCGCCCTCACGTCTGTGCACCTGGGCTCGGGTGTGGCCTCCATCGGCGAATCCGCATTCGTGGACGCGAGCAGCCTCGCCTCGCTGAGCGTTTCTCCCGCCAACTCGGTGTACACCGTGGAAGACGGCGTCCTGTACAGCAAGGGCGACGCGGGCCGTACCCTGTTCCTGTACCTGCCCACGAAGACGGACACAGACGTGACGGTTCCCGAGGGGACGACCGCTATCGCTGATGCCGCATTCGCGAACAACTCCTCCCTGCGTCGTGTCGTCCTGCCCGAGGGCCTGACGACCATCGGCTACGGTGCTTTCGACGGCGATGCGAACCTCACCGACCTCGTCATTCCCAACTCGGTGACCGTAGCCCGTGGCCTGGTCAACAACGGCCTGGACACCGTCGAGCTGGGCTCGAAGGTCACGGAACTGTGGATGACCCCGCGCGACACCACCACCCCGCGCCACATCATCGTGCGCGGCGGAAACAACGGCGAGTTCTACTACGAGGGTAAGGCATCCAATGGGCGTCCCGACAGCGCCTACTTCGGCGAGGGGATGACCAGCTTCACCTTCTGGTTCGACACGTCCCGCGTCCTGGTCCTGCCCTCGACCGTGAAAGACATCAAGCTCGCGGAAGACATGGCTTCGGACCTCAAGGCGAACACCGAAATCTACGTCGCCGCCCCCAAGGGTTCGAAGGCGTGGACGCTCACCGAGGCGGCCATGAAGGAGGCTGGCTACAACATGGCGGCCCTCTTCGAGTACACCCGCCCGCAGGTTGCGGTGTCGGGCAACGGAATCAACGAGGCCGGCCCCGGGTACACGCTCACCAGCTCGGTGGGCACGCCGACGACCGTGAAGGTCTCCGCGCAGGGCGGCACCCTGGGTGGACGCCAGATGCGCGTGGTGCAGATCGGTGCCGACGGCACCGAAACGGTTCTCCAGGACTGGGATTCGATGCAGGGCAGCTCGGACGAGAGTGCGTCCACGCGGATGTGCCGCGCGATCACTCACCCTCATGCAGCTCAACACTTTAGGTGTGAAGAAAGTGAGCCGACAATGTTCCACTACCGACGCGTAGCGCTAACACTGATAACGGACGGTGCCCTCGCATTCACGACGACCGGCGTGCCCGCGGCCTTCGGCGCCGACGCCGACGCAACCCAGGCCTCGTCGCCCCAGCAGGCCAGCGATGACTCGCCGAGTACGATCATCGTCCAACTCGACGCGCGTGATGACGGAACCGACCGCGCCGCCTACTACGCGCAGATGAAGACGCGCATTGGCGAGGCCGTGGCGGCTGCCAGCCGGGGTGCCACCATCTCCGATGTGCGCGACTACCTCCACTCCTTCGATGGATTTGCGATCCAGGCACCTGCCTCGACCCTCCGTGCGATCCAGGCGACGGCTGGCGTCAAGGGCGCTTTCCTGGACGGAGACAACTCCTTCGTCACCGACGAGGAGATCAACGGACAGTACCGCGCCGCTGCCGGCGGTGGAGACTCCGGCATCACGCCCGGGGCGGCGGCGCAGATGATGCGAGCCAACGCGGCCTCCCAGAAGGGGCAGGGCAAGGTCATCGAGCTCATCGACAGTGGTATCGATACCTCGCACGAGGCCTTTGCCGGCGACCTGGATGCCGCGTCACTGCGCCTCACGCAGGATGCGGCAGCTTCCCTGACCTCCCAGCTGGGCGCGGGCAAGGCGGGAGTCTGGGTCAGCCCCAAGATTCCTTTCGCCTACGACTACGGTGACGGGGACACGGACGTGCTCGCCACGCACGAAGGAGACGAATATGCGCGTGCTGCGAACACCCAGGGCACGCGCGTCGCCACCCTCGTGCGCCAGCGCGCGGCATCCGACCCGGCGTTTTCGGGCCTGTCGGACGGCGAGAAGAACGCTGTGGTCACGAAGCTCCTGATGGGCACCGCCCGCCCGATCACGGACGCGCAGCAGGATGACGGTACCTTCTACTCGCCTCGCCGAGTGGGTGCCGGCCTGGTTGATGCTGCGGCGGCCACGACCTCGTTCGTGTACCCGACCGTCGTAGGTGCGGCGAACCCGTCGCGTCCCAAGGCCGACCTGGGTGAGGGCACCTCCGGCTGGAGCTTCCAGGTCACCCTCACGAACGTCTTCGACACCGCCCGCACTTTCACCCTCGGCGGCCAGGCGCTGTCCGAAAAGGTCGAGAGCATGCTGCTGTCGCACCACTCGACCAACTGGGCGGGGAAGGGGATCGACCTGACGTTCTCCGCGGACTCGGTGACCGTGCCCGCCAAGGGGGAGTCCACCGTGACCGTCACCGTGACCCCGCGCGAGGCCTTCGCCTCGTACGCGGCTGCGAACACCCCCAAGGGCACGTTCATCGACGGTGCCGTGACCTTCACGAGCACCGACGGAGCGCCGAATCTCACCGTCCCCTACATGGGCTTCTACGGCTCCTGGGGCGCGCCCGCCATCTTCGACCAGGTCACCCCGAACAACAACATCAGCGGCTACGGGTCGACCTTCATGGACGGAAACCTCCCGTTCGGACAGCAGAGTCCCTTCGATGTCGAGGACGAGCGGATGATCAACGGGGTCGATCCCGACCTGTTCATCATCACCCGTTCGACGGACGAAAACGCGCGCAGGGGCGTGCGCCCGGGTACCGTGCTGCTGCGCCCCTGGTTCTCCGGCTACGCGCCCGATGGCAGCGAGCTGCCGGATGGACGCTACACGCTGACGATCGAGGGCACGACCGAGGGACCCTCGCCCTCGACCCAGCAGATCAGCTACGGCCTCACGCTGGACACCAAGGCCCCCGTTATCTCGAACGTGACGGTCAGCGGCGACGGTAACGACCGCACGCTCTCCTTCGACGTCGCCGACTCCTCGCCCATATCGGCCGTCGGCTTCTCGGCCACCGCCGATGGCCCCATCGTCGAGCGCGGCGCCGAGGTCTACCCGACCGAACGCGGGGAGGACGGGCTGGTTCACCGCCACTTCGACGTCCCGCTGACAGACGCCTTGGCGAGCATCGGTGGTGACCCTCGTCCATCTACCTGCACGTGTGGGACTGGCCCGCCAACAAGGGGACGGCTCCGGTCACCCTCAAGGCGATCCCCATGACGTCGCTGGCTCGCTCGCAGACGTCCGCGACGCTGAGTGTCGGTGAGACGCTGACGCTGAGCGCCACCCACGAACCCGCGGACGCCAACGTGACGGCGCTTTCCTGGTCCTCCTCGGACGAGGCCGTGGCAACCGTCAGCGCGACCGGCGAGGTCAGTGCAGTGGGCGCGGGCGACGCGACCATCACCGTGACCGACCCGACGCAGCCCAGCGTGACGGCCAGCGCCACCATTCACGTGAGCGCTCCCGCCCCCGCCGCGAAGGCAGGAACGTGGAAACGGGATTGCCACGGCTGGTGGTACCGCTATGAGGACGGGACCTACCCGACCGACACGACCCTCGCCATCGACGGGGCCACCTACCGCTTCGACGCGCGCGGCTACATGCGTACCGGCTGGGTCGAGGAACAGGGCTCCTGGTACTACCTGAAGACCGGAAGCGGCGCGATGGCCACGGGTCGCCTGCGCATCTTCTGGACCTGGTACACCTTCTCGGAGACGGGACAGCTGATCAGCTAGATCACCTCTGAGCCTGCCCCAGGCCCGCGAACCCAGGGCCTGGCGTCCGTCAGGGGCATGAGCGCTAAAATTCCCAGGGTTTTTTCAGGTTGTCTTGTCGTTGTCGCAAGGTTCGCCCGATACGCTGAATGTCATCACAAGGGAATACGGCACGGACCACGAGGGTCCGGGACATGCCGACGAGACTTTTTCGAGGAGCCTTCTGGGAAAACTTGCACTGTGTTGATGGGATAGGGTGAGGGGTCGACCGCGAGGTCGGCCCCTCAGCCTATGCGCTGCCTTGCACAAAATGTCAGTGGGTGGACATGACGATGGCCTAGCGGACATGCATACTGCACAACTGGCAGAACTTACGCATAATGGGACGGCGCGCCACACGGTGCGCATCTCATCCTCACGTTGTCGATACGTAAGTGAGCCATTGATGTCCCATCACTCCACCCCGGCACTCGCCCTCGCCGCCGCCCTCGCCCTGACCGGCGTGAGCGTCCCGGCGCTCGCGGCGAGTCCCCAGCCGGGCGGTGTCCTCCCCGCTAACCCCGCCCAGGCCGCCTCCCCCGAGGCGCGCACGGGCACGCGCGTCGAGGATCCGCTCCTCTCCATTCGCCAGGCCGAGGCCGGGGGAGTGACCCTGCCAGACGCTGCCTCTGCGCAGGAGGCGGCTGATGACACCCCGACGACGATCATCGTCCAGCTCGAGGAGGGCTCGGTCGGCGGCTCTGCAACGGCCACGCGCGACGAGGTCAAGGCCCGCGTTGCCTCGGCGGTTCAGGCGGCCGTGCCCGGCGCGCAGGTCGCCACCGTGCGCGACTACACGAACGCGCTCGATGGCTTCGCCATCGAGGCTCCCGGTTCCGCCCTCTCCGCCATCCAGAAGGTCCAGGGTGTGAAGGTTGCGTTCATCGAGGGTGTGCACAAGCCGCTGGAAACCAGCGCGGATGGGGCGGGCGCACCCGTCCTCAAGAACGCCTCCTCCCTGGCGATGACGCACGCGGCCGAGGCTGCCCAGAAGGGCGATCGTCAGGGCATCGAGGTCATCGACTCCGGACTGCAGACCGACCACGACGCCTTCTCCGGCTCGATGGAGGGCGTCGACGTGCGCCTGAGCCAGGCCGACGTTCAGGCCTTCGCGAGCAAGCTGCCGCATGGGGCGTCCGGAACCTACGTCAACAGCAAGATCCCCTTCGCCTACGACTACGCCGACAACGACGCTGACGTTGTTCCCCACTCCGAGAAGGACTTGTCCCACGGCACGCACGTTACCGCGATCGCGGCCGCCAACGCTGACGTCCTGCAGGGCACCGCGCCCCACGCGCAGATCGTCGTCGCCAAGGTGGCCTCCGACGCGGACGGGTCGATGCCCGATAGTGCCCTCCTGGCCGCCCTCGACGATGCTCTCGTTATCAAGCCCGACGTCATCAACCTCTCCCTCGGTGACGACGCCGGCATGAGCAGCGACGCTGGCAGCGTCTTCGCGGGCGTCTACGAAGCATTGACCAACGCGGGAATCAGCGTCAACGCCGCTTCGGGCAACGCATTCTCCAACGCGTACGGCAACAACAGCGGCCAGAACAAGCCGTTCGCGACCGACCCCGACACGGGCACGCTCGGCGAACCCGCCTCCTACAAGTCCACGCTGGCCGTCGCCTCGGTCGACAATCAGGAGGCCCTGCCCTACGTGACCCTGGGGGACCGAAAGATCGCCTACCGCGCCGCGCTCGACGGTCAGGGAGAGGCCGTGCGCGGCCTGCGTGACATCCCCGAGAAGAGCTACCGCGTCGTCGATGCCGGCGCGGGCGGCGGCGAGCTCGACAAGTACGCGGGCGCCAACCGACTGAGCCTTGCTGACGCGATCGTCCTCGAAGACAAGGGCGGCACCGACACCCGGACCGGCACGGCAATGACCGACGAACTCAAGGCCTCGTACCTGACAGGCTTCCCGTCAACGCCCGCGGCCCTCATGATCGCCGACACCGACGACTCGACCACGCCCTACCAGTCGATCCTGGGCGCCACGACCTCGATGCCCACGGTGACCATCACCAAGCAGGACGGCGAGGCGATCCGCAAGGCGCTGGCCGCCGGGGGCGGCGCGGACGTGTACCTGACCGTCACGCACTCCGGCATCGTGCTGGCCTCGAACAACCCGACGGCCTCGGAGTTCTCCGCGTGGGGCGTGGCCCCCGACCTGACGCTCAAGCCCGAAATCGCGGCCCCCGGCGGCGACATCATGTCCGCGTACCTCGGCAACGAGTACCAGCGCCTGTCGGGCACCTCGATGGCTTCCCCGCAGGTCGCCGGCATCAGCGCGCTCGTGCGCCAGCGCATCGCGGGTGACCCCGCATTCTCCGGCATGAGCGCCAAGGAGAAGAACGCCGTCGTCACCAACCTCCTCATGGGTACCGCCCACCCGCTCATCGACGTTGAGCTGGGGGACGGCACCTACTACTCGCCGCGCAAGGTCGGTGCGGGTGCCGTTGACGCGGTCGCTGCCACCACCGCGACCATCTACCCGACCGTCGTCGGAGCCGCCGATACCTCCCGCCCCAAGGCCGACCTCGGCGACGGGACGAACGGCTGGACCTTCCAGGTGCGCCTGACCAACCTCTCCGACGCCGCCCACACCTACACGCTCGGTGGCCAGGCGCTCTCCGAAATGGTCGAGGAAGGCCTCTTCCTCGAGCACTCGCAGAACTGGGCGAGCGCGGGCATCTCGCTGTCCTTCTCCGGTGATGGCGTGTCCGAGGCCGGGGACGCCCAGCAGATCACGGTCCCCGCAAAGTCCACCGCCACCGTGAGCGTCGCGGTGACCCCCGAGTCCGAGTTCGTGGCCTTCGCCTCGGCGAACACGCCCAAGGGAACCTTCATCGACGGCGCCGTGACCTTCACGAGCGAGGACGGGACGCCGAGCCTGACCGTCCCCTACCTGGGCTTCTACGGCTCTTGGGGTGCCCCCAGCGTCTTCGACGGCAAGTGGTCGGATGACGAGACGACGCCCGTGCACGCCTACCGTTCCGCGCTGGTCAACGCGCACTCGTCCATCCCGCTGGGCGCGCTCAACCCGCTCTCAGACAAGCAGGACTCGAACCTGGTCACGACGATCAACACACAGCGCCTCATCACCTCGCGCGCCAAGCGGGCGGGTGCCCCCGACAAGATCGCGCCGATGACCGGCATGCTGCGCTCCGTCCCCTCGATGACGCTCACCTACCGCAACTCCGCGGGTCAGTCTGTGCGCTCCTACATGATCAACCGCGTGCGCAAGTCCCTCTACGACCTCGAGACCGGCTGGATGAAGCCGGGCGAGTTTTCCGGTGAGGAACCCTTCTTCGATGGGTTTGATGAATCGGGTAACGCGCTGCCCGACGGTCGCTACACCCTGACGATTGAGGCCGCGACGGACGGCCCGTCCTCGCAGACTCAGCAGATGAGCTACGAGTTCACGCTGGACACGAACGCACCCGTCATCTCCAACCTGACGGTGAGCGGTGAGGGCGATGCCCGCACCGTATCCTTCGATGTCACCGACGCCTCGCCCGTGGCCGGCATCGACTTCCACGAGGACGCCGACGGTGCGTGGTACTATCGCAAGCTCGTCGAAGACGACGGTGAGATCCTGGCCGACGGCACGCACCGCTACCACTTCGACGTGCCCGTCTCGGAGCTTACGAGCGCGTGGGCGAAGCAGGGACGCACCGACGAGGCCCCGGTGACCCCCTACCTGTACGCCTGGGACTGGGGCGTCAACCCCGTGAAGCAGGAGGTTCGCCTCCAGGGTGACCCGGCGCCTGCTCCCACGCCCGATCCTGCTCCTGAGCCGACGCCTGCTCCTTCTCCTGAGCCGACCCCGGCTCCTACGCCTCAGGGTGGGGCGTGGATCAAGGATTCTGTTGGTTGGTGGTATCGCTATGCGGATGGGACCTATCCGGCGAGCCAGACGGTGCAGATCGGCAATTCGACGTATCGCTTCGGTGCGGATGGCTACATGCGTACTGGCTGGGTGAGTGAGGATGGCGCGTGGTTCTACCATGACGCGTCGGGTGCTCAGGCGAGTGGCTGGGTCAAGGATGGTGGTCCTTGGTACTACCTGGATCCGGCGTCTGGTCGCATGCGCACGGGTTGGTTGCTTGACGGTCTGACCTGGTACTACCTGATGCCTGGTAGTGGTGCGATGGCGATTGGTTGGCTCAAGGATGGGTCGTCCTGGTATTTCATGGCTCCGAGTGGTGCGCTCATGACCGGGTGGGTGCAGGATCGGGGTGCCTGGTATTACTTGAGCACTGATTCGGGTGCGATGTATACCGGCGGGCACTGGATCGGCTGGAAGTGGTACTACTTCGCCGAGAATGGCCAGTGGAACGGCTGATGCCTGACGCGAGGCATTGAGCTCGTACGAGGTCGTGTGCGCCCCCGGGAGACCGGGGGCGCACACTCGTTGTGCTCCCAATTATCTGCGGGGTCAAAATCCCAGGGATTTCTCAGCTGCCCTTGCCGTTGTCGCAAGGTTGGCCTCTTACAGTAGGTGTCATCACAAGGGAATACGGCACGGGCCACTCGGGCTCGGGTAATGCCGACGAGAGACATGCTGAGGAGCTTACTGGGACTACTTGCACTGTGTTGATGGGATACGCCGAGGGGTCGACCGTCAGGTCGGCCCCTCGGCGTATCTGCATCTGGAGCGACTCGTGGGAACTGTGGGCGAAGAGCGTGACGTATTGGCGGTGGCTTCGTCGTCTGTGCAGCTGAGTGTGTGCGGTGGGGTTTTTCGTGACGGGTCTGTAGTACGGAGTGTGGTGAGGAGTTTGCGCTGCGGGCTGTGCTGGGCACGAAAAACCGGGGCGCGCCAGGCATATCGCCCGACGCGCCCCGGCCTCGTCAGTTGGAGACCCGAGTGCTACTCAGAGGCGCTCAAAACCAGCGTCCCACGCTGCGCGCATGGGGTTCGCGTCGGCGACCAGCTGATCGAAACGCAGGTCGGCGATGTCGATGACCTCGCCGAGGGCGAAGCGAGCCTCGCGAGCAGGGGAGTGCTCGACGCGGCGCCAGCCCGAGGACAGCAGGTGCTTGCGGTCCACCACGTTGTCCACGCAGATGACCAGCGGACGATTGAACTTCTCGCGGTAGGCGGCAGCCAGAGCGCGCAGCTCCTCGGCTTCCTCGGAGGACACCTTGCCCACGGACAGGGACGAGGTATCCGAGCTCGCCTGCTCGTCGCCCGCGCCGTCGAGGACCAGGGAGACGACGTCCGTGTAGGAAGCGATGAGCTCCTCGGCCTCCTCGGGGGAGGCCGCCAGGACCGCGTCCTCGAAGGAGGAACGCAGCTCGGACACGGAAGCGAAAGGACGGGACTCCCAGGCGCGCTCGACCGGCCACGTGTGCGAGGAGAACATCGACGAGAAGGTCGCCACGAACTGGTCGCGATCCATCGCGTTCACGTCGTCCAGGTTGATCTTCTTGCCATCCACCACGGCCACGTCCGGCGAGGCGGGGCGTCCGATGTGGAAGAAAAGGAGGTTCAAGATGATGGCCGTCAGCGAGCCGATGGTGACGCCGGAACCGAAGATGATCTGCAGCCAGGAAGGCATGACCGTGACAATACCGGGCTTCAGCGTCACGAGGAGGGCAAGGCCGATCGACGTAGAGACGATGACTGCGTTGCGATTGTCTCGTAGATCCACCTTCGAGAGGGTCTGGATGCCAACAACCGCGACGTTCGCGAACATCGCCAGGGACGCGCCGCCGATGACGGGCTGCGGAATCGCCGCGACGATGGCCGCCGCCTTGGGCAGCAGGCCGAGGATGATCATGAAGACACCCGCTGCGGTCACGACCCAGCGGGACTTCACGCGGGTGAGGCGCACGAGGCCGACGTTCTGCGCGAAACAGGTGTAGGGGAAGGAGTTGAGGACGCCGCCCAGCAGGGTGGACAGGCCGTCGGCGCGCAGGGCGTTTGCGATGTCGCGCGGGGCAATGCGCTTGCCCACGACCTCGCCGGTGGCGAAGACGTCGCCGGCGGTCTCCACGGCGGTGACCGCCATGACGATGATCATGGCGATGATTGCCGTCAGTGAGAACTTCGGGATGCCGAAGTAGAAGGGGGGTGTAATGGCGACCCAGCTGGCCTCACCGACGCCGGAGAAGTCGGTCTTGCCTATGGCGAAGGCGACGGCCGTCATGATCAGCAGCGCGAGGAGGACGGAGAGCGTTCCCATGAAGCCCTTGAAGAGGCGCTGAATGATGATGATGATCGCGATCGTGCCGAATGCGAGGCCGAGAGCCTCGTACGTCGAGGCCGTCTTCGCTGCATCATCAGCCGCCTTATCGGCCCAGGCGACGATGTCTCCGGCGGAGACGGACAGGAGTGTCGTGCCCATGACCGTCAGGAGAGTGCCCGTGACGATCGGTGGGAAGAAGCGCAGGAGCTTTGCAAAGAAGGGTGCGACCAGGAAGACGATGAGGCCGACGGCGATGATGGAGCCGTACATGGTGGCCAGGCCGGTCCTGGGGTCTGCGCCGGCGGGCGTGGCTGCCGCGCCGATCGCGATGAGGGGTGAGACGGCGGTGAAGGTGACGCCCTGAATGAGGGGGAGCTTCACGCCGATGAAACGGCCGATGCCGGCCGACTGGATGATGGTGGCGATGCCACAGGTGAGCAGGTCCGCGTTGATGAGGTGGACCAGCGTGTGTTTATCGAGTCCGAGCCCGGAAGCGATAACGAGGGGGACGACCACAGCGCCCGCGTAGAACGCGAGGACGTGTTGGATGCCCAGAATGGTGAGTTTTCCAAAGGGAGGAATTTGATCGACGGGGTGGGGAGCGGACGAGGGGCTTGATGCCATCTGTGTCTCCTGGACCTTTATCCAAGTGTTGAAGGGACGCATCCATTCTCTGTGATCGGGCAGCAGTTTTTACGAGTTATTTAAAAAGTGTGGCGAGTTATATCTTGTTTCTCCTTGTCGTGGGAGGTGTGACGTGGGCGAGTTGTTGGAGGTCGGGGTTGAAGTGTCGCTTTTTGTCCCTCCGTTGATGGTTGTGAGGTGGTGGACTTAGTCGTCACCTGTCGTTGGTTTCCGTCTCGCTTCGTGAACGATGGGGTGTGAAGCGGGGGACGTGCGGATGTCCTCGGGGAGCGATTGGCCATCGATGTTTGTCAGGTGTTATGAGAGAGGTCTGCCCTCGGTTGTGGGAGGCATTCCTGTTACTGGGAAACGTGCCCGTGACACCGCATTTGAAGGTGGTGAAATAACAACCATTCGGCAAGTTTGGGTGACCTGAGGCACAGAATTGACGATTTTTGGGCAAAAAAACGAAAATTTTTCGTGAAATCCGCGAAATCTTGCCCTAAAGTCGGCGAAATCGTCGAAGATTTCGTAGTGTGTCATTCGTGGCCACGAAAGTGGTAACCAAGAACGAACAGGAATGAGGTTTCTCAATGTCCGTGAACCGTACCGAGCTTGTCGCTCAGATTGCCGAACGTGCCGACCTGACCAAGGCGAAGGCCGACGAGGCCCTGGCTGCCTTCCAGGCCGTCCTCGTTGAGTCCCTGGCTAAGGGCGAGGCCGTCAAGGTCACCGGCCTGCTCTCGGTCGAGCGTGTTGAGCGCGCCGCCCGCACCGGCCGCAACCCCCGCACCGGCGAAGAGATCAAGATCCCCGCTGGCTACGGCGTCAAGCTCTCCGCTGGCTCCACCCTGAAGAAGGCCGTCTCCAAGTGACGCGCTGACGACAGCTAAGCGTGTGGGGCGCGACCGCGTGGTCCCCCCCCACACGCGTCTTTGCGGCCATGATGCCGCCGCGATGGGCAGTGGCGCCCCGGCGTGCTCGTGGCCGTTGGAACCGGATGGTGTCGGTTCCGCGCATGACGGTGCCCCCGGCCTGATGACTCAGGCCGGGGGCACCGCTTGGAGCTCGCATGAACGTATGTGTCAGGCGTCCACCTTTTCCTTCACGCTCAGCGACAGGAGCGGGTGGTGGCAGGCCACGCGGTGCGTCTCATCCGTGAGCATGGGCTGCACCTTGCACTCCTCGCCCGCAAACGGGCAACGCGGGCGGAAGCGGCAACCCTCAGGCGGGTTGACGGCGCTCGGCGGCTCGCCGGTGAGCTTGATGGCATTCTCGTCGTGCTTGAACTCCGGGTCGGGCACGGGAATCGAGTCGATGAGCGCCTTCGTGTAGGGGTGCTTCGGGTTCTTGACGACCTCGGAAGCTGGGCCCTCCTCGACGATGCGGCCCAGGTACATGACGCCGATGCGGTCCGCCATGTACTGGACGACGGCAAGGTCGTGGCTGATGAACAGGTAGGACAGGCCCAGTTCCTGCTGCAGGTCCTTCATGAGGTTGAGGACCTGTGCCTGGACGGAGACGTCAAGCGCGGAAACGGGCTCGTCCGCCACGATGAGGTCGGGCGCGAGGGTCAGCGAACGGGCGAAGCCGATGCGCTGGAGCTGTCCGCCCGAGAATTCGTGCGGGTAGCGGTCGAGGATCTCTTCGGTCAGGCCGACCTGTTCGAGGATCTCCATGATGCGCTCGGCGATCTGGCGAGCGTTGCCGGTCTTCTGGATGCTCATGGGCTCGGCCAGGATCTGGTCGATGCGCATGCGCGGGTCCAT
>ERZ772971.340-NODE-340-length-30420-cov-6.595027_pt1 | contig 30420 bp, 42 predicted proteins | sample MGYA00511943_ERZ772971 | MGnify/ENA primary metagenome ERZ772971 (study PRJEB29015, sample SAMEA2737929) | human oral metagenome | biome: human oral; feature: human-associated habitat; material: dental | place: China | collected 2144 ... | reverse complement strand
ATGGATAATTCAAAATTTTAACTATACATTTAATCTTATGTTTTACTATTTCCTTAAAACTTGCCTTTTTAAATTTATTAAATTTCATTTTTTCCCTCCTTTTGTAGATACAACTCCATAATTTCAACCACATCTTTTAACTTTGCATTTTCCCAGAATGTCATTTTTTTTAACAATCTTGAGAAATCTTTTTGTTTTATTTTTTTCATTTTTATTCTCCTTTTAATTCTTTTATTTTTTTAATAATTTTATCTAATTTTGTTTCTGCTTCTGGAAGATCTAAATAAACACATTCTTCAAAATCTTTTGTAGTTTCTTTATTCCAGCCATTGTAGTAAATTCTTGTGTTAATTCCATAACAATGACCAAAATATTCAACAAATACTGTATTTTTTTCTTTGCTATTTAATTCCAATCCTAACTCCATTATTTTTAATACCTTTTCTTTAATTTTTTTATTTAACATTATTCTTCCTCCAATTCTCTTATTTCTACAATCATTTCTTTTAATAAATTAATTTCCCCTTCTTTGATACCTCTTAAAAAGCTAGTGTTATAACCTGCGGTATCATTTTTTTCTATTAGTTTGTTCAAGTTTCTAATAGAAGTTTTTACTGATTTATACATTCTTTCTATTAACTTTTCTCCTATTGATTTATCTATGTATGCCATTTATATTTCCCATCCCATTCCTTTATAAAGTTTTTCTAATTTTTCAATAGCCAAGTCCTTAAAACCATGTTCACAATTTTTTAAGACTTTTAGTTGCTCATCTCTCCATTTTTCAGCTATTTTTTTATTACTATAATGTCCCCTAGTAATCCCTAAGAATTTCATTTGTATTTCTCCACTTAATTGTGTTAAATAAAATATTTTTGCACTCACTTTATCTTTAAAAAATAATTCTTCCATTTTCTCCTCCTATATAAAATCTCTTATGCTTAGTCCTCTGATTCCGTATTGGTCTTGTTTCTCATACTCCCAATCGTTCACATTTAATTTATTTATTTCTATTTCATTTTCTAAGTCTTTTAAATCTTTCAAGAACTTAGAAAAATCATAATATTTAGTTTTAAAAGGATAAGTATTATCACTGTGAACTGCTGTTATTTCTACATCTATATATCCAGCTTGTTCTCCATTATCCCAGTAAGCGTTTATAGAAGTGTATTCATCTTCTAAGTATGCTAGGTCTGGAAGTTTGAAATAGTTATCTATCTCACTTCCGAATAAATCTCTATGTTCTGTGTACATAATCCATTGATGGTCTGCAAATTCTAATGTGAAGTTTTTCATTTTATCTCTCCTTATTGTTATCATATATAGCTACTTAATATCTAAAAAAAATTTTTTGACTTTTTTAACAAAAATCTTTTATAGTTATATTGTAATCATATTTAATTACTTTGTCAAGAAAAAATTTTACTTTTTTTAAAAAATATTATAAAATAATTGAAAACAGGGGGAAAATTTATGAATTTTGGACAAACATTAAAAGAAATTAGAATAAAAAATGGAGATAGTTTAAGAAAATTATCAGAAAAAACTGATATTGTGTTTACTTATATTGATAGGCTTGAAAAAGGAACCGTCCCCATAAATAAGAATTTATTAGAAAAATTTATAAAAGCGTATCCATTATATAAAAAACAATTTGAAAAAGCGTATCTTGATGAAATTATGCCAGATAGTTTAAAAGGTAGTACTTTTAATATGGAAGAACAGAAAGTAAATACTGTTATACTGCCTGTTTATGGTAAGGCTTCTGCTGGAAATGGATATATAAATTTAGATCAAGAGATTTATTATTTTCCAATTAAAAAAGGTAATTTTTCTGATAGAAGTTTCTTAGTTGAAATAAATGGTAATAGTATGGAGCCAACCTTAGAAGATGGAGATTATGCTTTAGTTGACCCAGATAATATAGATTATGTAAAAAATAAAATTTATGTTGTAACTTATAATGACGAAAGTTTTATAAAAAGAATGGTTATGGATGCTAAAAGCAAAATTGTTATGTTAAAAAGTGATAACCCAGAATATGAGGATATTTTAATAACTAAGGATATGCAAATATATTTGAAGATTGAAGGAAGAGTTATACAGGTTATTTCAAATAAATATTTATAAATAAATGGAGGGGATTTTATGAAGAAATTTATTGCTGTTTTATTTTTAATTTTATCTGTTGGAGTTTTGGCAGAAATAGTTTATATTACACCAACTGGCAAAAGGTATCATCCAACTAAAAATTGCAAAGGTTTGAAAAAAGCTAAAAAGATTATAGCTATTGAAAAATCAGAAGCAATTAAAAGAGGTTATACACCTTGCAAGGTGGGATATTGATGAAAATAAACAAGAAAATATTATATGCTATTATATTGTTAATAGTGATATATATTTTTGAAACTATTAGACAAAATTATAGAATTTATAAGATAGAAAAAGAGATTGAAGTGTCATTTGATACTGCAACAAAAAATAGTTTTATGCAGGAAAAAGATGATGAAAATTATCAGCTCATTACTTGGACTTTGAAAGAAATTAAAAAGAAAAAAGAATTTAATTATCTATTCAATTTTAAAGTTTTTCCTAAAATAATTCCAATACTTTATAATGAATATGTTATAGATATAGATGACTATTATACTTATCTTTTTAAAGAGGAAAATACTTCAATTAGTGGATATATAGAAAATATAGATTTAACATTTTTTAATTATGAAGAAATGGCAAAAATTAAAAGAGAAAAAACTTTAAACACAAATGAATTTTTAGAGATGCTGTCTCCTGCATACTTAAAAGAAAAATCAATTATAAGAAAAATAGTAGATAATTTTGGAGTTCAAAATTATGATAAAATAATTATTATGACAATGTTTGATAATAAATTAAATTATGTAGGTTCATTTTATAAAATAAACAATAAATTTTATATTAGTGATGAAGATTTAAAAATAATCAATATAAAAAATACCGATTCAAATATTAAAAATAAATACTATGATTTAGTCTTTAAAAGAGATAAAGACAAGGGAGTTTTAAAATTTAATTATTTTACTGAAATAGATTCAAAAAAATATAATCGGATAGATAAAGTAGAAGTGATTTATCAAAATAATTTTGATACTAAAATAAAAGAATCTTATCATTATATAAACGAGAAATTTATTGGGAAACACTATTATAATGAATTTGGAAGTCGTATAGATTATGAAATTTAAGAGAGATTTATTCTCTCTTTTATTTTTTTCTTGACAAAGTAATTAAATATGATTACAATATAGAAAAATAAGTTTTTTATTTTTTGCTTATAAAGTAATCTTATATAATTACAAATTAAAGGAGTGAAAATGGATAAAGTAAAATTAGCTGAATTAATTAATAAAGAAATTCGGATAAATTATAAATCAAAAGTAGAATTTGCAAAAATTTTAGGAATAAAAAAACAAAATTTAACAATTTTTATAAAAAATTTAGAAAAAGGGAAAGATACAAAAATTGATAGAATTTGTAAAATTTTAGATGTGTTAGGTTATGAATTACAAATAAAAAAGAAAGGAGAATAATGAATATAGAAGTTTTATTTTATTTGCTAATTTCATCATTAGTAACAGTTTATGTTGTTTGTGATTCTTTTTACACAAAAAGAATAGATTGTTTAGCAATAATTACAATTTTGTTAGGGATACTAGATTTTTGTGTATCATTATATACTTTGCTAAATCCTTGTTAAATAAAAATCTAAGGCTAGTCCTTAGACATATAGCCACAAGCATTTTTGCCTTTAATTCTTATGAATTGAGGAGTCCTCCCTTGTGGTTATGCGTGTAAGAACTAATCTTATAAACTTTTCTTACAGTTTCTTATTAATTCGTATTTTAATAAAAAATACATTGAAACTAAAAGAAAAACTTGTCGTGTCAATTCGTGATTTTTCAAGATTTATTTAAGACTTTTCAAGATAAATATTAAATTTTTCTATATATATCAATGAAATTATTAAGATTTTTTCAGGAGAAGTTAATAAGAATATGCATAAAATATTTTCAAATATTTTACTTCTTATTTTTTTATTAGTATTAAAAGATATTTTTAAGATATAAATATTTTAAAATATTTCAATGTAAAATGAAATTCTAAAAAAATTCTAACAACTTTTTTATATGTATCAATGGAAAACAAAGAAAAATTTTACATATTCTAAAATAATTAATGCATTATTTTACATTAATATTTTTCCTACTAATTCCAACTAAATTTATTGATTGAATTAGTGGGGCTTGTATGTAGCTTTGGCAGGCTCTATATAAGCTCTACTAATTGAATTAATAAACAGGAGAACTGCCGAAGCTCTCCAAATATATAGGAGGTTATTTTATGGAAAATCCAGGATATTATGGAATATTACCAGCAAATATAAGATATGATAAAAATTTAAAACCTATGGAAAAGATAATGTATTCAGAATTAACTGCATTATCTAATAAAAATGGTTATTGTAATGCAACAAATTCTTATTTTGCAGAGTTATACGAAGTTAGTAAAAATACAGTTAGTTTATGGGTAAGTGATTTAGAGAAAGCAGGATATATAAAAACAAAATTAATATATGAACCTGGAACTAAAAATATAAAAGAAAGAAGAATATATATAGCTAACCCTATCACGAAAAATAATGATACCTATCACGAAAAAAAAGTAGACCCTATCACGAAAAATAATGATACCCCTATCACGAAAAATCGTGAGGATAATAATACAAGTATTAATAATACAAGTAGAATATTAAAAGAAAAAAATAAAAAAGAAAAATCAAAAAACGAAGTTGAAACTTATATCAATGATTTAAAATTAAATGATGACTATAAACAGCTTCTATTTAGATATGTAGAATATAGAAAATCAATTAAAAAGCCAATAAAAACAATAGTTCCTATACAAAAAATATTAAAAGATTTTTCTGATTGGTTTAGTTTAGATGAAGCTATTAATATTGCTATGGAAAAGGAATGGCAAGGATTAGAGCCTGAATGGATAGCAAAATACAAGCAGTCCAAGACTTGCAATAATTATGGCAATAAGATAGCTGAAAATAAGGACACAAGTCAATTTTTAGTAGATGATGATTATATAGAGCAAATGAACAGGAGGTATGGTTTAAAAAATGACTAAGGAAGAATTTAATATCAGTTTTAAAAAATTTTTAGATTATTTTCCAGTTGGAGATATGACAAAAGAAAAAGCAAATATTTACTGTTTGGCATTAAGCAATTTAACAGCTGAACAATTAGACAATGCTTTTATTTCTATGGTTAGAAATAGAGTATATAAAAATTTCCCACAAGTTGCAGAAATTATACAGTATGCAACACACACAACAGAAAATGAGTTAGATGACAGAATAGTTCTAGCTAAGAAAATGCTAAAAAATACTATTGTAAGATACGGGAGTTATGGTAGTGTAGAGTTTGCAGATAAAGGAATACACGCAGTTATAGACGCCTTAGATGGTTGGCAAAATCTATGCTCAATGTCTTCTGATGAATTAGAAAAGTTTTTAACTTTTGAATTTCCTAAAATTTACAAAGCATACACTAGGAATAATTACCCAGTAACACAATATTATATTGGAGTTCACGACGCAGTAAATGGGGCATCAAATATAAATTTAATTGATTATTCTAATATGGGAAAAGGCTTAAATTCAACAGTCATAAATTACAATAATATCAAAAAACTATTAGAGAATCAAGACAGAGAAATTAAAAAATTAAATGAAATAATAGAAAATCAAGGAGGAACAAATGGTAACTAAAAAAATAGAAACAAGAGATTATTTGAGAAAGCTTATAACAAGGGCTAACAAGGAAGCAGGAGTAAAATTTAATTCTTCTAAACTTAATAACAAGGAAGAATGTGAGGAATATCTTTTAAATTTAATTAAAACTCTAAGACATAAGAAGCAAGATAATAAGGATTATATTAAAGAGATAGACAGTTTAAAAGAGGAAATAGAAATTTTAAATACTGGAAATAAAAGGCTTGAATCTAAAAAAATGTTCTATATAACTCAAGCAGATGAAGCTAAAAAAGCAAGAGAGCAAGAAAAAAATTATAAAGAATTTTATCAAAATATGGCTGATAAATATAAAACTGCTTATAATATTCAAAGAAAAGATAATATTATTTTAAATAAAATTAATACATTTTTTATGTATGTTATAGCTTTAGAAGCTCTTTCAATCGCTATGCTAATCTGGAAGTGATACAGATGAAAGAAACAGATTATCAAAGATTAATAATTGATTATTTAACAGTATTAGAAAAGCAAAATAAATTGTGGTTTCAAAGAACTAATAATACAGCAATCTATGACCCAGTAGGCAAAAAATTTAGAAGCCTTTCAAAAGGGCAGAAAAGAGGATTCCCAGACATAATAGTTTTTATGAAGGGGAAAACAATAGGACTTGAAATAAAAACACCAACAGGGCGACAATCAGCCGAACAAAAAATAATGGAACAAAAAATGAAAGAGCAAGGGGCTGAATATTATGTTGTTAAGAGTTTAGAAGAAGTTAAAAAGATTATTGAGGAGCTGCAGCAATGAGTTTAGCAAAAATTAGAGATATCCCGAATTTAATAAAAAAGCTGGGAGATGGAGAATATCGGATCAAGGTTAAAGACGGAAGAATAGTTATATTTTCCAAGAATAGTAGATATGAAAATCATGAGATAAAAAAAATTCTTGAAGATATAAAAAAAGATGAGCTCTAAAAACTCATCTTTTTATTTTTTTTATTTTTTATAATTTCTTCTATCTCCTCCATTTCTTCAATAGTTGCAAATTCTTTTATAAATCTAAGGCATGTACTTTTTAACCTGCTTCTATTTGCTTTAGCTTTCGCTTCTGGGTTTTTTTCTAAATATCTTTTTGTTGCTTCTGTTTGTTGCTTCTGGGTTTTGTACCCTCTTCTTTTTTCTTCCATTTTTCTTCCTCCTTGTATTTGTAGGGGCTTTTTACCCCTCAATTACCCTGTAAACTTCGTTGACAAAACTAAATTCCAAAATGTCTGTCTTGTCTTCTGTTAATTTTCCGTACCCAAATCTTTTGCTATCATCTTTAAATTTTTTTAAAAGTTCTTCTCTTTCGTCATCTGTTATTATATGTTTTTTAAAATAAAATGAGTAAGAACTTAAATCGTTTACCATTTCAATTTTTATACTTTTATTTTCTAATATTTTTTTAATATTTTTTCTTGTTATTTTTGTCATTTGAACCACTCCTTTATCTTATTCTTTCAAATTTTCTTTCAGTTTTTGGTCTCCAAGTCCCAGCCATTACTTCATCATAATGTTTTGCTATTTCTATGTGTCTTTTAATAGCTTCAACATCATTTACTTGTCTATGAAACATAAAAATATTTTCATAAACAGTTAATTTTAAAGTAATTCCTATTTTTTCATCTTCTACAAAGATTATTCCATTTTCATCTCTGTAAAATTTAATTCCTAATTCATTGTGGTTCATTAATTCTTTTAACATTTTTATCACTCCTATTATTGATTTTTTTATTAAGAAGTGATATAATCTAAATAGTTGAAGCTAGGATTATATCATTCTTAGTTTACCCCTCTGGGAGAGGGGGATAAATTACTTATCTTTTTTAGTAATTGTTAAAGTAAACCGCCAAGTTCCGATAACAATTATAAATTGGATTTTCATTTTATCACCTCCTTCCTTTGAGGTACTTACATAATAGCATATTGTAAACAATATGTCAACACTTTTTTTAAAATATTTTTGTAGAACTCAAAAAGTCCAATAATATCAATAGAAAAAAGTGTAAAAATTTTTTTAAAAATTAAATAAAATAATATCTTACAATCAAAATTTAATTAAAGTAGATGGGATATATAAGAAGAAGTTTATAGAAATATAAGCAACTTTTTATGTATCCCATTTTTATTTTTTCTCTCAGGAGGTTTTAAAAGATGTGAGTACAAGACAAGAAGTTTATAAATTAATAATAGAAAAGAAAGATAATAAAGAAATAGCTGCAGCATTAAATATAAGTATAAGAACTGTAGAAAGATATAGAAAAGATTTTAATGAAGCGACAAGCAACAACGACATTAAAGCGACAAGCGACAGCGACAAAAAGAAAAGAAAAGAGAAAGCGAAAGTTTTAATTGAAACTGGAGCAAGTTTAAAAGAAGCTAGTGAACAGAGTGGCACAACAATAGATGTTGTTAAAAGATTAAGCAGCAAAGAGAAATTACAAGTTAAACAATTAGACTATTTAAAATCTTTAAGAGAGAAATACAGTAGAGAGATAGCACAAAATAAAGAAGATAGATTTTATATAAATACAGAAGCTAAAGAAAAAATTTGGAAAAAGCTAAGAGAAAAGGGAATATCTAAGGAATTGCAAGATACATTAAAGCAAAATGAATTAACAGAGCAAGAAATACTTGAACTTAATAGATTAGAAAGATTAGAGAGGTTTGAACTAGAAAAAGCTAAGTATAAAAATTCTTTAGCATTAGAGTTAGCAGAAAAAATAGAAAGTATGACAGATACAGATATCATAAAAGTTTTAGAGTATATAAAAGAGCTGGAGAATAATACAGATGAAAGCAATAATTAATTATTTAGAAAGCGTATTGAAAGCTAGAGAAGAAGAAAAGAAAAGTTATTTGATTTTTAAACCTCGTAAATATCAACAAGAATTTGTAAATAAATTTGATGAAGGGATTAGATTTTTCGCTATTTGTTGGTGCAGAAGAATGGGCAAGGATATGTTTGCATTATATATAGCTTGCAGAGAATGCGTAAGAAAGCCAAGAAGCATAGTCTATTATATTTTCCCAACCATAAAGCAAGGTAAGATGATGATCTTGGAGGGATTTACAAATGAAAAGGAAAGAATACTTGAGGCTATTATCAGTAAAAAAGCTTTAAAACTTCCAGAAAAATCTGATAAGCTGTTTCACTCTGATAATTCTATAAGATTTAAAAATGGATCTATTATATATTTTGTTGACAGTAGAGTTGCAGATACAAAGGTTGGAGGTAACTTGGATTTAGTAGTATCATCAGAAACAGCTATGCAATTAAACCCAACTTTATTAGATTTACTTTTACCAGCAATAGAAAATGTTGATGGAAAATTAATTTTAGTAAGTACCCCCCGTTTAGGCAGTCAATTTAACGAAATAATAGAAAGTACAGACGATAGATATTATAAAGATATAATGAATGCTTTAGATCCGAGAGCAGTAGATGATAATGGAAATAAAATTTGGACTGATGAAAAGTTAGAAAATACAAGAAAAATGATGTCTAAAAGCAAGTTTGATGAAGAACTTCTTTGTAAATTAGATGTAGCTAGAGAGAGCAGTATTTATGGGTATAGTTTATCACAAGCAGAATGGATAAAAGATTTAAACATTGCTAACAAAAAGCTATATGTCAGTGAAGATTTAGGAATTAATGATAGTACAGCGTTAGTATTTACAATAGACAACACTATAATTCATCATTATGCTAATACAGATAAAGCAACGATACATTATATTGAGTACATAAAAGCATTTATTAAACAAGCTAATATCAAAGATGTAGAGATTATACTTCCTCACGATGCTAGAAATAGACAAGATGCTATTGACTATTTAACAAGCAGAAGAGAAGCGTACAATCAATATTTTAAAGATGTTAGAGTTTTGAGAGCATACGAAGTTAATAAGACGATAGAAATAACAAGACACAGTATAGAGCAACATAAAATCAAGTTCTTAGACTGTGCAAATGTTAGAGAAATGGTTAAATTGATGAAGATGTATGAATGGAAAATAGATAATTCAAGTGGTGAAAATCTGAGAGTTCCCGTTCACGGCAGAGGACTTGCAGCAAGCAACACTTGCGACGCAGTTGAATACTTTTGTATGCGTATGTTTTTAGAAGAATATGAAGAAAAAATGAAAGAATTTGTATATCAAGATAATTACGAAAATGGGGACTATGATTTTTATGATTAAGCAATTAAATCAAAATAAAATTGATGAGATAAGAAGAAAGATAGATAGTTTTAAAACTGATGACTATTATAAATACTATTTTGATGAAACAGAAGAAAATAACCCTGACAAAGCTTTCTTAATTGATGATAAATACTATATAGATTTCACAATTTATGATGATGTTTGTTTTATGGGAGTAATTGATATCAATAGAGAAATTAAAATAACATCAAATTCAGTGTACGAACTCTTAAAACTGTTTGATGAGCAACTTAAACATTATAAAAAAATAGCTCAATGGTGCTATAAAGCTAACAAAATTGCTTATAGATTTCATAAAGTTTTAAAGAAAAAATATAACTGTGTAAGTTTTGAAGATAAAGAAAAATCAATGATAGGAGTGATATTATTATGAAAAGATATGAAAGCTTAAAAGAAAGATTTAATCAAAAAATATTTTGCAAAGGTGGTGGAATAGGAGGCTTTATAGGAAATACATTAGGATCTTTAACTGGAGGATTAATAGGAAGAGATCCAAATAAAGCTATAAAAAAAGAAGCAGAAAGACAAAGAGAATCTGAAGAAAGAAGAATTAGAGAAGCAGAAGCAGCAGCTAAAAGAGAAAAGGAATTTTCTGACAAGTTAGCAGGAGATGTCGGAACTCTTGAGGGAGCTAATTCTCAGAAACAGCCACAAACAACATTAAAAACAACAACTGATTTTACAAAGTCGTTGAAATTGAAAGATGAAGAAGATAAATTAAAAAAAATGTTCAGTAAGTAGGTGAACCTATGGAAAAACCAGATATAAGAAAGCTAGTTTATTATTTTGAAGAAGCTAAAAAATACAAAGAAGAAATTAAAAATGATTACAACGAAGTATTTGAGTTGACAGATATAAATTTTAAGATAAGAGATGAAACGACTAGGCAGAGATTAACAACAAGAAAAGTAGATAGTACAGTACTTGAATGTATTAGATTTTTAAGCAATTTCATAATGACATCTGTATTTAGTAAAACAGAATGCTGGGCAAGGCTTAAATCAAATATAGATGTGATTAAAAATATCACAGATACAGATACACAAGGTGCTGAGATGTTGGTAAATGAAATAGATGAAGTACTTGAAAAGAATTCAGAATCAGTATTTTGGACTAATGAAAGAACTAACTATTATACAGAAACTAACAAAGCGTTAGTTGATTGTATCAAAGTTGGTACAGGTATAAGAAAAGTTGTGGAGTTAAATTCAACAGCTAAACCCTTCACATATGCTTATCAAAATTTGGATAATATATTCTTTTTAGAAGATAATCAAGGGAAGCCAAACATCATATTTAAGAAGTATATTGAAAAAAATTTACAAGATTTAAAAGATATGTTCGGGCATTTAAGTATGAAAATACCAACAGAGTTAAATGATGAAAATGATTTAGATAAAAAAATTACTGTTATAGAAAGTATTATAGGTGAATTTGATGAAGCTAAATCAATAACATCATATTATCATTTTATACATACAGAAGATTTTGCAGAAGAATTGGTTTTTGAAGTGCTAGATTATAACCCTTATACAGTGTTTAGATGGCAAGTTGATAATTCTAATCCTTGGGGAATTGGAATAGCAAGAGCAAACAAGCATTTAATAAAAGAATTAAATGATAATGTAGCAAAAAGAGCAGAGCACAGAGATAAGATTGTAAACCCTCCTATTCAGTTTTTTGGGAATAGAGATTTAATCAGTAAGATAACATTAAAACCTAGTGGAGTTAATTATGGTGGACATTTCAATGACTCTAATAAAGTTGGAATACAACCTATTAACACAGGAACTAATTTGATTCCTATAGATCAAGATATAAATGACTGTAGAGATAGGCTTCGCAGAGCTTTTATGGCTCAACCTTTGGGAGATGTAAGTACAACAGCTAATAGAAGTGCGACAGAAATGAGTTTAAGACATGAAATGTTTAGAAAAGAATTTTCAGGAACTTATGAAAATATAAACACTGAACTATTAGAGCCAACTTTTATGAATGCCTATTATATTTTAGAAAAAAAAGGTTTGCTTGAAGATGTAGAAAATCAAGACTATGTAACTCACTCACAGATACATTATGTAAATGAATTGACTCAAAATAGTGGAAGAGATGAGGCATTAAGAATATTAGATTTTTATAACATAGTTTCTCAATTAGTAACAGAAGAAGAAAAAAGTCTAATAATGAAGTCTGAAAAGCTTGTAAATCATATTAGAGAAAAAATGAGAATACCAGTAAGTATTGTTAACAATGAAGAAGAAATGACAACAAAACTTGAAAATCAAAGAAGATTACAAGAAATCCAATTACTTGCAAGAGCTCAAGAAGATATTGGGAAAAGACAGGAAACAGGAATACCAGGAAGAGTAAAAGAAGGAGTTGAAATGCTAAATGAGTCCTAACAAATATGACATTCAAATACAAAAATTCAAAGGGAACCAAGAATTAATAAATTTAATAGACTTGTGTATACTTGATTGGGAAAATTATAAAGAAGCTTATTATAGAGCAAATGGAGAATATCCAAGTGGAAGAAGTTTATTAACAAAGTTAAAATTTGACATTTTAGAGGAGGATAACAGTGGAAGATGAAATAATAGAAATTAATAACATTGATGAAACAACAGAAAAAAAACAAGTTGATGAACAAGTTGATGAACAAGTTGATGAACAAGTTGAAGAGCAAATTGAGGAAAAGAAAACAATAAAAGTATTTGACCCAAATGAAGTTAAATTTGATGATAACTTAGGATTTAGTGGGTATAATTTAGAAAAATTTAAAGATGATATTGATATGACTGATGATAGTGTAAGAGCGTTAGAAGCCTTTACAGCAGAGTATCAGAAGCTAGGATTATCACAAGAACAAGTTGAAGGTATCATAGGCTTTATGATTTCACAAAATAATCAAACAATGAGTCCAGAAGCAATAACTGAAAACTTAAAGAATAATCTATCTTATGAAGAGAAAAAATCATATCAAGCTAATTGCAATATTTTAAAAAACATTTTAAAAGGAACAGAAGAAGAAAAATATTTTAATGCAATAACATCGGATCCAGGAGCAATTAAAATACTAACAAAAGTTATAAATCATTTTCGAGGAGGTAAAAATGTAAATGGAATAAAAGAAAGAGAAGAAAGAAACATAAGTAGAAACTTAACAGCAGATGAAGGAATAGCAGAATTTAATAAGTATATCTTAATGGGTGGAAAAGATATAGAAAAGAAGAGAAAAGAAATTCAAGGAAAATTATTAAACAAAGAAGAATTAGAATATTTTAATCAAATAACAGAGTAAAAAAGGAGATGATTTTAAATGGCAAAACCATTAGAACAAGCATTACAAGAAAAATATGCAACACAAGCACTTATAGCAATGTCAGTTCAAACACCTATGGGGCTAGCTAAGTTCTGTGAAAAAGGTGATGCAACAAGTGGAGAAAGTTATACTCTATATAGAGCAGAAGGCTCTACTGCAAAAGATGGACTTCCATCAATGTTTAACTCAAATGATAAGGGTTATGAGGGAGATAGTGGAAATAATGGTGGAGATGCTGGGCCACTAAAACCTTACAAAGTTTTTGGAGATTATATATCTTCACAACATAAAATCCCTGATATTGATTTTAAAAAGACATCACTAGATGCAAAAGGTACATTACAAAAAACAATGGCAATAGCTTTATCACATAAAGAAGATGAAAAAATATTAAAATCAATAAAAGATAAAGATTCTGAATTAGCTAAAATAGACAATGCAACAAAAACTTTAGATAAAGAAGAAGTTATAAGAGCTCTAGTTGGAAGAATAGCTGTTGCTCATGCTAATGCTGCAATGACACCTGATGGACAAAAAGGGGTATCAGTTGTATTAAATATCAAAGACTGGGAATTATTAGTACAATCTAATTTCTTCTTAAATGGAGATTTTAAAGATTCTATTGAATGGGGAGATAGTGAAAAACCAACAAGAATTAGAGGAGCAGAATTTTTAATTACAAGAGATTCTAATATGACACCACCAGGAACAATGTACATAGTACCATCTAATACTTGTGGTTGTGTAAATTGGAAAGGGACTGAAAAAGGTGTTGCAGAATTTCATGAAACAGATGGAGCTAGATGGCATTTACAAAACAGAAAATATATGGGAGCTATCTGTATAGAACCTGCTTTCATAACAAAATTTACTTTTAAATCAGCTTAGACCTTTAAGGGTAGGGGATAAAAACCCTACCTTATTTTTATAGGAGGAACAATGGATTACAAAACAGGTAAACTTCTAAATATAGTTAGACAATTTGATAAAGCTAGTGGCAAATATGAAATTAATGGTATAGATACTGGGGAAGCAGTTTTTTTGTACAGAAAAAATTCAGAAATGTTTATGCCTATTCCTAAGGGAAATTACAATATAACAAAAGAAAATAACAACACATTTTTAAATGTTGATAATGTTATAAATGATAAGGCAATTGAATACCAAATTATATATGAAACAAGTATAAAATCTTCTGAATACAAAGATCCTTATCCTGAACTAAAAATATTAGTTCAAAAATATAATGAAGCAGTCTTAGATATATTTAATATCAGTAAATATTTAAAGACTGTTGGAGTTAAGACAGATTCAGACCAATTACATCAAACTCAAATTTTGCCAACATTAGAGCCTAATACTATTTGGTTTTCTGATGATGAGGGAATTATAAAAACATTTCCACTAGGAGATTTAAACAGTAAGTATGAACAAATGGTAAGTAAATTAAAAAAAGAAACTGAGGAATTAATTAAAACAACAAAAGAAACATCTTTATCAGAAATAGAAGCAGCATCTAAAAATAAAATATTTGAATTTACAGAAGAATTGAAAAATAAAATCAATGAGTTAAATGTAATTTTTAATAAAACACAAGAAGATATAAAAAGTTCTGTAGAGAAATTAAATAAAAATGAGAAAGAATCTATAAAAGAATTTGAAAGAATATTAGGGGAAAAAATAAATTCTTTAAACACTTTATCTGATGAATTGAAAAACAACTTATCAAGTGCAGTAGCAAAATATATTTCAGATAATAAAGAAATTCTAAAAGGTGAGCAAGGTCCAAAGGGTGAACAAGGTCCAAAGGGTGAACAAGGTATTCAAGGACCAATAGGTCCAAAAGGAGAAAGAGGATTAAGCATAACCTCTATTCGTTCAATTGGAGGAAATAAAGTTGAAGTTGCTTATGGAGATAACAAAAAAGAAATTTTAAGTATACCAACAGCTCAAGGTCCAAAAGGAGATAAAGGTGAGCAAGGTCCAAAAGGAGAACAAGGTATTCAAGGACCAATAGGTCCAAAAGGAGAACAAGGTCCAAAAGGCGATAAAGGTGAAGGAGCTAACATAGATGTTAGTCATTTTTTAAGAAATGATAGGAGTGAATCTATTAATGGGAATTTAACAGTCACAGGAACAATATTGTCTAATAATAATATAACTGCATTTTCTGACATAAGATTAAAAACTAACATAAAGAAAATAGATTGTGCTTTAGAAAAGGTGTGTAAAATAAATGGATACACTTTTGATATCAATAATAAAAAAGGAACTGGAGTTATTGCACAAGAAATTCAAAAAATTCTTCCTGAGGTGGTTATTGAAACAGATACCGAAGAGAAATATTTATCTGTCGCTTATGGCAATATAGTAGGTTTATTAATAGAAGCTATAAAAGATTTAAAATCTGAAATAGAGGTGCTAAAAAATGATAAAAGATAGTGGTTCTATTAGCATGGACGACATAAGGAAAGAATTAAGCAAAAGTGGTACTATTAATTTGGATGATAGTGATGTCAGGAAATTAGCAAATAAACCTAGCGGACCTATTAGTTTAAAAGATTTTTACAGCAAATCAAATACAGAAATTATTTTGGATAGATATATTTCATATAGTCGTGACTCAGATGATTATTATATTTTTTATGAAGAAGATGTAAGTGGTTATAATGTTGTAGATAAATATGAGTTTTCTGTACTTGCTATCAATCATATAAGATTTGATATTCAAATGGATTTTGATAAAGATATAAGGGGGTTATTGGGGAAAGATATATATGTTAGTTTTATTCTAAATGATATGAAAACACCTGAGTTTATTTTTAAGGTAATAGAGGTAGATTATACATATCATATGACTACAACTTCAAAAGAATTGGCTGATATTTTTAATGACTATGTAAATAGTTTAGATGATACACCATTTATTATAAAAGCTTATATTAAATAATTGGAGGCATTAAATGAAAAAATATGTATACAGTGAAGAAAAAGCAATCAATGGTATATGGTTTTGTTTAGGTATTTTTGAAATGTATGAACAAATACCAGAGTATTTAAAAAACGAAATAATTTTTAACTCTGACTCTCCATTAGACGATTTATACTATTGGGATAAAGAATCAAAATCTGTAAAGATAAAAGATAATTATAAACTTTATCAAGAGGGAAAATATAAGTTAAAAGATGGGGAAAAAATAGAAAATAATACAATAATAAAAATAGAGCAACCAACAAAATATCATAAATGGAATAAAGATAAATGGAAATTAAATTTGTCTGAAGTAAAAAAAATATTTGAGAAAAAATTTAAATATGAAAGACAAAAAAAAATAGATGCTGATTTTGAATATAAAGGCTCTATATTTCAAATGAGAGAGAATGAAGATTTAAAAAACTTTGAACAAAAATTGATGTTGCTATTATTAAAGAGAATTAAATTAACAGATATTGAAAGTTGGAGATTAAAAGATAATACATATAAAGATTTCACAATAGCTGAACTTTTAGAATGTGCTGATTTATGGGGTGCAAGAAAAAAGACTATATGGAAAGATTTTAAAAGAATTTGTGAAGAATTAGAAAAAGCTAATAGTATTGAAGAAATAGAATCTATAAAATGGGAATAAAAGAGTTTCTATTATTAAAGGTAGTTTTATATAGCTACCTTTGATAAAACTCTTTAATCGGCTTATTATAAGGTCATTTTTTGTAAATTAGATTTTAAAATATAATTTTAGTGATTTTTATGTTTAAGGAGGCTATATGTTTAGTTTATCAAATACAAGTCTAGAAAAAATGAATGGAGTTCATCCAAATGTAGTAAATTTTATGAAAGAACTTATAAAAGAATCTCCATATGATTTTAAAATAACTTGTGGAGTTAGAACAGCAGAAGAACAAAACCACGAGTATCAAAAAGGAAGAACTATTTTATATGATAGCAATGGCAATAAGCAACCAAAAGTCAGTTGGTGTGATGGTTATAAATTAAAATCAAAGCACCAGGTAAAAGTTGATGGTTATGGATATGCTGTTGACATAGCAGTCTTGGAAAAAGAAAAGTATATAGATAAAAAAACTGGAGAAGTAAAAGAAAAAACTGTTGCTAGATGGGATTATAAATACTATAAAGCTATTTATGATGTTGCAAAAAGCAAAGGACTTATTGATAAATATAATATAGTATGGGGTGGAAATTGGAAACAAAAAGACTCTGTACATTTTCAATTAGGAACAGCTGACAATATTAAATTTAAAAGATAAGGAGAGTTAAAATGCCAGAATTAGATGAGTTTGATTTAAAGTATTATGATGGTAAAGATTTCATCTTAGAGAAAGATTATAGATATATGATTGGAGATAAATTAATTCATATCCCTGCTGGGTTTAAATGTGATTTAGCTAGTGTTCCAAGAGTATTTAGAAATATTATAAATACTTATGGAGACCATACAAAAGCAGCAGTTATTCACGATTGGTTATATAGAAATGGTCATAAATTAGGAGTGTCAAGAAAAGAGGCAGATAAGGTATTCTTAGAAGTTATGAAAGAACAGGGTGTCGGTTTCTTTAAAAGGCAATTGATGTATAGAGCAGTAAGAACATTTGGAATATTTTCATACAAGGGGGATTAATGAGTTTAGAAATATCATTAATAATTTTAGGGATGCTTGGAACATCACTTATAACAGTTGCAGGAGTTTTATTAGGTTATCATAATTATTTGATGAGAGAAATTAGTAAAAGATTAAAAAAAGAAAACTATTACAGAGATAAAGAAAGTTTTGATAGAAAATTTGAAGAAATAAAAGAAAGTTCAGAGAAACAGAATGATGAAATAAAAGAAATGATAAATAGACTAAGTGAAAAAGTTGATACAGATAATAAAAAAATTTATGATTATCTTATTAATTTTAGAAATGAAAAATAAAAAGGAGCAACTATGAAAAAAGAAAGTATAATTTCAAATGCTTTTTCTAAACTTGGGAATAATGGCTCATATAATGATAATGGTGGAGAAAGATATCAAAAAGCAGTTAATCTGCTAGATGATTTTTATAAAAATATAGCTACTGACACTACTTTTTTATTTAATGCAATTACAGTTAAATTAACAAGTACAGGTCAAAATCAACAAGGAGAATATAGATATAATATTCCTATTGATTGTTTAAATATCATAAATTGTCAAAATTCAAGTAAAGGTTTAGAAAATTATAGAGAAGAGGGAGAGTTCATATACTCAACTTCTGGTGAATTATTTATACATTATTGTAAGAAATTAGATTTTGAAGAGTTGCCAGATAAATTATTTAATTTATTAACATATGGATTAGCTAGGGAGTTGAGTTTAGCTTTTAATGCTTATAACGATAGGTTTCAAATAATGGATGCTAAATACCAGGAAGAAGAAAGGAACATAATATATCAACAAGGTTTTAGTCATAATGTATGGGAGTAGATATGATAAGTAGAATAAATTTATTTAATTATGGAGAAGTAGGGGAAAGATTAGCAGGAATTAGAGAGTCAGAGATACATCAACAATCTGCACAAAAAATAGAAAATTTCGTTATAAATGAAATGGGAAACCTAAAAATAGCTAAAAAATGGAAAGAAAATATTTTAAAAAATGCAGAACTATTTAACCATTTATTTGATACAAAATATGATTTTTACATTGGTATTTCAAACAATAACATATATACAATAAAAAAAGATTTGAGCCAAATTCTCTATAAACATCCAATAAGTCCAAATTATCATAATTTTAAAATGGCAGATGATAAACTGTTTTTGATAGGAAAAACTTCTAGTGTATATGAATTTGATAAAAATACAGGTAATATAGGAAGTTCTAATTTTTTAGAACTTCTTAAATATCCTATTAAAGATAGACAAGATGTAAAAATAGATGTATATAAATGTTATAAATTAAAAGATACTACTGAAATAAGAATATCATTATTAGGAACTTATACTAACCCTAGAATTAAAAGTAATAATGGTATTTATCTTTTTGAAACTAACATAAAATTAGAAAGACTTTATAAACAATATAAAACAAGCATCACAGATAATATTATAGATGATGCAACTGATGGAATGGTTTTTGGTGTTATGCACGGATATTTTAAGAAAGATGAAGAGAAACAATATCTATTAGGAAACGAGAAAGTAGAGTTAGTTGTTGGTGGCACAGATAATAAATATGGCTCTGAATATTTTACAACTTTTAATAAAAATGTCAGTGGAGAAATAGGATATGGAGAACTAAAGGAGTTAAAAAATGATATTGTAGATATAGGGATGTTCTCTGATAGGTTATATATAATAAAAGATGGAATATTCTATTTTTCTAAAAAAGGAGATTATTTTGATTTTAAGAATGATACAAAAGCAGATAGCGCTTTCTTTTTCAAGCCTAATCCTATAAATAATATTTTTCCAAAAATATATTCAAGTGAAGTTGGAAATAGAATGTATGTTACTACAAATAAAGGTGTATATGTAATTAGTTCTGGGAATATTTTTTCATCAACTAATTATTCTGTACATATAGCTAGTGAAATTCCTTGTAGAGATAAAGGAGTTTTGATAGCAGATAACTTTTTCTATATATCAGAAGAAGGTCAATTAAAATGTGTTCAAGTAGTACCTAACCAAACAGGTTATGAAACTTTTGTAACAGTGAATGTAGAAAAGTATGACATATACTCTGAATGTGATAGTATTGGAAAATTAAAATATGATGATAGAGTAATGCTTGTTGGAACTAAGAAAAGTAAAAATTCAACAGACACTGAATTTAATTCGTTATTATTTTATCAAGCACTAGATTTTAATATTTTTAGAAGATTTACAATATCCCAAGATTATAAGTTCAAGAGGATAATTTCTTTGGATAAATATTTACTTTTTCAAAATGATAAAAATATTTTGTTGAGTGAAAGTAAAAATAATGTAAGAGTAGCTAAACTAAAAATTAATACACCTGCTATCTCTACACAAAAAGGTGGTAACTATTCTAATGATTATCAAAGTAATGTTGAGAGAGTTTTTGTAAAAGTGTTAAATGAAGATAGCCAAGCAATAAAAGGTATAAAAATAAATAATACAATTATTTCAAAAATACCAGAAGAAAGTGATTTATTTAGTTGTTTTAGACTTGATGAACAGTTCCCTATATTAAATGGATACGAAATAGAAGTTACAACTAATGAAAATGAAAAAATTTTTGAGATACTAGGAATAGATACAAAGATAAAAGTTGCTAGTGATTAGGAGGATAATATGTGGACAGAAATATTTCAAGGAGCAAAAGGAATAAGTCAAATTTTAGGCGGGCTAAATAATAGCAAGACTGCAGGGAAAATAGCAAAATTACAAAGAGAAACTGCAGAAATGCAGTTTAACTATAATAAAAAGCAAATAAAAGAAGCTACAGAAACAAACTTAAGAGGAATGATGAAACAGTATGTAGCAGCTAAAGAAAATCTGTATGAGCAAAAAGAAAATGTAAGGATGAATTTGAATTTTAAAAGTCAAATGAAAGGTGTTGAAAAAGATAACAATTCATATATTACAGATAGTAAAACTAAATTAGAAAGTGAGTTTTTTGAAAATATGAGAAATACTATAGAGAATGAAAAAAATGATTTAACGAATGTATCTAAACAAGGTATTGACCAAATATACCAAGCTCAAGGTAATTATAACCAAGCATTGACTAATATTAATGGAGCTAAAATTCAGGCACAACAACAAGCTAATCAAATGATACTTAATGGAATAAATGATGTTGCTATGGCTGGGATATCAGCTTATAAAAACTTTAAAGCAAAATCGGAATTATCTACTGATGATTCAAGCAAAGAACAGCGTGTAAGTAAGGTTAATTTCTCTAAGCCTTATAGTTTTAACAGAGGATTTGATTCTGGTTTTGGAAGACCTAAATTAAGTTTAGGAGGAGGATTCTAATGGATTTTTTAGAAAAGGTTGTACAGAATGAAAGAACAGGTGCAAATATAACTGGTGTTCAAGTAGATACAAGCACACAACATTTATTAAATAAGCCTTTCTTAAGAGGTTTTGAAGAATTAGAAAAAATAGCTAAAGAAATGGATGCTATAAAAATAAAAAATAAGAGAACTGAATTTGAATTAAATTTGGAACAAATGGATTTAGATTTTGCTGAGAAATGGAATGACCCTAACATATATAAAGACAAAGAAAAATATGAAGCTATGTTAGAAGACAGAAAAGCCTTGCAGTCTGAAAAAATAAAATTATTAAATTCTAATATTTATTATAATAGAGATGAAAAATTAAATCTAAAAAAAGACTTAGATAATAAGAATAAAGGTATAATTTTAGGGTATCAAAAAAATAGAAATATTGAGTATTTAAAAGAAACTATAAATAGTACCAATGCAAACATAGACCAGATTATAGCAATAGGGCAAAAAAATATTTCTCCTACTGACTATGAGAGTATTAGTAAATATGTAAAAAAAATATCAGAAAATCTTTCTTATTTACAACAACCACTAGGATTAACAGATAAAGAACTAGAAAATATGATAGGTACCAGGTCAAAAACATTGATTAATGGTATTTACCAAGAACACTTAAATAAGATTATATCAGATCCTAATATGAGTATAGATAAACAAGAAATAGAATTAAAGAAATTAGCGTATTCTATGGATAACAAAGAATATAAAGAAAAATTAGCAACAGATCTTGCTAATGAATTTGCTAAAGAAGATGTTGCCCAAGCTAAAGAATATTTTTTAACAAGCTTTGACAGTGAAACAAAAACTATAATAAATCAATATAGAACTAGGTTTAATGAAATAAAAAGAGCAAGAATGAGAGCTGCAGCTGCTGAAGAAAGAGCAAGAAAAAGAGAAGAAAAAGAGAGAATGCAAATGCTGCAAGCAAATTTTAATATAGCTTATAACAGTGGAAATTATACTACTATGGAAAATGCTATAACAGCTAAAACATCTAAGGGAGTAAGATATGATGATAGAATTGCAGGAGAAATTAATGCATTGGAAAGTGGGAATATTAACAATTCAAGAATTTATCATATAACAGGAAAGTCTGTAAAAGAAATTAATGCTAATAACGAATATATAAAAGGATATGTCCCTGAAACTGTTTTAGATAATATGAGAGTAGATGTAGCAAATTCAATGAGAGATGGAAAATCAGAAACACAAGCTATTATTGATGTTGCTGGGGCATACAGTGGGGATAATTCAGAGATGACACAATTAGTTGTAAATTCTTTAACACAAGATGGAGGATATACAAAGAGTATTGATGTAGGAATACAAGCTAAAAAAGGAGATGTTATAGCAAAAGCTAAATTAGGAGCAATAGGAAGTATTGAAAAAACAAGAAATTTAACACCTCAACTTGATGGATATCTAATAGAAGAATACACTTCTTCTGATGAAGCAAAAGCTATGATTAATAAATTAGTTGAAAAAGGTGCTGATGGCTATACAGCAAAAAAAGCTGTTGCCGAATATAATGCTGGACTAAGAATCCAAGAATATCAAACAAGAACAGGTAATTTAACTGATAAAGATATTTTATATACTGGAGATATGATTTGGAAAGATAAAAACAATGCTAATAAAAAAATGAAATCAATGCTAAATCAAGATACTGCTGTTGAAGCATTTGCAGATAGTATAACCCCTAGAAAAAGAATGAAATCAACTGGTTTAAAAGGAGACCTAAAATTATGAATAAATTAAATGAAGTAGATTTATTAGATATGACAGGAACTACTAAACTTGAAGAAAATTATATATCTAAATCTTTAAATTATGGTTACCAGTCTGCAAAGAACATGACTAAACTTATGTTTAATGATTTGATGAATAGTTCTGATAAAGATATGATAGCTGGTGAAAAAGCTAAAAAAAGATTTGATTATAATCCAGATAAAAAAGTTGAAAAATTAGAAAATAAAGTAAGTAAAAGAAAAGAAATAATGGATGTTTATAGAGAGGCAGAGCTTGCGAACAGGCGAGAATACGAATATTTTTATAATAGTTTAGGAGATAATACATTTCAAAAAGTTACTTCTCAATTAGTGTATGGTGCTGCTTCAACTTTATTTAATCCAATAGAATTAACAAAAAATATTGCAATAAATACAGCAGTAAATGTATTAGTCCCTGGTAGTGGTGTTGTTGCCTCAATAGGTAGATTTGGGGCTAATATGTTTTCTGACACTGTTGATAATTACTATTCTAATACTTGGGAAGATAAATTATTAGGACTAGAAAGAGAACCCTCAGAAAAATTAGTACAAGCAGTTGGAGGAGCCGTTGTATCAAATGTTGTATTTCCAGTAATTAAAATCAGTGGGAAGAAAGTTTTTAATTTTGCAACAGATAATATATTCGTAAAAGGTAAAACAATAAATGGGGATATTTTAGAGCCTATTGTATTTAATAATTATAGAAAAGAGTTAGGAGAAGTAACAGCTATTGATTTAAGTCATAGAGATTATAAAATTGCAGACAGTATAAAAAAGGAAGTTATAAAATCACAACCTATTGAAGAGGGAATGCAAAGAGTATTTCCTAAACAAGAAATCAAAAATAATATCATTAGGGAAAGAACAGGAGTAGAACCAGGTATAATTGATTTTACAAAAGGCAGAGAAGAGTTATTAGATATAGGAAATATTTTAAAAGAGAAAGGGATAGAAATACAAGCCAAATCTAAAGAAGAAATTAATTTAAGTGAAGCTATAAGAAAATCTAATAGAAATATGGATAAAATGGCTTTAGATTGGGTTGATAGATATATTTCGGCTCCGTATATAGTAACAAAAGATGGGTATAAAATAGAAACATTAAAATCTATGAGAGATATGCATCCAATGTTTTACGATACACTTTCTATGAGTTTTAAAGGTCAAGGGTACAATGATGTATTAGGTGAAGCATTAGAAAACAAATCAGTGGTTAATTCGGTTCTGTTTCAAGTATCAGAAAGAAAACAAATGCCATTTTTAATAAAAGATGTAGAAAATTCTGATTGGGACATTAACAAATTAAAAAATTTTTCATATAAGAAAAATAATAATTTTAGAAGAGCAATAGAAAATGGAATAACTTATAATGTTAAAGAAAATGAGGCTTTATTAAAAACTTCTCCTAAATATAATAAATACTTATCAAACACAAATAATATTGAAAGTTTTGCTAAAGAAGTTGCAGATGTATTTAATGATTATAAAAGTAAAAATTTAACTTATGATGAAGTGGTAGCAGTATTAGAAGCTAAAAGGTCAAAATATGAAACTATTGCTATAACAAAGCCTAATGGTGGTGAAATGTCATATAAAGAATTTTTAAATATTGGAAGTAAAACAATAAGAGATAAAGAGTTTAATATTGATAAATTAGTTAATGATGTTGAAGCAATAAAACAAAAGAAAGTTGATACTGCTATTATTAAATTATCAATTAATAAAGATAAAATGTTAGAAGATTTAGCAATAAAAGATATTGAATTTTTTAAAAAAAATTTCGGAGAAAAATTAAATAATTTAAAATTTGTTGCCGAAGGTGGAGAATTTGATGATAATTTTAAAAGACAATTACATCATTTTTTAACAGAAACCACAAAAGATGTAAGAGAAATTGAATTAGATATGAAAGAGGCAGGTTTAAAAGAGACAGACTTAGATAATTATGATTTAATGCAATTTATAAAAAATAATTTTGTAGGGGAAAATCAAAAGGAAAGAATAAATAATTTCTTAGATTTTGCAGAACCTTATTTAAAAGATAATTATGATATGCTAAATATTATGGATAGACTTATAATGAATGAACAAGCAGCAATGAGCACTTGGGGAGTACCTTTTAAAGTTTTAGATGATTTAGTTAAGGAAGATGGAAGTTTATTATCTTTTTTTAATACTATACCTATATTAAGAAAAAACCTTTTAGATGGTAAAAATTTTATTGAAGAATATGAACATAATAAAGGATTTAAAGAAATAGCACCAGTAGTTATGGAGAAAATAAATAATTTTATAAAATCAGAATCAATATTTAAAAGTTCAGTACAAAAAGAGCCAGCAAAAGAAGTGGTTAATACTATGTTAGGTTTTACAAGAGGTTGGCTTTTATTTGCTAGTGGAATAAAAGAAACATTATCTCATCCAGTTTTAGCGACATTAAAGGCTTTAAAATATGGAGGAAATTCAGCAAAAAATTTGCTTGTTGCTCCTATTTCAGCTGTATCAACAGCATATAATTTATTAGAGCCTTTAGCTTCTAGTTCTTATCATTTAGGAAAATTATATAGAGGAATTGGGAAATTTATAGCTGGAGATTATGCTGATGAATTAGCATTAATGGAATTAGGAGTTAATGCCAAAATGCTTTTGGGTAATGGAGAAATATCAGGATATTCTAAATTTAAAAATGTATTAAGTAGTACCTCAATGATGTTTCAAAACTCTATGCAAAAGAATAGATATATTGCCTCAAGAATTATAGGAATAAACACTATTAAGAAAATACTAAATACAGAAAATTTTGTAGAATTAAAACCATCATCTAAAAAGCTATTGCAAGCATTAGGTATAGGAAATGATGAAAGTTTTAAATTATGGAAACAAGAAGTAAATAGCAGTGATAATGGATTAAAGAAAGCATTGTATCAAGATGGGTATTCAGATATAACTAAAAAAATACATCAACTAATAACAAGGAATGCTTATGAAGAAGATACACTAAGCCCACTTAGAAATAATACAGAAATAAATGATATGACAGCACAAATAAAATTAATGTTTACAAGCTATAACAGAAGTATATTAAAATATTTTGGGGATGCTGTAAGATTTGCAGAATTAGAAGATGGAACATATATAAATAGATTTTCAATAGAAGCTATAGGAAGAGATATAAAGGATTTAACTTCTGTTGGACTACCTGGATTAACATTGTTAGGTATCGCCTCTCTTGCCGGAAAGTATGGAGAAGCTAAAATATTAGGAAGTTCTGAAGACGAAAAAATGGAAGCACAATTCAAAAGTGCTTTAGATGGAAATATTGATTCAATGTTAGGTATAGCTCAAGATGGATTGGAAGGAGCTATACCGATTGATGTTATTTACCAAAGAAGAGGAGGTTCTCCTATATCGTCTGTATATAATCGTATATACGAAGGTGTAACAGGCGATTTAACAAATTTAGTTCCAGAAAAATTAGAAATTTTTGCAAGAAGTTTTTTAAACAACAGAGAATACAAAAAATATAAAGGATTAAACAAACAAGAAAAAATTATCTATGATAGATTAGTATTAGCAGATAAAGTGAAAAATAATGAAAAAGAGAATTTTATAGATTATTTAATTGCAAAATTTACATCAGATAGAGCAGTAGAAGATGGAGAAATGACAGCTATAGATGCCTTAGAATTAAAAAGACAATATGGGTATAATGATAAAGAAATTATGGAAAATCTTAAAGATAGAGGTATAGATACAGTTAAAAAATACGCTATAATTAATAGTGAAAATGAAGAAGAAGTTATAAAAAATATTCAAAATGGAGTTGAAATAATTTCAGAAAATAACTTATCAGAAAAAGAAATTGTAGAAAAATTAGATGAAAAAAATGAATTTTTCAATAATTACAAAGAATATAAAAAAGAAGTTAAAGAAGCAGAAGTAAATCAGGATGAACAAAAAGAATTAGAGGCATATCAAAAGAAATTAGAAGCAGAGGGATATGACGAATTTGAAATTTTAGAGAAACTTACTATTTATCAAAATGAGTTGCATAAAATTAAAAATCTAACATATAATAAATAAAGAGGAGATTATTTTTTTCTCCTCTTTTTATATACACCATACTCTTTATCAAAATCTTTTAAATCCCATTTTATGCTAAGCATATTGAAAACAAAAATTAATATAGGAAAAGGGTAAAAAGCATTCTTTTTATAAAAATCCCATATAAGTTTAGGAATAAAATATTTATCAAATTTTATAAAGATACCTACAAAAAAAGAGCCAACATGCCAAGTCATACCAAAAGCTAAAAGTAAACAATATACTCCTAAGGTTGCACCAAAAAATGCATATACGAAGTTCCTGAATATTGAAACAGCAATACCATCACGAAAATAAAATTTAATTTTGTAACGTAGATATAAATAATATAGAACAGGAATAATCCAATTTAAAATAAACCAATATGGCTTTGAGTAATAAAAAGTAAATATATGAGTAAAGTGATAAAAAATAGCTGCAATTAATCTAATTAAATTTTCTAACCATTCTCCCATAACAATTCCTCCTTTTGTATATTATATCATTTTTTTAGTGAGATATATAGAATTTTTACAAACTTTAAGAAATGAGATGTAATAAAAAAGTCCAGTTATTATCTGGACTTTTATTTTAAATTATTAAATTTTCTTGAGCAGTTATTGAAGCTAGTATAGAATTTATAGGCATTGAAAAATCAATATTATATTTAATTAATTCGTTTGTTGTAACTCTAAGAGATAAAGAATTTCTTAATGTCCCTGTTTGTGCATCACGAAAAGAATTTCCTAATCTTGAATTATACAATGAATTTATTTCATTTTTTAAAAAATTGTAAAATTCAATAAGTTCATCTTTTTTATTTTCTTGAGTTTCTTCATTTATCCTTATATCTAAATAACAAATTATAAATAACATTTTATCTTTTAAAAATTCTATTTTTTGTGTTGCTTCTTCAAATATTCCTTTAATATCATTAGAGCCCTTCATTAAATCAACTTCTAAAAATTCATTTTTAATTTTTATTTCATTCATATATTAACCACTCCTTTTCTTTTATTATGAATTTATTTGATTTTCTATTGCTTTTATAATGTTAAATGTATCATTTTCTAAGTCTATTCCAAATCTTGCAAGTTCTATATTTGTTGTATTTATTTCAAAAACCACTCTTTGAAATTCTCTTTCATTATCATATGCTATTGATTCTTCTATTTTTATAAAGTCAGTTGAATCAGCAATACCAATTATAGAACTTAAAATTTTATCTATTTTAGAAGCTTTATCAAAGTCATTATTGTATTTTTCCTCTTCAAGTCTTGCTATTAAATATCTCTCAATAGCTGTTACTTTATACTTGTAAAATTCTCTTAAACGCTCCTTTCTAAATTGTGTTGCCATTCTAATTCTATCTGGTGACATACGAATATCATGTTGTTCAGCAAATTTTTTCATTATAAATACTCCTTTTTTATTTTTATTATATCATAAAATCAAATTTTAATTATATAATTTCTCTCTTTCTTCTTTGTATATTGCTAATAAAAGTTTAGCCTCATCTCCACCAATCTTAACCATATCCAAGTCTTTGAAAGTTTTTTAATTCAAGGGCTTTTTTTATCTCTTTATTTACTTTTCTTTAAATATCATATAAAATATTAATATAGAAACAAACAAAATAATAGAGGGAGAATATTATGAAAAAGATTTTTATTTTACTTATAGTTTTATTAGGATTATTAGTTATAAGTTGTGGAAAGAAATGGGATTATGAAATTACAAAAAAAGAATCTATTGAAATTGGGAATGATATAATATTCTATCTTTTAACTTTAGAAGAAAAAGAAGGTGGTAATGAATTAGATGCTTTACAAATAACTAATGAGGGCTTTAATAAATATAATGTTGGAGATAAATTAACAAAAGAAGAATTAGACAATATAAAAATTTCAGAAGATACCTTAGCTAGTAGTGATTTAACTTTAAAAGGAAATTATTGTATTATTGAAAATGATAGCTCAACAAATTTAAGGTTTATTCCAGAGAATACAGAATTTTCAATTTTAACCATAGGTAAACAAGAGGATATTACTCCTACTATTCCAACTATGATACTTATTGATAAAGAACATAAACTATTTTATGTAATAATTCTTAAAAATCAATGGGATGCTGAAGAGTATGAATATACTATCAATAAAGATGATTTAAAAAATATTGAAGCTAGACATATGGCTACTGGCAATTATGATGAAAATGATTTATCTAGTATAGAAAACTTAAAAAATGATATACATTTTGTTGAAGAAGAAAAATAAATTTATAAATAAAAATGAACTGCATCTATGATATCCATAATAAATGGTGTTGATGGAAGAAATTTCTATCAATGCCATTTTTAACTTTATATCTAAAAAAGAAAAAGGATTTAAAATTTTTAAACAAACTTTAAATCCTTAATAAATTTTATTTATTTTTTACATAGCTTTCTCATCACTAACCATTAAACTTGCAACACCATTTAAGTCTAATCCTGCAAAACAATCTTTTTCATTTTTAGCATTTTTTAACCTATAATATGCTGCCTCTGCTATCATAGCTGCATTATCTGTACACAATTTCATACTTGGATATATAACTTTTATCCCTTTTTCAGCTGCCTTTTTTGTAAGTTGACTTCTTAAAAGTGAATTAGCTGCAACTCCACCTGCAAGCATAATAGTTTTTACATTTTTTTCAACTGCTGCATCCAAAGTTTTATCACATAGAATATCCACAACAGTTCCTAAAAAAGAAGCCGCTAAATCTTCTTTTTTATATTCTTGATTTTTCATTTTCATATTGTTATCAAAATTTATAATAGCTGTTTTTATTCCTGAAAAACTAAAATCAAATCTTGAAACTTTCGGTTTAGTAATTTTTAAGAAATTTCTATCTCCCTTATAATACATCTTATCTATTACAGGTCCACCAGGATATCCTAGTCCTAAAACTCTTGCAACCTTATCACAGCTTTCTCCAACAGCATCATCTAAGGTTTCTCCAATATTGATGAAATTATGATTTTTATCAATATATATAATATTAGTATGTCCTCCTGACACAACAAGAGAAATACAAGGTAATTCTACATTATGTTCCAAAAAATTTGCATACATATGCCCCTTAATATGATGAACTGGAATAATAGGAATATTTT
>ERZ772971.337-NODE-337-length-30485-cov-4.860401_pt1 | contig 30485 bp, 22 predicted proteins | sample MGYA00511943_ERZ772971 | MGnify/ENA primary metagenome ERZ772971 (study PRJEB29015, sample SAMEA2737929) | human oral metagenome | biome: human oral; feature: human-associated habitat; material: dental | place: China | collected 2144 ... | reverse complement strand
AGATTTTGGAAGCGATGAAAACCATTCCCAGCGTAGAAACCAGCAGAATCACTATAGACAGCACCAGCTCCCATACAGGAACATCGAACGGTATTCTCGCCAGCATCGCAATCGGCGAAGTGAAAGGTATCATGGACAGCCAGAAACTCATCGGGCCGTCTGGATTATTCATTATCGTGATACTGCCATAAAAACCAAGCATCATCGGTAAAATCGCAAATAATGTAAACTGCTGGGTCTCAGTCTCGTTATCCACCGCAGAGCCAATCGCCGCATACATCGCACTATAAAACAAATATCCCAATAGGAAATAAATCACAAACACAAAGAGAATCAGCCCGTAATTTATCTGCGAAAGAGCCGATAAAACCATCTGTACGACATTGGACGCACCGCCCAGCATTCCTACATTTGATGAGCCAAGAGTCATCACAGAAGCAAATATCATCACTACCCATACCCCAAACTGTACCAATGCTACTCCCGTAACGCCCAAGATTTTCCCCATCATCAGCTCAAAAGGCTTCACCGAAGAAATCAGAATTTCCACCACTCTGTTGTTTTTCTCCTCCAAAACGCTTCGCATCACACGGATACCATACATCATGATGAAGGTAAACACACAGTACATCAGGAACATACTAAGCCCAGATTTCACGCCGACAAGGAAACTGTCTTGTTTCTTTTCTTTCTCTAAAATATTGACTACATGAAGATTAACTCCTTTGTTCAAATCCTCTATCTGCGCAGTGCTGATTCCTAATGCATTGATTTTCTCTGCTTTGATGATTTCCGAAATATTTCCTGCAATATTTTTTCTCGCCTCGTTACTGAGGTTTTTATTGGTCAAAACTTCTATGCTGTTTTCCAGCTCATGAATGTCTTTTTTAGGAATAATCATCACGCCGTTCATTTCCTCCGTAGTTTCCAAAGCCTTTATCAAGGATTTTTCTGTCTCCTCTGAAGAAAATACATAGCGGATATTTTGATCTGATTTCAGCTTGTCTTTGAACAGACCGCTTTTGTCGATGACACTTATCTGCATCTGCGTTTCATTCGCCTGAAACATCAGCGAAACCACACCTCCAAAAACAATAATCAGAAGCGGCGTGAGAAGGGTAAGAATGATGAAAGATTTCTTTTTTACTTGGGTAAAAAACTCTCTTTTAGCGATTAGGATTATATTTTTCATTTGTTTTTCGGTATTAGTTTATATTCCTTTTACTGCGGCGATGAACACCTCGTTCATCGTTGGGATTTTTTCCTTAAATTCTACGATTTTCCCGATATTTAGAAGCTCTTGGAGGAGTTCTCTCTGGCTCATGCTGTTTTTTATTTCAAAACGAATAAGATTTTCATCCAGTTTTTCATTAAAAAGTTCATTTTTAGTTTTAAATGAATTAAATGCATCCAGACTCGCCTCCGAAAGGACAATTTCAAATAAATTCTGCTTAAATTTCTCTTTCACTTCCGAAATTCTGCCATCCAAAACCTTTCGCGACTGATGAACCAAAGCCACAGAATCACAGAGTTCCTCCACGCTTTCCATTCGGTGGGTGGAGAGAATGATGGTCGTCCCTTGCGCCTTTAAATCCAAAATCTGGTCTTTTATAAGGTTGGCATTCACAGGGTCAAATCCAGAAAACGGCTCATCTAAAATCAGCAGTTTTGGGCGGTGCAGCACTGTCACTACAAATTGTATTTTCTGCGCCATTCCTTTGGACAGCTCAGAGAGTTTTTTCTTCCACCACTGGTCTATTTCCAGTTTTTCAAACCAATGTTTGGACTCTGCAAGTATATCATTTTTAGACATTCCTTTCAGCTCACCGAAATACATCAGCTGGTCGCCTATCGTCATATTTTTATACAGACCTCTCTCCTCTGGCATGTATCCTACTTCACGAATATGACTGATTTCCAAAGGTTTATCATTAATGAATATTTCGCCACTGTCTGGCTTGGTAATCTGATTGATAATTCTGATGAATGAAGTTTTCCCTGCGCCATTAGGGCCAAGAAGCCCATAAATACTGCCTTGTGGAACTTCTATGCTAAAATCCTGCAAGGCTATTTTTTTGCCCGCATCGTAGGTTTTAGTGATGTTTTTTGCTTTCAGCATTGGTTTTGATTTTCTGAATTAGTATTCTTTTTTTCGTTTTGTTACAAAATAAACAAATATTTTTCTAAATATTATAAACTTATTAATTTAAATTTGAGAAATTTTTTGAAATGAAGAAAAATTTAGCTTTCGGAGAAAAAAACTACAACTATTATGGTGCTTATCTAAAACAAAAATTCAATGGACAGAAGGTCTATAAAGTCATTGTAGATGCTGGTTTTACCTGTCCCAATCGTGACGGCTCGAAGGGATTTGGTGGATGTTCTTATTGTAATGTGGAATCCTTCACGCCTGTACCAAAGGATTTGGAAAACTTCCGAGAGCAGCTGAACCACGGCATGAAAAACGCCATAGAAAGCTATAAAGCCGAAAAATTCATCATTTATTTTCAGCCAAATTCTAATACTTACGCCTCGGTTGATGAACTAAAAATGCTGTACGATGAAGCCCTGAAAATAAACTCCGAAAACATCGTGGGGCTGTCCGTAGGAACACGCCCAGACTGCATAGACAGCGAGAAAATAAAACTTCTGGAAAGCTACTGCGAGCGTGGTCTGGAAGTGGATTTGGAGCTGGGAATAGAATCTATCCATAATTCTACTCTTGCAGAAATCAACCGCGGATGCACGCACCAAGATTTCGAAAAAGCAATGGAACTGCTGAAAAACACACCACTGAATGTCTGTGTTCATTGTATTTTAGGACTGCCGAACGAGTCGCGGGAAATGATTCTGCAATATGCCGAGGAAATCAATAAATATCCTCAAATAAAATTCGTAAAATTTCATAATCTGCACATTGTCAAAGGTTCTATCATGGGCGTAAAATACAAAAGAGAACCTTTCAAGCTTTTCACTTTGGAAGAATACATCGATTTGCTCTGCGAACTGCTTCCGCTGCTTCGCCCTGATATCGTGATACAAAGGCTTTTCGCTGTATCTGATACAGAAATGCTCATCGCACCCAAATGGGGACTAAAGAAAAACCAAATACAAAGCCTCATAGAAAAAGAATTAGAGAAAAGAGGCATCGTGCAAGGAGCTTTGTTTCAACAGGTTTAATCCTATTCGTTAGAGATAATGGGTCTTATTTTCATATTTTTATTCATTGTTATTAAGTCTTTATGCGCTCCTATAAGCATTTGTAACTGCTCTATCCACCAGCCAATAAAGTCCTATATAGAATAAAATACTGACAAGCAGCACCACAAAAGTAATTATAGAGATTGTAAATTCCGTTGTTCTCTTTTTAATTCTCTTTCGCATAGTATTCTGATACATAAAATTGATTCTTATATGCGTGATAATCTGATAGATAAAAAACAAAGGAAACAATACATAAGCCGTGATAAAAATTCCTCCACAAATAATTTCCACCAAAGTTGAATTATAAAAACTGGAATAAAAAAGATTGGTAACCACTATAATTGGCGCAAGGATAACGCACAACAAGCACCAAATACTAAAGTATAGTGAGTAATTTCTTCTCATTTTGGTAATTTTATAATACTACAAATATAGTGATTAGTAAGAACTTTTTTAGCAAAAACAAAAATCCCGCCCCAAAAGAGCAGGATTTGATTGTTAATTTTTATGCTTACAAATCTTAAGCCTGAGCGTTGTTTCCTCCTAATACGAAAGGTTCAACTTCTTTGATTTCTCCAAACTGTTGTTCGTAGCTTTGGATATTTTGTTGAAGAGCTGCAAGAACTCTCTTTGCGTGAAGTGGAGCTAAGATAACTCTACTTCTTACCTGAGCCTGCTGAACTCCTGGCATGATTTGAATAAAATCTAAAACAAATTCTGATGGAGAGTGGTTTACTAATGCCAAGTTAGCATATGCACCAGCTGCTACCATTTCGTTTAATTGAATGTTAATGTTGTTTGGGTCTTGGTTTTGATTATTGTCCATTTTTATTTTATTTTTTATTGGTTAATACTATTATTAAAATTCGAGGTGTGAAGATATTAAATTTATTTCAAACCTCAAATTTTAATTTTGCTTATTTTTATTTAATATCTTCAAACTCTCTATTAGAACCTACGATGATGTTCTGGTAGTCTTTCAGACCTGTACCCGCAGGGATTCTGTGTCCTACGATTACATTTTCTTTCAGACCGTTCAGCTCATCTACTTTACCAGAAACAGCTGCTTCGTTTAGTACTTTCGTAGTTTCCTGGAATGATGCCGCAGACATGAATGATTTTGTCTGAAGAGCTGCTCTCGTAATACCCTGAAGCACTGGATTTGCAGTTGCTGTAAGCGCTTCTCTCACTTGTACCAGTTGTAAATCTTCTCTCTTCAGTTTAGAGTTTTCATCTCTCAGCTCTCTAGCTGTAATCATCTGTCCTGGTTTCAATTCTTTAGAATCTCCTGCATCTACCACTACTTTCAATCCGAATACTCTATCGTTTTCTTCGATGAAATCTAGTTTGTGCTCAAGGCTTCCTTCCAAGAACTGAGTATCTCCTGCATCTACGATTTCCACTTTTGTCATCATCTGTCTTACGATAATTTCAAAGTGTTTGTCATCGATTTTCACCCCTTGAAGACGGTATACCTCTTGGATTTCGTTCACGATGTATTCCTGAACCGCAGTAGGCCCTTTGATTGCTAGGATATCGTCTGGTGTAATCGCTCCATCAGAAAGCGGATCTCCTGCTCTCACGAAGTCATTTTCCTGAACGATAATCTGGCTAGAAAGTTTCACTAGATATTTTCTAATTTCTCCTGTTCTAGACTCTACGATAAGCTCTCTGTTACCACGCTTGATTTTTCCATAAGATACCACACCATCTATCTCTGTTACTACAGCTGGGTTAGAAGGGTTTCTCGCTTCGAACAATTCGGTAACTCTCGGTAGACCTCCCGTGATATCCCCTGCTTTTGCAGACTTTCTAGGGATTTTTATCAAGATTTTACCAGCTTTGATTTTTTCTCCGTCATTTACCATCAAGTGAGCTCCCACTGGCAAGTTGTAAGCTTTTTGCTCTACACCTTTAGAATCTACCACTCTCAATGTAGGAACGGCTTTTTTGTCTCTTGATTCTGAAATTACTTTCTCCTCGAAACCTGTCTGCTCGTCTATTTCCAATTGGAAAGTTCTACCTTGGATGATATCTTCGTATTCTATCTTACCTGTAGTTTCCGCGATGATAACGGCGTTATATGGATCCCACTTACAGATGAGGTCACCTTTTTTCACTTTATCACCTGGCTTCACAGAAAGAACCGCACCATAAGGGATGTTTGCCACCATGATAGGCGTTCTTGCTTCATTATCAGCTACTAAACGGAATTCCGTAGAACGAGATACAACCACTTCGGTTTTGTTTCCGTTTTCATCTTCTGATGTGATGGTTCTTACCTCATCCATTTCTACGATACCATCTCTTCTCGCTGTGATGGAAGGATTTACAGAGACATTCCCCGCAGTACCCCCTTGGTGGAAGGTTCTCAGTGTCAGCTGTGTACCTGGTTCCCCGATAGACTGCGCTGCGATAACTCCCACAGCTTCACCCATGTGAATCATCTTACCAGTTGCCAAGTTTCTACCATAACATCTCGCACAGATACCTTTTTTAGCCTCACAGCTTAGTGGAGAACGAACCTCTACTGTCTCGATTCCAGCATCTTCTATTTTCTTCGCTAAAGCTTCGCTGATAATCTGGTCTGCAGCTACGATAAGTTCATCCGTTTCTGGATCATATACATCATGAAGAGAAACTCTACCCAAAATTCTTTCGGAAAGTCTTTCTACGATTTCGTCATTTTTCTTCAATGGAGAAACTTCTACCCCTCTCAGTGTACCACAGTCATCTTCTGTAATAATCACATCCTGAGCCACATCCACCAATCTTCTTGTCAAATATCCTGCATCGGCAGTCTTAAGCGCCGTATCCGCAAGACCTTTTCTCGCCCCGTGGGTAGAGATGAAGTATTCTAGGATAGAAAGACCTTCTTTAAAGTTGGCTACAATCGGGTTTTCGATGATTTCCGCTCCTGTAGAACCAGCTTTTTGAGGTTTTGCCATCAAACCACGCATACCAGAGAGCTGACGAATCTGTTCTTTAGATCCCCTCGCTCCAGAGTCTAGCATCATATAAACAGAGTTAAATCCACCTTGGTCGGTTTTCATTCTGCTCATAATCATCTCTGTAAGACCCGCATTGGTATTTGTCCAAACATCGATAACTTGGTTATATCTCTCCGTATCGGTGATAAGCCCCATGTTATAGTTGTCCTTGATGCCATCCACAGTTTCCACCGCCTGAGCTATCATTTGTTTTTTCTCCTCTGGAACTACGATATCCGCCAAGCTAAATGAAAGTCCTCCTTTGAAGGCGTTCATATAACCTAGGTTTTTCATATCGTCCAAGAATTTCACCGTAGTAGGGAAATCTGTCTCCGCAAGGATAGTACCGATGACATCTCTCAGCGATTTTTTAGTCAATAATGTATCTATATATCCTACTTCTTTCGGTACAATTTGGTTAAACAAAATTCTACCTACTGTAGTTGGGATAAGTTTCGTTACAAGTTCTCCGTTTTCTTTCAAAGTTAAACGGCATTTTACTTTCGCATTCAGTGATGCTTTTCCTTCTGCATAGGCTATTTCTGCCTCTTCTGGAGAGTAGAATACCAGGCCTTCACCTTTCACTTTATAATCATCAGTAGAGTGAGCTTCTTTCGTCATGAAATAAAGCCCCAATACCATGTCCTGAGAAGGGACAGTGATAGGCGAACCATTCGCAGGGTTCAAGATATTCTGAGAACCAAGCATCAATAATTGTGCTTCCAAAATAGCCTCTGGACCTAGTGGTAAGTGAACCGCCATCTGGTCACCGTCGAAATCGGCGTTGAAGGCTGTCGTTACCAATGGGTGAAGCTGGATAGCTTTCCCCTCGATCATCTTAGGCTGGAATGCCTGAATACCAAGTCTGTGAAGCGTAGGCGCACGGTTCAGAAGAACTGGGTGTCCTTTCATCACATTCTCCAAAATATCATATACAACAGGTTCTTTTCTGTCGATAATTCTCTTCGCAGATTTTACCGTTTTTACGATTCCTCTTTCTATCAATTTTCTGATAATGAACGGCTTATAAAGCTCTGCTGCCATATCCTTAGGAATACCGCATTCATGTAATTGTAAATCTGGCCCTACGACGATAACCGAACGCGCTGAATAATCCACCCTTTTACCTAACAAGTTTTGACGGAAACGCCCTTGTTTTCCTTTCAATGAATCAGAAAGTGATTTCAGTGGTCTGTTTGATTCAGATTTTACAGCTGAAGATTTTCTTGTATTATCAAACAATGAATCTACCGCCTCCTGAAGCATACGCTTCTCGTTTCTCAAGATAACCTCTGGAGCTTTGATTTCCAAAAGTCTCTTCAAACGGTTATTTCTGATGATTACTCTTCGGTAAAGGTCATTCAAATCCGAAGTAGCGAAACGACCACCATCAAGCGGAACTAGAGGTCTAAGCTCTGGCGGCGTAACAGGAAGCACACGCATCACCATCCACTCTGGGCGGTTAATCATTCTCGTGTTTGCTCCTCTCAATGCTTCCACCACAGAAAGTCTTTTCAGCGCCTCTGTTCTTCTTTGTTTAGAAGTTTCACTATGTGCCTTGTCTCTCAAATCATAAGAAAGTGCATCAAGGTCTATTCTCTTCAATAAATCCTCGATAGCTTCAGCCCCCATTTTTGCAATGAATTTATTTGGGTCTGAATCATCAAGATATTGATTTTCAACTGGAATAGATTCTAACACATCTAAGTATTCCTCCTCTGTAAGGAATTCCATTTCATCAAAATCAGAACCATCTGCTTTTCTTGCAATCCCCTGCTGGATAACCACATATCTTTCGTAATAGATAATCATATCCAGCTTCTTAGAAGGCAACCCAAGAAGATATCCTATTTTGTTCGGAAGGGAACGGAAATACCAGATGTGCGCGATAGGAACCACCAAATTGATATGTCCTATACGCTCTCTTCGTACTTTTTTCTCGGTAACTTCTACCCCGCATCGGTCGCAGACAATACCTTTATAGCGGATTCTCTTATATTTTCCGCAAGCACACTCGTAATCCCTTACAGGTCCAAATATTTTCTCACAGAAGAGACCATCTCTCTCTGGTTTGTGTGTTCTATAATTAATCGTTTCAGGCTTTAGAACTTCTCCTCTTGATTCTTGAAGAATAGACTCTGGAGATGCCAGCCCGATGGTGATTTTATTAAATCTGCTTGATTTATTTTTATTTGACATTTTTATTTTTTTTTAGATTAAAAGAACCTTAAGTCATAATTACAATCTGAGTTTCTGTATCTCATTTTGTCTATTATTCTTCAAGTCTTACATCAAGTCCAAGACCTTGTAACTCATGAAGCAACACATTGAAAGACTCTGGAATGCCTGGTTCCGGCATTGGTTCTCCTTTAGCAATTGCTTCGTAAGTTTTAGCTCTACCAATTACATCATCAGATTTCACTGTCAAGATTTCTCTCAGGATATTAGATGCTCCAAACGCTTCAAGAGCCCAAACCTCCATCTCTCCGAAACGCTGACCACCGAACTGAGCTTTACCACCGAGTGGCTGCTGCGTGATAAGAGAGTAAGGACCGATAGAACGAGCGTGCATCTTATCATCTACCATGTGTCCGAGTTTCAGCATGTAGATAACTCCCACAGTAGCCGGCTGAGTAAATCTCTCTCCTGTGCCTCCATCATACAGATAAGTATTTCCGTATTTAGGAAGACCTGCTTGGTCTGTATATTCCGTTATTTGGTCTAATTTAGCTCCATCAAATATCGGTGTAGCAAATTTAACCCCTAATTTTTTACCAGCCCAGCCAAGAACCGTTTCATAAATCTGACCAATGTTCATTCGCGAAGGTACCCCTAGCGGGTTTAGCACGATATCCACTGGTGTTCCATCTTCCAAGAAAGGCATATCTTCCTGACGAACAATTTTAGAGACAATACCTTTGTTTCCGTGTCGTCCTGCCATTTTATCCCCTACATTCAGCTTTCTCTTCTTCGCGATATAAACTTTAGCTAATTTAATAATACCTGAAGGAAGCTCATCTCCAATAGAAATTGCATATTTTTCACGGTTTTTAGCACCTTGCAGATCGTTATATTTTATTTTATAATTATGAATCAGCTGTTTAACTAGTTCATTTTTATCCTCATCTGTTGTCCAGTTAGCCCCATCTACACTTGTATAATCCGCAATGCTTGTAAGAAGTTTCATGGTAAATTTAGCTCCTTTACCCATGATTTCTTCTCCCAAATCATTTGTTACTCCTTGAGAAATTTTACCATTTACAATTGTATTAAGTTTTTCTAAAAGAGTGTTTCTCAGAGCATCCAGCTGAACTTGGAATTTATTTTCTATTTCTTCCAGTTTCAGTTTTTCTTCGCTTCTTTTCTTTTTATCTTTGATATTTCTTGAGAACAATTTTTTATCAATCACCACTCCTCTCAACGATGAATCGGCTTTCAGCGAAGCATCTTTCACATCACCAGCCTTGTCTCCGAAGATAGCTCTCAATAATTTTTCTTCTGGTGTAGGGTCAGACTCTCCTTTTGGAGTAATTTTCCCGATAAGAATATCGCCAGGTTTTACCTCCGCCCCGATTCTAATCATACCATTTTCATCAAGGTCTTTGGTTGCTTCTTCTGACACATTCGGGATATCTGCTGTAAGCTCCTCCATACCGAGTTTAGTATCACGAACTTCCAATGAATATTCATCCACATGGATAGAAGTAAACCAGTCCTCACGAACTACTTTTTCATTGATTACGATAGCATCCTCGAAGTTATACCCTTTCCACGGCATGAACGCTACCACTAGGTTTCTACCCAATGCCAATTCGCCGTTTTCAGTAGCATATCCTTCACAAAGAACCTGCCCTTTTTCCACCTTATCACCTTCTCTCACGATAGGTTTTAGAGTAATTGTCGTAGATTGGTTGGTTTTTCTGAATTTAGTTAGATGATAAGTTTTGGTTGCAGATTCAAAAGAAACCAAATCTTCATCATCTGTTCTATCATATTTAATGATGATTTTATCAGCATCTACATATTCTACAACCCCTGTTCCATCAGCATTTATCAAGATTCTTGAATCTTTTGCCACCTGTCTTTCCAAGCCTGTTCCTACGATTGGAGCTTCTGGTTTCAGCAACGGAACTGCCTGACGCATCATGTTTGAACCCATCAATGCACGGTTCGCATCATCATGCTCCAAGAAAGGAATCAAAGATGCAGAAATACCAGAAATCTGGTTCGGTGCGATATCTATCAAATCTACCTGCTGTGGCTCTACCACTGGATAATCCCCATCTAGACGAGCAATAACTCTATCTGTAGCGAAAGTTCCATCATTATTTAAATCAACATTCGCCTGAGCAATGATTTTAGATTCTTCATCTTCGGCATTAAGGTAAATAGGCTCAGCATTGAAATTAACCTTACCATTTTCAACCTTTCTATATGGCGTTTCTATGAAACCTAAATTATTGATTTTAGCATAACATCCCAAAGAAGAAATCAAACCAATGTTTGGTCCTTCTGGCGTTTCGATTGGACAAATTCTTCCGTAGTGAGTATGGTGGACATCTCGCACCTCGAAACCTGCTCTCTCTCTGGAAAGACCACCAGGCCCTAGTGCAGAAAGTCTTCGTTTGTGAGTAACCTCAGAAAGCGGGTTCGTTTGGTCCATAAACTGAGATAGCTGGTTGGTTCCAAAGAATGAATTAACCACAGAAGTCAATGTCTTAGCATTAACCAAATCCAATGGTGTAAATATCTCATTATCACGAACATTCATTCTTTCTCTAATCGTTCTTGCTACTCTTGAAAGTCCCACTCCGAACTGACCAGCCAACTGCTCTCCAACAGTTTTAATTCTTCTGTTAGAAAGGTGGTCTATATCATCCACTTCTGCTTTAGAGTTAGCTAATTCTATCAAATGGCGAACGATTGCGATAATATCCTCTTTCGTAAGAACCTCTGTCTCAACAGGGATATTTAAGCCTAATTTTTTATTTAATCTATATCTACCTACCTCTCCCAAAGAGTATCTCTGCTCTGAGAAGAACAAGTTTTCAATGATTTTTCTTGCTGTTTCTTCATCTGGCGGATCAGCATTTCTCAACTGACGATAGATGTACTCCACCGCTTCTTTTTCAGAGTTTGTAGGGTCTTTTTGCAATGTATTTTGGATGATAGAAAACTCGCTGCTGTTTTCATTATGAATCAAAATAGTTTTAACTCCTGAATCAAGAATTAAATCCAAATGTTCTTTTTCCAGCACAGTTTCCCTATCAAGGATAATTTCATTTCTTTCAATAGAAACCACTTCTCCTGTATCTTCATCTACAAAATCCTCAAACCAAGTATTCAGAACTCTGGCAGCCAATACTCTTCCTTCTACTTTTTTAAGTGCTGCTTTAGAAACTTTTATTTCTTCTGCCAAGTCAAAAATCTGAAGAATATCCTTATCAGATTCATAACCAATAGCTCTCAATAAAGTAGTGAAAGGCAATTTTTTCTTACGGTCAATATATGCATACATCACATTATTGATATCCGTAGTAAATTCCATCCAAGACCCTTTAAATGGGATAATTCTTGAATAGTAAAGTTTAGTTCCGTTAGCATGATAAGTCTGCCCAAAGAATACCCCTGGCGAACGGTGAAGCTGGGTTACAACTACCCTTTCCGCCCCATTGATAATGAACGACCCAGAAGGTGTCATATACGGAACCGGTCCCAAATACACATCTTGAATAACTGTTTCAAAATCCTCATGCTCTGGATCTGTGCAATATAATTTAAGCCTTGCCTTAAGCGGAACGCTATAAGTAAGCCCTCTTTCCACACATTCGTCAATAGAATAACGAGGTGAATCCACCAAATAATCTAAAAATTCTAAAACAAACTGATTTCTAGAATCTGTAACTGGAAAGTTTTCCTGAAATGTCTTGTAAAGCCCCTCTTTTTTTCTATCTTCTGGAAGCGTATCCAGCTGAAAAAATTCCTTGAAAGAATCCATCTGAATCCCCAAGAAATCAGGAACCTCAACCTTTCCTTTTGCCGAAGAGAAGTTTATCCTTTGCCCTCCTTGCGCGTTTTTTGTCGTTTTTGATTTACTCATAAAAACCTCTAAAGAAATGTTAGTTAAAAATATTTTGTTCACAAAAAAATATCAGAAAAGAACCCAATCAAGAAATGATGACAATGAAAGATTTTGTATCCACGCTATCAGAAACCTCCTTCCCATCACCATCCTAAAAATCAGCCTTTTCTAACTGCAACACTGGTATATCTTTTCACAGCGTAGTGCAAAATATTTTTCCCATCCTGCTATTTATCAGTTATACACATACACAAATACGAAATCCCCTATACAACAATGTATAAGAGTTGTTCAATTTTCATGCATGTCTATAAATTTTCCAATAGCGTAAAATGGTCTGCAAATATAATTTATTTTCACCAAATATTCAGTAAAAAATTAAAGTTAATTTTAGTTAAATTTATAATTTACTGATAATCAGTATTTATTAGGCTCGAAATAAAATCACAGATTTATGAGAAAATTCACATAGAAAAAAAGATATTTTTTAAACAAAAAATTGTACTTTTGCACTTTAAAAATTTTCAGGAAAATGAATGTTACGAGAACTAACCACGATGATGTAAGTGCTTTACTTACAATTACACTGAATAAATCAGATTACAAGGAAAAAGTAGATGATGCACTAAACTCTTATGCTAAAAGAGCAACTATACCTGGCTTCAGAAAAGGGAAAGCGCCTATGAGCCTTATCAAAAAACAATATGAAGAAGCCGTTACACTAGAAGAAATCAACAGAAAGATTTCTGAGTCTTTGGACAAATATGTTGCTGATAACAACATAAGACTTCTAGGACAGCCTATTCCACAGGATACACAGGCATTAGATTTCAATGCTGAGGAGGTTTCTGTAAGTTTTGAAATTGGTTTCGAGCCAGAATTTGAAATTGATTTATCTAAATACGCTGCTGAATACTACGATGTAGAAGCTACAGACAAAGAAGTAATGAAGAGCGTAGGAAATATGCAAAAAAGATTTGCAGAAAAAGTTGTGAAAGATAAAGCTACGAAAAACTCTCACATTAACTTTGAAGTTACTGAAATCGTGGAAGGTGATGCAAAACCTGTACACAAGCCTAAATATCTTTCTGCAACAGAAGAAAACACTGCTATTTTCCCTATCCTAAAAGGACTAAAAGTAGGTGAAACTAAAGAAATCTCTGCGGAAGAATTAAAAGCAAATGAAAACGAACTTGCGAGAGAGCTAGGTTTCCATGATATAGAAATCACACACTTAGGAAATGAAAAATTCCAAGTGAAAGTTCAGGAAATTTTTGAATTAAAAGATGCCGAGCTTAACCAAGAATTATTCGATAAAGTTTACGGAAAAGACGAAATCAAATCTGAAGAAGAACTAAAAGCAAGAGTAAAATCTGAATTAGATGATTTCTTCAAACAAAATTCTGAAGCTGTATTCGTAAGCAAAGTTTTAGAACAAATCTACAAAGAAGATTTCCTAAAAATCCCAGAAGCATTCCTAGTAAAATGGGTAATGTATTCTAATCCAGAAATCACTGAAGAAGACAGAGCAAAACAAATCATAGCAAACGAAAAATCTGCTCTAATCGCTCAGATGGTAGAAAACAAACTAAGAGTTTCTAATAATATTCAGTATGATTTCGAGGAAGTATTGGAGCACGCTAAACTTTCTTTCAGAAACCAGCTGATGTCTCACGGAGTACACCACATCGGTGAGCAAGAACTACACAGATATGTGCTAGAAATGCTGAGAGACAGAGAGCAGATGAGAAGATATTCTTCTGAAGTTCTTTTAATCAAAATCAGAAGTGTAGTTTTAGAAAAAGCTAAAAAAACAGAAAAGAAAATCTCTTATGACGAGTTCATGAAAGAAATTCAAACTAAATCTAAAAAAGAAGATAAATAAATCTAACTAAAAAATGCGGTTCTTCTTTTCAAGACCGCATTTTTTTATAATTTTAAAATAAATTCACATGCCGAGACCAACTTCTAAAACTGAACTTCTCCAGCTGAGCCAAGAAAATTTCAAAAACTTGATAGATTTTGTTTCTGCTCAGGAAAATCCCAACAAAGAATTCAACAGAAACACCATGAATAGAAATATTCGTGATGTTTTAGGACATCTCCACCACTGGCATGAAATGTTTCTAAATTGGTACAAAATAGGCATGCAAGGCGAAAAACCTGCCATTCCCAAAGAGGGCTACACCTTTGCTGATACACCGAAACTCAACCGAGAAATTTGGGAAAGTTGTCAAAATATTTCACTTGATGAAGTCCTTGTTTTATTCCAAAAATCATTTGAAAAAGTGTTTTCCATTATAGAAAAACATACCGATGAAGAGCTTTTCACCAAGAAAAAATACAAATGGACAGGTTCTACTTCGCTAGGGTCTTACCTTATTTCGGCAACTTCCAGCCATTATGACTGGGCTTTAAAACTAATGAAAAAGGGATTAAAATAAAATTAAACCACCGCATACTGCTTTCCCGAAAGGGCTTTGATGTAACCTAACAATTCTAAATCCAATAAAATCGGCAGCAGTTTGAAAGGCGGCATTTCCAGTTTTATACTGAGGTCATCCAGCGAGATAGGAGAATTTTCTGCAATGAGCTGGTAGGCAGGTTTTAGCCTTTCTTCCACCTCTATTTCTTTTGGTTCAAATAGCTGTGGCTGTTTCACAGATGGATAATTATCACCCAATTCATCCAAAACATCTTGGAACGAAGCCAAAATTTTTGCTTTATTTTGGGCAATTATCATATTACAGCCCTGACTGTATTTATCTCCAAAACGCCCTGGCAGCGCCAAAACCTCTCTATTATACTGATTGGCGTAACTTACCGTACTCATAGAACCGCCCCCAAAAGCAGTTTCCACCACGATGGTAAATTGAGAAATCCCCGCTACTATTCTATTTCTCTGCAAAAAATGTTCTCGGTCTGGCTTTTCGCTGGAATTAAATTCCGACAACAGCGCCCCTCCGTTTTCCAAAATCTCTTTTGACATTTTCTCGTGAACCGCTGGGTAAATCATATGCAGACCATGAGCCAAAACTCCCACCGTAGGAATATTATGATTAAGAGCCTGCTGGTGGGCATATCCATCCGTCCCCAAAGCCAAACCACTCACTATCAGCACATTTTTATCCCTTAAAACCTCGCAAAGTTCTTCTATGAATTTCTTTCCGTAAGCGGTCATTTTACGAGTTCCGACTATGCTTATCAGTTTTAAATTTTCATTAAAATCTCCCTTTTGATAAAGCACAGCGGGAGCATCTGGACACTCTGATAGCAGCCGTGGAAGCTCGCTCTGGTGCCTCAGTCTGACTTTAATGCTATTTTTTTCGCAAAAAAGCAGTTCTTTTTCCGCAAATTTCAGAAAAGTATCATCGCCGATTCCCTTTGAAATCTGTGTTCCGATACCCGAAATTTCCTGCAAAACAGACTTGGAAAGCCTCCATGTTTCTTTGGCTGAGCCCGTTACGGAGACCAGTTTCATAAAATTGACATCGCCCACCAAAGGACACGCCCTCAGCGCAATAGAATACAATATTTCTTCCGAATCTGCCACTATTTTCATTTATGAAATTACACCACTTCCCAGCAGTTCTTCGCCCTGATACCACGCTGCGAACTGCCCTTCTGCAATGGCAGACTGCGGATTTTCAAACTCTATGAAAAATCCCTCTTCATATTGATAAAGAACCGCATCTTCCAAAGGCTGGCGGTATCTTATCCTTGCTTTTATTTTCATGGATTCTCCATTTTTCAGCCGTAAATCTTCACGAACCCAATGCACCTCATCATTATTGATTTTCAGTGCTTTTCGGTAAAGCCCAGGGAAATTTTTGCCCTCGCCCACGAAAAGAATATTATTCTCCATATCGCGGTCAATGATGAAGCAGGATTCCTTATGTCCGCCTATTCCCAAGCCTTTGCTCTGTCCTATGGTAAAAAACTGAGCGCCTTGGTGCTTTCCAATGACTTTTCCGTCTTCTTTTTGGTATTTTATTTTCTTTGAAAGATATTTTAATTCATCAAGTTTAGTTTCAAAAACAGGCTTCTCTTTATGAAATTCTTTGTAATCGCTGAAAATCTCCACGATTTCGCCTTCCTTCGGAATTAGCTGCTGCTGCAGAAATGTCGGCAGGCTCACCTTTCCGATGAAACAAAGCCCCTGAGAGTCCTTTTTATCGGCAGTTACCAGCCCTATTTCTCTTGCTATTTCTCTCACTTCGGGTTTGGTCAGTTCTCCTATCGGGAATAGGGCTTTTGATAATTGATTTTGATTTAATTGACACAAAAAATAGCTTTGGTCTTTATTGTTATCCTTTCCTGCGAGAAGCTGATAGATTTCCTTCCCTCTCTCATCCACGAAAGAGGAAACTCTGGCGTAATGCCCCGTTGCCACCTTGTCAGCACCCAAAGACAAAGCAGTCTGAAGAAAAACATCAAATTTCACTTCTCTATTACAGAGAATATCTGGATTGGGCGTTCTTCCTTTTTCGTATTCGGAGAACATGTAATCTACGATTCTTTCTTTGTAAAGTTCGCTCATGTCTATCACCTGAAAAGGAATACCCAGTTTCTGCGCCACCAGAAGGGCATCATTACTATCCTCTACCCATGGGCATTCGTCCTCCAAAGTCACCGAAGCATCATTCCAGTTTCTCATAAAAAGCCCGATAACCTCGTGCCCTTGTTGTTTCAACAGGTAGGCGGCAACACTGCTGTCCACGCCTCCTGAAAGTCCTACAACTATTCTCATATTTAAATTATAACATCTTGATTGTCAATCACAATTCTAAGACATACCAAGCATAATTTCTTCTATCAATATTTTTAATATTATGAGCGAAGTTCAGCATTGAATTCTTTTTTAAACAAGCTGACCAATCTGCTCATCACTTCTGAAATTTCCTTTTCTTCAAGAGTTTTTTCTTCATTCAAAAGCTCAAAACTCAAAGCATAAGATTTCTTACCTGCTGGCAGGTTTTTGCCTTCATAAACATCAAAAAGATTGATATTTTGGATGAATGGAAAGTTATTCTTCTTCACAGACTGGTACAAATCCGCATAAGAGGTATTTTTGTCAATCAACAAAGCCAAATCTCTTCTTATTTTATTAAATTTCGGAATATCTTTAAATCGTAAATTCTCTGTATTACGAAGATTTTGACACTCTTCAAGTTCTATTTCTGCATAGAAAGCTTCTTGTTCTATGTCAAATTTTTTCAGCATTTTCGGACTTACTTTTCCGAGCCTTGCAACGGTTTTTCCTTCAACTGAAAATTCTATCGCATCCGAAAAACGACCATCCTGCAATGGTTTTTCAACAATATCAAAATTCAACTTACCTAAAATAAGAGAAACATATGCTTTCAAGTGGTAAAAATTTGTCGCATCTTTCGGCAAAAGCCAGTTTTCAGAATGATTTCTCCCTGAAACTAAAATCGCCAGCTGTTTTCTCTCCTCGTATTTGTCTTTTTTATGATAAATTTTCCCTAATTCGAAAAACTTAATATCCGCATTTTTTCTGTTGATATTATAAACAGCATTTTCCAAAAGTCCTTCCAGCAAAGATTTTCTCATAAACGCCAAATCATTACTCAATGGATTTAGCAGTTTCACAGCATCCGTTTCATCTTCCACCGAAGTAAGGGAATTGTTCATCACCTCATAAAATCCATTCGCCTGAAGCGCCCTTGCCCACTCGTTTTCCAGCGAATTTAAGTCATTGAAACTCAACTTAACCGGTGTAAAAGAAATTTTCTCAGGAGCATCCACTTTATTGTAACCATAAATTCGGAGAATTTCCTCTATCACATCTATTTCTCTGGTAACATCAGCTCTGTAATTCGGCACAGAAAGTTCTAATCCATCAGGAATTTCATTAAGGATTTCTATTTCCAAAGACTTTAGAATTTCTTTAACCTTCTCTCTATGAATTTTAGCCCCCAAAATTTGATCCAATTTAGAATATCTAAAAATCACATTATGAGGCTTTATTTTTTCAGGGTAATGCTCTATATAATCCCCTACCAATGTCGCTCCTGTCAATTCCTGTAACAGCTTCACTGCCAAGGAAATAGCAGTTTTCGTATTATTCGGGTCTACCCCTCTCTCAAAACGGAAAGAAGCATCGGTATTCAGTCCGTGGAATTTAGCTCCTTTACGAACAGCAACAGGATTAAAGTAAGCACTTTCCAAGAAAATAGACTGTGTCTGCTCGGAAACTCCGCTGTCCAGCCCACCAAAAACCCCAGCAATACAAAGCGGTTTCTGATTTCCATCTTTTATCATGATTTCCTCTCCATTCAGCGTTCTCTCCACTCCATCCAGCGTGGTGAATTTCGTTCCTTTCGGGCTGTTTCCTACCGTTATTTTATTTCCTCCTATTTTATCTAAATCAAAAGCATGAAGCGGCTGTCCATAAGCATGAAGAATATAGTTGGTAACATCCACCACATTATTTATTGGTGAAAGACCTATCGCTTTTAGTCTGTTTTTCAGCCATTCTGGCGATTCTTCTACTTTTATATTTTTCAAAACAGCACCAATGTATCTCGGCGCCAAATCATTATTTTCTACTTCAACAGAAAAATTATGTTCTCCTTCTGATTTAGCAGAGTAAGTTTCCAACTTAACAAGCTCAGAATCAATTCCATTACAAGTTAAAAATGCATGCAAATCTCTCGCTACACCATAGTGAGAAATGGCATCTGTCCTATTAGGTGTCAGTCCTATTTCATAAACTTCATCTTGCTGAATATCAAAATAATCTGCCAGAAGTTTTCCTACTTCATAAGTTTCATCCAAAACCATAATTCCATCATGGCTGTTGCCCAAGTCTATCTCATCCTCTGCACAAATCATCCCTTCCGAAACCTCACCTCTGATTTTAGTTCTGTTAATCGTAAAAGAACCTCCATTTTTATCAAACAAAGTTGTCCCTACCACAGCCACCGCAACTATCTGTCCTGCAGCTACATTAGGAGCTCCACAGACAATATTTAGAATTGTAGCATTTCCTACATCTACAGTTGTTTTGCTTAGTTTATCGGCGTTTGGATGTTTTTCGCAAGTTAAAACCTTACCTACAACAATGCCTTCCAAACTTCCTTTGATAGTTTCAAATTTATCTATCCCCTCTACTTCCAAACCTATATCCGTGAGGTAAGTTCCTATTTTTTCTGAATTTAAATCTGTACTAATGTAATCTTTAAGCCAATTATTTGAAATTTTCATTTTATTTTCTATATATTTTAAATAAAGTGAGATGCAAAGTATAAAGATTAAATCTTGCCTCTACATCTCGTTTATATTTGTTCTGTATTTATTTGTGTTACATTCCTATTACCGGCATAGAAAGCATCAGGATATGCTCATCTTCATCTAATCCATCTACTGGCTCTATAATTCCGGGTCTATTAGGCTGAGACATTTTAATTAAAATATCTTCTGAATTTAATACCGCCAACATCTCTGTCAAGAACTTTGAGCTGAACCCGATATTAATATCTTCTCCCTTATATTCGCACGGAATCTGCATTTCTGCCTTATTAGCGTATTCCGTATCTTCGGCATGAAGATGGAGGATGTTGCCAGAAAGCTTAAACCTTACCTGATTGGTGGATTTGCTAGAAAAAATGGATGCTCTTCGGATGGAACTTAGAAGCAAATTTCTATTGATTGTCAATACATTAGGATTTTCTTTCGGTACTACCGCAGTATAATTCGGATACTTCCCATCAATCAATCTACAAATCCATGTATGCTCTCCGAAAGAGAATTTTGCCATATTTTCATTAAACTCTATAACTACCTCATCATCAGAACCTGACAAAATATTTTTAAAAATACTCAAAGGTTTCTTTGGCATAATGAACTCCATCGGTTCATTGTTTTTAATGTCTGTTCTTTTATAAACTACCAATCTGTGAGAGTCCGTAGAGACAAAATTCGTTTCTTCTTCGCCAAATTGGAAAAGAACCCCCGTCATCACAGGACGAAGCGAATCATTACTCGTTGCAAACAGCGTATTACTAAGGGCTTCTGCCAACACACCAGAAGGGACAACCACCTTTTGAGCAGAATCAAATTCCATCAATTCAGGATAATCTTCCGCATTATCCAAAGCTATGAAATAATTATCTTTTTCATCTAAAATTTCTAAAAGTCCGCCTTCCTGTGTTTCATTTGGTTTTACCACAAAAGTCAAAGGCTGGTCTCCAAAAGATTTTATTATATCCTGAAACATTTTTGCAGGAACCGCTATTTTCCCTTGGCTTTCAGACTTTACTGCCAATGAAGTAAGCAGCGTAGTTTCGCCATCTGAAGCGGTAATTTTCAGTAAATCATTCTCAAGTTCAAAAAGAAAATTCTCTAATATAGGTCTTGATTGTGAGCTTGAAATCACTCCACTCACCGTATTCAAAGCTTTTTGTAATTCCCCACTTGCAACTATAAATTTCATAACAACTTAAATTAATTGAATAGACAAAGATAGTGATTTATAGACAAAAAATAAAATTCTAAAAAAAATTAATGATTTTTAATTTTTTAGTCCAGTAAAAAAAGCCGTATTTATACGGCTTCTGCTTTTATTCATTTAGATATTCTTTCTTTATTTTCAGGATTTTAGTTTCCAGTTCCTTTTTCTTTTCTTCATCGATTATTCCTTTTTCTGCATCAAAATTCTCAGAAAAATTCGGAAGAGAAAAATCCTCTATCACATTTCCTCCATTGTATGGGAACCTTGCCTTTGCGGTTTCCAAGATTGTAAGACCTCCTCTCGGGCCTGGAGCTGTAGCAGTGAGGAAAACTTTTTTATCACCAAAAGCACTTCTGTTTGGAATTCTTGATATCCAGTCAAAAATATTTTTGAAAGCTGTAGAATAAGAACCGTTATATTCCGCCAAGGAAATAATAAGCAAATCTGCTCCATCTATTTTCGCCGCAAAATCTTCTGCCAGTTTAGGAACACCACCGCTCACCTCTCTGTCTATGCTGTAAATAGGCATTTCGTAGTCGTTAATATCAAGAACTTCTACATCATGTCCTTCAAATTTACTTGAAATATGGGAAACCAACTGCTTATTGATAGAGTTGGAATGATTACTCGCTGCAAATGCTAATATTTTCATATTTTTATTTTTTAAAATTTATGAAGCAAAAGTATAAGTTTTTATTTTATTGAAAATTGATTTATGTTAATAAAGACAAAAGACCATCAAAAATTGACAGCCTTTTGTTTTAAACTTATGAAAAGATTATTTTATTCATCATCTTCATCGTCTGCTCCTGCAGCACCTGCGTTTTTCATCGCATTTCTAGACATCTTCACAGCTGCGATTACAGCATTGTCTGGATGTAAGAATGTGTACGCATCAGTTTTGATGTCTCCCACATAAATTTTGTTACCAATTTTAAGTGGAGTCACATCTACCACGATTTCATCTGGTAAATTAGCAGGAACTGCTTTTAATTTCAGTTTTCTGAATGATTGTCTAAGAACACCACCCGCTACAACACCTTTAGCACGACCTGTAATTTTCACAGGAACTTCCATTACTACTGGTTTGTCAGCACTCAACTGGTAGAAATCCACATGAAGGATTCTGTCTGTAATTGGGTGAAACTGAATGTCTTGTAATACTGCTGGAATAGTCTGTCCACCTACCTCAATAGATACCGTGTGTGCCTCAGGAGTGTAAACCAAGTTTTTGAAAGATTTCTCTTCTGTAGAGAAATGTAATGGTTCTTTACCTCCATAAACAACACAAGGAACTAATTCAGCATCGCGTAGAGCTTTTGTAGATTTTTTACCCACGCTTTCTCTTTTCTGTCCTTGAATTGTAATAGATTTCATTTTATAAAAAATTTAATTATTTTAAAATATAAACTTGTCATTGATGGATTTCTTGTTATGAACAAGATTCATCACATCTGCAAATAACGGGGCGCAAGATAGCACTTTTATTTTAGATGACAAATTATTTTTGAGAGGAATTGAATCTGTGATGATAATTTCCTGCAATTTAGACTTCTCTATATTCTCATAAGCCTTTCCAGAAAGCACTCCATGAGTAGCAATAGCTCTTACACTTTTCGCTCCTTTTTCTATAATAATATCTGCGGCTTTGCATAGAGTCCCCGCCGTATCTACGATGTCATCTATAAGAATTACATTCTTGTTTTCTACATTTCCGATGAGTGTCATCTCTGCGATTTCATTTGCTTTTTTTCTTTCTTTGTAGCAGATTGCGATATCCGCACCTAAATGATTAGCATAGTTTTTTGCTCTTTTCGCTCCTCCCATATCTGGCGAAGCAATAGTTAAATCATCCAAATTCAAAGAGTTAATATACTCCACAAAAATAGCCGATGCATAAAGATGGTCTACTGGGATTTCAAAAAAACCTTGAATCTGGTCTGCATGCAGGTCCATGGTCATCACTCTCGTTGCTCCCGCTGTTGTCAAAAGATTTGCAACCAATTTCGCACCTATCGGAGCTCTCGGTTTGTCTTTTCTGTCCTGCCTTGCCAGACCAAAATACGGAAGAACCACCGTAATATTCTTCGCTGAAGCTCTTTTAGCCGCATCTATCATAAGGAGAAGCTCTAAAAGATTGTCCGCCGGTGGGAATGTAGAACCAATCAAAAAGACCCTTCCGCCTCTTACAGATTGGTCTAAAACAGGTTCAAATTCTCCATCGCTAAATTCTTGAAAATTGATTTTTCCTAATTCCTGCCCATAATGAAAAGCAATTTTTTCTGCTAAATCTTTGCTGGTTCTTGTGCTAAATAAATAGCTCGCCTGATGAGATGACATTTTTATATAGTTTTTTTGAGTTTGCAAATTTAAAAAATAAAACCACTTGAAAAAACAAGTGGCTTTAAATTTTAAGGGAATTTTATCCCTGAATAGTTATTAGGATTTACCTGTGGTAGTGTAGATTTATATTTAGCATTGATAGCTTTGATAAATTCATTCGCGATTACCGCATACCCTCTTCCCGTAAGGTGTACGCCATCCAATGAAAACGACCCTCCTGTAACAAATGCAGTGGAATAAGTTACTCCATTATACTGAATTCCAGAGTTTTTGCCCAGTTCTATCATTTTAGCATTAGCATCTACAAAAGCCAATCCATAGACCTCTGCTAAAGCTTTTATATGTGTATTGTAAGCATCTGTAGCTCTTTGAATTTCTGCCACTTCTGATTTCGTAAGCACATATTTATCTTCCAAAGGATAAGTAATTCCTTGTTTGTTAAATGGTGCAGAAACACCCGTTACATCTGTATTGATAACAGATTTTGTAGATAATAATATCAAATCTTCATTTGTAGCGTGGCGAGCCTGTCCATAAGTAGCCCCAATAAAAGAAGCCAAAGCAGCAGGAACTCCGTTACTTGTCAAAACTGATGTGATTTGAGCTGATAAATTAGTCAAAGTTTCATCTTTTATCAATAATGGATTTTGCCCAACTACCAAAGTTTTCAATCTATCTCCTTGCCCTAAAGCAGTCAAAACAGGTTTTAATCTTCCTACCAACTGGACATTCAAAGTAGCGGCATGAGCTTCATCCAATGGAACAGCATTATACGGAATCGTTGTAAAGAAAGGAATAGAAGTCACATTCGGAATGTTTGCTATCACTCCTTTAGTTGCGCCCACTGATCTCATCCCTTCCAAAACAGTTCTGATAGACCCCGCTAAAACATTAGGGTCAGTAATATCATTAGAAGAATAGGTTGATGGATTGGTATTTCCTGTTTGGTTCGTTCCTACCCCTCCTGAAGTAGCATAAGAAAGCACATCATTATTCCCTATCCAAAGAGAGAAAAATGTAGGGTTCTGAACCTTAGCATCCTCCAAAACACTCGTAGTAGAAGATGATGCAAATCTTACAAAATACGGATTTGCTGTTCCAGAAGGCAATCCTGCAGCATTACCATAACCATTGGCTACCAAATGGAAAGACTTAGCACCAGGCACTCCCATATTATTGTATGTTCCCGTTAATCTGTCTAATGCACTAACAGCCGTAGAATAAACCGGAGTCAGTGCTCCATTCACTACTTGAAGAGTTAATTTTCCTCTAAAACCAGGCACATTGGTAAAACCACCGATGTTATCTGGCACCAAAGGCTGGGTAAAAGCTCCTCCTCCCGCTCTCTGCATTTGTCCAGCAATCATTGCAGGGTAAGATTCCCGCTGTCCATCAGCGTATAATGATCCGTCTCTATACCCAGAAGTCAAAGAATTCCCAAGAGCCACATATTTACTAAAATCTGCTTCTCCGCTAGTTACTTGTATTTTAGACATATCTGTTTCAAAATCTGTCTTACAACTTGTGACAGACAAAAGAGAAACAACTGCTAATGATGATATAATTATTTTTTTCATGATTTCAAATTAAAAAGGGTTATAAGATAATCCAAGACCGAAATAAAAGGCTTTTCCTTTTGCCTGTCCATAGAAGCCAAGGTAATCATTCTTAACATCTCTGCTTCTCATCAAAGCATAAGCACCAGAAACATCCACATTAAATTTATTAAATTTAAACCCAAGACCTCCTGTAATTACATTATTGTCAAAAGATGGCGTTTCTGGGATAAAATCCTTATCTCTGTAGGGCGATTCATCAAAATAATAACCCAATCTTGCCGCAATCATGTCTGTTACCATGTATTGCGTTCCAAATCTTAGCGAAATACTATTTTTAAAGTTTTTCGGAACAACAGAAATCGTTCTATCCGCCTGGTTTCCTGCTTTTGCATTTTCAAAATCAATCACAAGTCTATTGTAAGTATCCCAGCCATGATAGTTGAAATCCGCCGAAACCTGCCATTTTGGAGTAACTTTATAAGTCGCTCCTATCGTGTATTCATCTACCAGCGGAAGGGTTGCAGAGAATTTATCCTTTCCTCCACTCGTCGCTGAAAGTCCCAAATTAGTATACAACGCAGGCGAAACATTGAATGTTGCCACTCCATTTTTAGCCTTCATATCAACTGGGGAACGATAAGCAATACTTACATCCAGCTTATCATTAGGCTGAAAATAAAAACCAAAGGAAAAACCTTGTCCTGTTGCTTTTTTGTCACTTAAATTCAAAGTTCCTCCAACCTGATTGATGGTTTTATCCCAGTCTACAGAGCCTCTTGCGTAGATATAGCTCCCCCCGAGAGACACCCAGTCAGCCAGTTTAAACGAAACTATCGGCTGGAAGAAATAGCTCTTCAAAGACATTTTTTGTACAATTTCTTCTCCTGCCCAGTCTTCTCCCCAATCGATGGTACTTCCGAATGGCGTTGTAAAACTGAAGCCCACCGCAACATCTTTGGTTATTTTATAAGACACTGCCGCATAGATTGGCGTTCCCAGCGGACTATTCGTACTCGCCGAATATAAAGTGCTTGGATTTTGATAAGAAATTTTAGTCCCAACTCCGAATCCACCCGCTGCAATACTCAGTTTGCTCGGAATAAAGGAAATCCCCGCTGGATTAAAAAACGCTACACTCGCATCTTGTGCATGGGCGCTGGTGTGTGCCATCGCCAGTTGTTTTACCCCTTGAAGAGACACTCTAAATCCGCCTGCATAGACCGCAGCTCCTGCAAATAGAGCAATGGGTATTAAAAGTTTTTTCATTTTTTGATTTAATTCTAAATTTTGATGCGCAAATATAGAGTTTATTTTAAATTTTTGAACAAAAAAATTAAACATATTTAAAATTATTTTACATGTTTAATTTTTATTTTAACCAACAAATAGCAAACAAACAATAGATTAACAAATATTTTTTAGACTAAAATTTTATCATTGTTTAAAATTAAACAAAATAAGAAAGACAGAGGTTTTTTATCGGTTTATCAGAAAATCTTTATCTTTGGTTTTCAAATAGATTAGAAATGCCTGATTTTTTGCATCCAGATAAAGAGAATTACTCCTCCGAAGAACTTTCACAAGAGGAAAAAATCCGCCCGCAGAGCTTCAAAGATTTTGCAGGACAGAGAAAAACACTAGACAACCTAGAAGTGTTCGTTGCCGCCGCCAAAAACAGAGGAACAGCATTAGACCACACGCTTCTGCACGGGCCTCCTGGGCTTGGGAAGACCACGCTTTCGCATATCATTGCCAATGAACTGGGCGTAAACTGCAAAGTAACCTCCGGTCCTGTGCTGGACAAACCTGGCAGTCTGGCAGGAATTTTGACCAATTTAGAGGAAAATGATGTTCTTTTCATCGATGAAATCCATCGCCTATCGCCTATTGTAGAGGAATATCTATATTCTGCGATGGAAGATTTTAAAATCGATATTATGCTCGAAACTGGCCCTAATGCCCGTTCCGTTCAGATTGGGCTAAATCCATTTACCCTAATTGGAGCGACGACCCGAAGCGGAATGCTTACTAAACCGATGCTGGCGAGATTTGGGATTCAGAGCCGATTGGAATACTATAATGTGGAGCTTTTGGGTATGATTATTGAACGAAGTGCAAGGGTTTTAGGCGTTCCTATTTATGAAGATGCCGCCCTTGAAATCGCGCGAAGAAGCCGAGGAACACCGAGAATAGCCAACGCCCTGCTCCGCCGAGTAAGGGATTTTGCGGAGATAAAAGGCAATGGAGAAATTGACCTTAACATCGCTAAATTTGCCCTTAATTCACTTAATGTCGATGAATATGGACTTGATGATATGGACAATAAAATCATGCGGGTAATGATAGAAAATTTCAAAGGAAAACCTGTGGGAATATCCGCGCTGGCAACTTCTATCGGAGAAAATGCCGAAACCTTGGAAGAGGTGTATGAACCCTACCTCATTCAGGAAGGATTCATCATCCGAACACCACGAGGAAGAGAAGTTACCGAAAAAGCGTACCGACATCTGGGCATATCCCAACCAAAAAATTTAGGCGAACTTTTTTAACCAATACATTAAAAATGAAACATTTACTATTCCTTGCGCTTCTCTGTGGAGGGACAGCACAAAGCCAAATCAAAAATTTTTACCCTAAAAAAGTGGTAAAGCCTGACCTCAGCGCAAAAAGAGAAAAGGAAATCAACCGACAAAATGAACTTTTACAAAAGAAAATTCCCACAGTTTCGGAACAAAAAGAACTAAATATCCTCCTTGAAAAATATGGCGAAGTAGTGGAAAACGCTTGGGACATCATCGATGGCGGATGCAGCTGGTACTGCGGCGGTGGAAATTACAAAATAAAGGCTTCATCATCACTTGGAGATTCTTACAAAGCTGAATTTGCAAATGATTTAAGTTACAAAACCGCTTGGGTAGAAGGCAAGAAAGACGAGGGCATCGGCGAATATTTGGAATATTATTTCAAAAATGACAGCCCTAGAATTACGGAAATTATTATTTCTAATGGATATATGAAATCCGAGGAAACATGGAAAAATAACAACCGTGTAAAAAAATTAAAACTCTATATAAATGGCGTTCCTTTTGGAATTTTAAATTTAAAAGACAGCCGAACAGATCAATATTTTGAAGTGGGAACACTTGGACACAATAAAAACGGAACAGATTTGATTCTAAAATTTGAAATCTTAGAGGTCTACAAAGGAAGCAAATATAATGACACTGCAATTACAGAAATATATTTCGATGGGATAGATGTACACTAGCTCATTAAATTTTAGAATTGTTAAATTTGACTAATTTTTATTCCTATTCAATAACCATAAATTAAAAATAATGAAACTATACCCTATACAATGCGGAAAGTTTAAACTAGACGGCGGAGCAATGTTCGGGCTCGTGCCTAAATCCATCTGGGAAAGAACCAATCCTGCCGATGAAAAAAATCTGGTAGAGCTGGGAACCCGCTCACTACTAATAGAAGACGGTAAAAAACTCATTCTGGTAGACTGCGGACTTGGAAACAAACAGGACGAGAAATTCTTCGGGCATTATTCTCTTTTCGGAGATGATTCTCTGGATAAAAGTTTAAAAAAATATGGCTTCGTAAGAGAGGACATTACTGATGTGTTTCTTACTCACCTCCATTTTGACCACTGCGGCGGAGCTATAGAGTGGAATGATGAACGCAGCGGATACCGCCCAGCGTTTAAGAATGCGCAGTTCTGGACTAATGAAAATCATTGGAACTGGGCAGTAAATCCCAACCCAAGAGAAAAAGCAAGTTTCCTGAAAGAAAACATTCTACCGATGCAGGAAAGCGGTCAGCTCAATTTTCTTCCCCTACCTGTAACGGGCAACTATGGTTTTGCCCCAGATTTAAAAATGGATGTGATTTTCGTAGATGGACACACAGAAAAACAAATGCTTCCCGTTCTGCAATACCAAGAAAAAACAGTGGTTTTCGCCGCAGACCTCATCCCTACCGCAGGGCACATACCGCTTATCTATGTACCGAGCTACGATGTCCGCCCGCTCATCACGGTAGAGGAAAAAGCAAAGTTCCTGAAACAATGCGTAGACAATGAATACCTGCTGTTTCTAGAACACGACACCCAGCACGAACTCGCTTCTCTGAAAATGACAGAAAAAGGCGTAAGGCTGGACGAAACTTTCAGCATGAATGAAGTCTTTGGGTACTAATTTTTAACAAAAATGAAGATTATGCCTAAACTCATCGGTCTGACAGGAGGCATCGGCTCCGGAAAAACAACCGCCGCGAAAATAATAGAAGATGCCGGCTTCCCAGTCTATTATTCTGACATCAGGGCGAAAAACATTGTGAATGAAAACGCCGAGCTGAAACAAAAAATCACAGCCGCTTTCGGCACAGAAGCCTATGATGAAAACGGAAGCTACAACAGAAAATGGATAGCAGAGCAGGTTTTCTGCAATGATGAAAAACTTAGCCTCCTAAACTCCCTCATCCACCCTGCCGTGAAGGAAGATTTTGAGAAATGGCTCGCCCAGCAGAATACCAAAACAGTGTTTAAGGAAACGGCTCTTCTGTTTGAACTCGGGCTCAACGAAGAATGCTGGAAAACCATCCTCATCACAGCGGAAGAGAACCAAAGAATAAAACGAGTGATGGACAGAGACGGGAGAACCTACCGGCAGGTAAAAGAAATCATAGACAAGCAGATGCCGGAGACCAAAAAAACAAAACTAGCCGATTTCATCATCATTAACAACGGAAATTTAGAAAACCTAACCGCTGAGATTCGGGAGGTTTTAGCAAAAATAGAAACACTATAAATCTACAAAATGAAATACCACACAAGAAAATGGGTAAAACCCGGTGACCTGAACCCTAACCACTCGCTCTTCGGGGGCAGACTTTTGGAATGGATAGACGAGGAGGCGGCACTATACGCCATTATGCAGCTGGACAACCCGCGGGTGGTCACGAAATCTATGTCGGAAATCAACTTTGTGAGTTCTGCCAGACAGGGAGACATCATAGAAATAGGAATAGAGGCCGTGAAATTCGGGCATACTTCCCTCACGCTCCGCTGCAAAGTCCGAAACACGATGACCTGCCACACCATCATCACCATTGATAAAATCACCATGGTTGCACTGGACGAAAACGGCCACCCTACCCGCCACGGCAAGACAGAAGAGAGCGATACTTCCGATAAATGCACCATCGATTTGGGCTAATGTTCCCCAAAAACTAAAAACAGAACGGAAGACTCGTCATCTGGAAAGTATTTTGTGAAAGACCTTCCGCAGGGACAAAAATAGGCTAACTTCTACAAAAACTAAAATATCGGGCTGGTTTTCTTTGATAATTTTCATTAAAAATTAAAAAAAGTTTTGCTCGCCAGATTTTCTGACAACAAGAATTATTTTTTTTTCAGCTCGCCAGATTTTCTGACAACGAAAAATAAAAAATTTTTGCCCAGCAGATTTTCTGACAACAAGAATTAAATCTTTTTCAGCTCGGCAGAAATTCTGGCGGTGGAAAAGAAAAAATAATCAACTTAAAAAGGGAAACAGCCAAGCTCCTTTGGAACAGCAGAATAGAAATTTGAACCCAAAACAAAAACCCCGCTCGGTGGAGCAGGGTTTTTCATTAAATAAATTATTGTTTCGAAGCAAATTCATCTTTGAAATCAGCATTAGCCTCATAGTCTGCGACCATTTCTTTGGCGTAATCTATTTTTTCTCCTTTGCTAAACCTTCTTTCGAGGCTGTCAAAGATAGAATACACCACAGGAATCACTATCAGTGTAAGGAATAGTGAGGACATCAGACCTCCGATGA
>ERZ772971.333-NODE-333-length-30532-cov-11.454015_pt1 | contig 30532 bp, 25 predicted proteins | sample MGYA00511943_ERZ772971 | MGnify/ENA primary metagenome ERZ772971 (study PRJEB29015, sample SAMEA2737929) | human oral metagenome | biome: human oral; feature: human-associated habitat; material: dental | place: China | collected 2144 ... | reverse complement strand
TTGATGTTGCGGTCAACGATGAACGTCACCGTATCGCCGAACCGCCGCCGCCGCTCCGCGTCCGCCGCGCGCCCGAGTTCGATCGGGTCGCCGTGCGTGAGGAGATCGGCAGCCTCCTGCTCCGTGAGTCTCATGCGCCCTCCCCTGCCGCGATCGGCCGATAAAACGTATCGCGCTCCACGGGCTCATAGCCCGCCTCGCGGATCATCGCATCCAGTTCGCTCCGCGTGATGCCCGTCTGCGTCTGTGCCCCCGCCGCGTGGATGATTTTCTCCTCGCCGATCGTGCCGTCGAGATCGTCCGCGCCGAAACCGAGCGCCAGCTGCGCAATCGGCTGCGTCAGCATGACCCAGAACGCCTTGAAATGCGCCACATTATCGAGGACAAGGCGTGAGAGCGCGAGCATCTTCATATCCTCCCACGAGCCGACGCGTGCGAGTTTCCGCTCCGCACCGAGCGCCGTATTCTCAGGGTGGAAGGGGAAGAGCATAAACGCCTGAAACCCGCCCGTCTCATCCTGCAGATCGCGCAAGGCAAGCAGATGGTCGATGCGCTCCTCCACCGTCTCGATGTGTCCGTACATCATGGAGGCATTCGTGCGGATGCCGAGCGCGTGCGCCGTGCGCATACAGTCGAGCCACTCCGCACGCGTCGCCTTGTTCGGGCAGATGACGGCGCGCACGCGGTCGGAGAGGATCTCCGCCCCGCCGCCGGGGAGGGATGAGAGCCCTGCCGCCTGCAAACGGCGCAGGATATCGTGTACGGAGCGCCCCTCGGTCTTTGCAAAGTTCACAATCTCCACGGGCGTGAACGCCTTGATGTCCGCATGGGGAAGCGCCGCGCGCACTTGCCGCACCACGCCCTCGTAGTAGGAGAAGGGACGGTCGGGATGCAGCGCGCTCACGATGTGGATCTCCGTGAGGCGCGGCGTATTTTTCGCCGTCTCCAGCACACGCGCCACGTCGTCGGTCTCCATAATATAGCCGCGTGCATCGCCCTGTTCCACCTGGAACGCGCAGAGCGGACAGTTCGCACTGCATATATTCGTGAGATTGATGTGACGGTTCACCGTATAGTAGACGTTCTTCCCGCTCGCGCGCTCCTTCGCCTCACGCGCCCACTGTGCGAGCGCGAGGAGGTCGTTGTCCTTATAGAGGAGGAGTGCATCCTCCTTCGTCAGCCGCATCCCGCGCTCTGCGGCCGCGCGGGCATTCGTTCGATTGCTCATAGTCCGATACTCTCCTTACAACACTCCCGCCAGTGTATCAAATGCGGCGCGCTTTTGCAAATTCTGCAGCACGGGGACTAGCTTGCTTTTCTCCGCTGTTTCATGCTATCATGCGGTTCATACCGACAAAGGAAAATATATGCCCACCGATTACCTATCGGACATAGATCAAGGATTTACAAAACGGAGTACTGTATGACACTGCTCGAACAGTGCCAAATTTGGCACGAGAACGAAGAATTTCAAAAGATCATCGCGGAGCTCGAAGCCATCCCCGCAGAGGAGCGCACGCCGGAACTGGACAGCGAGCTTGCACGCGCCTACAACAACGCGGCGGGCACGGGTGATCGCGCCTATTTCGAAAAGGCAATCGAGCTCCTCACGCCGCACGCAGATTACTTCCACGGCGATCATCTCTGGAACTACCGCATGGGGTACGCCTATTACCACCTCGGTCAGGAGAGACGCGCGCTGCCCTACTTCGAGGCAGCACTTGCCGCGCTCCCGGGTGATGCAGACACGATGCAGATGATCGCGGCCTGCCAAAAGCATCTTTCCACCCCCAATGCGGCGCGCAAGCCCCTGCTCTCCTCCACAGCGATCCGAAAGCTTGAAGCAATGGACGACGGCGGGACGGGCTATTTCTACAAGATGCTGTACTATCTGGAGGCGTACATCAAGAACGGCATGATCAAGGGGAGTTTTACGCGCGAGGAAGCGCACGCCGATCTCGATATTGCCCTCTGGTACGCGTACGCGTGCAACAATCTGGACGACTACGAATACTATTACCGCACGATGCAGTGGATGCCGGCCTCTGAGGCGAACGCGCGCGGCTGCGGCACATGGTACTACCGCTATGCCGTCGCGCTCATGTACTGCGGCCGCCTCGATGACGCACTCCGCGCGGTTGAAAAGGGCGCACAGGAGGAGCCGGACTATCCGTGGACGTATCTGCAGCTCGGCAAGCTCCGCGCGCATTTCGGCGACCACGACGGCGCGCTCGACGCCGTGCAGAAGGGACTCTCCCTCGTGCCGGACGACCACGAGTTCCTGACGCTCGCGCGCGAGATCAAGGCAGGCGCAACGATTGAACAGATGTCGTACCACTGGATTGACCCCGCCTTTGACGAGGAGCTGCAGGAGGCATCTGCAGGAGAACCCCTTGGGATGCGCGACGGTGTTGATGCAGACGGGGAACGCGGCGACAAACAGCGCGCCATCGCCTGCATGACGATAAAAGAAGCGGGACTCTCCTATTTCAAGCAGCTCTTTCGTCCCGATCCGCAGGACTACGAGAGGGATGCGCCCTTTTGCAGCTTCTGTTACACCGTGAAGGGCACGCCTGTAAAGCTCGTCTTCCGCATGAACGAGGCGGGTCTGTCGAAACGCGATCCCGCGTGGCTGCGCAGGCAAAAGGAACGCCTCGACGACGGCCGCTGGCTGAAACGAGTCAGCGGCGAGGGAACCGGAGTCCTGACTGCAGTCCACTACGAGCTGGACAATCGGGTCACGCTCGCGTACCAGTACCCGTGGCAGGAGAAAAATGTCTACATCCCGCTCGATGAGGACGGAAATCCCGCCGAAGAATAACTTCTCTGTCAAAAAGACGAACTCTGCTTCATGGAGTTCGTCTTTTTGAATCCCTAATCAGCGTATCCTCAATACGTCTCAATGATGTTAAAGTTCGAGTCGCACGCGGCAGGCGTGCGGCCGATCTCGCGGATGATGCGGATGATGTGGTCCTCAGAGAGAGCGCGCGGGCTCTTCGCCCCCGCGTCATGAAGGATCGTCTCCTTGTGCACCGTGCCGTCAATGTCGTTCGCGCCGAAGCCCAGCGCGATCTGTGCCACGGGCACGGTGAGCATGACCCAGTACGCCTTGATGTTGCGAAAATTATCGAGCATCAGCCGCGAAATCGCAATCGTCCGAAGATCGTCCCACATCGATGTCTGCCGCACGGTCTGCCCGAGCTCCGTGTTCGACGGCAGGAACGGGAACGGGATAAACGTTTGAAAGCCGCCCGTCTCATCCTGCAGATCGCGCAGTCGCATCATGTGCTCGACGCGCTCTTCCACCGTCTCGATGTGCCCGTAGAGCATGGACGCATTCGTCTTGATGCCGAGTTCATGCGCCGTACGCGCCACCATCAGCCACTCATCCGCCGTCGCCTTGTTCGGGCAGAGCTCGCCGCGCACGCGGTCGGAGAGGATCTCCGCTCCGCCGCCCGCGATCGACTGCAGTCCCGCCGCACGCAGCCGCACGAGCACCTCGCGCACGGAGAGCCCCGACGTCTTTGCAAAATGCGTGATTTCAACGCCCGTGAACCCCTTCAGATAGAGCGAGGGAAACGCCTCATGCAGCGCCTTGAGGCGCATCAGATAGTCGTCGAATGTCCAGTCCGGATGCAGACCGCTCACAACGTGCAGTCCCGCCAGATGCGGGTCGCGCATCGCATCCGCCACATGCGCCACGGTCTCCTCCACGCTCATCTCGTACGCGCCCTTGTCCTCCGCGTCGCGCCCGAACGCACAGAACTTACAGTGCGCGAGACAGATGTTCGTGAGATTCACATGACAGTTCACGTTATAGTAGACGATATCGCCGCATTTTTCCTGCCGCACGCGGTCGGCAAGCGCGCCGATCCACGCGATGTCATGACATGCAAAGAGCCGCACGCCGTCCTCATACGTCAGCCGTTCGCCGTGCGCGATCTTTTTCTCGATATCCATGTATTCATTGTGCAATCTCTTCGTCTCCCAACGTTATACTCCTAACGCAAATTCGACGCGCAGCGCGAATTTCCTGCCAAAGAGCGCATAGATAAGACGGTCGCGCCCCGCAGCAAAATTTCTCCTGTGCCATTGACAATTTTCTGGAATTTTACTATACTAAAGGTAGTAAAGGAGAACTTCCAGGCAGCTTGATTCAGGACGGGTTGCCCTCGTGTGATCCGTAAGCGCATGAGATGAGTTCTCCGGAGTTTCCACAGTGTTGACCGACGGTTGTTGGAGTGAGGGAGCACGGCAGCAGCTCCGCTGGCTGAGCGGAGGGAGCACAGCTGGAGTTCCCCGACGGACTGGGAGGAGATTCCGATGGGTCATTGAGTGGCCGCAGGGTTGTCCGCACAGGTGCACCAGGACAGCGGTGCAGAGCGAAGGTGCGGCAGGAGGATGCGGCAGCCCGCGCGGGGCGGGCACAGGGATATGCGCGGCGCATGGCAGGAAGATCGTTCCCGCGAGTGGATTCGCGGTGCATGCGTCGGAGGCATGTCGAGGTAGTTTCTCAGCGTTTTGCCGGAAAGTTCCGCGCTGCATGCTAGCGGCAGCGCGGAACGAAGCAACATTGGTTTGGATGCAAGAGAGTTACCTATCACTTCCCGTATTTTCCTCAAGACCGCCGACGGGTGACGAGAAAGCCCGCCGGCGGTTTTGTTTTGTCCGGAAAGGAGTCTCTATGAAAATCTCCGTCATCTTGGGGCATCCCTACAAGCACAGCCTCAACGCCGCCATCGCGGAAATTATTGTAAAAACACTGAAGTCATCCGGCCATGATGTACGTTTCCACGATCTCTGCCGCGAGCATTTCGATCCCGCTATCCCAAAGGAGGAGCTCGTCAGCGGAACAACGCGTGATCCGCTCGTCCGTCTCCATCAGGAGGAGATTCGTTCGGCGGACGGCATCATCATCGTCCATCCGAACTGGTGGGGTCAGCCACCCGCCGTGCTCAAAGGCTGGGTTGATCGGGTTCTGCGCGAGAATATCGCCTACACATTCCCCGCAGGCGACAGCGGCGGCGGTCTCCCCATCGGTCTGCTGCGCGCGAAGAAGGCGCTTGTCTTCAACACATCCAACACGTCCGCACAGCGAGAGGACGAGGTCTTCGGCGACCCGCTGGAGCGTCTTTGGCGCGACTGCATCTTCGACTTTTGCGGCGTAAAGGACTTCGACCGTGTGATGTTCCGCATCGTCGCAGACAGCTCCGCCGACGAGAGGTCCGCGTGGCTGGAAGAAGCTGCAGACCGCGCGCGGCGCGCCTTCCCCTCTCCATGACAGGAGCAGTCTGCTCCTTGTATACATTCCGCTTCGGAATTTTACATTCTTTATTTCTATGTTATAATATTATCGGTATTTTTTCATTTTACTGAACAAAAAGGACAGGTGGTTATCGCATGAAAGAAGCGGAAAATGAATTTATGCAGCACGAGCTGAGGCTCCCCGAGCTCACCGTGCGCGGCATCCTGCTCGGCGCGATCCTGACGATCATCTTCACCGCATCGAACGTCTACCTCGGGCTGAAGGTCGGCCTGACATTCTCGTCGGCGATCCCTGCGGCGGTCATCTCAATGGCAGTGCTCAAGATGGCAAAGGATGCAAACATCCTCGAAAACAACATGGTGCAGACGCAGGCATCCGCTGCGGGAACACTGTCTGCCATCATCTTCATCATCCCCGGTATGCTCATGATCGGCTACTGGCAGGGATTTGAGTTCTGGCAGACCCTCGTCGTATCGGCATGCGGCGGCTGCCTCGGCGTCCTCTTTACCATTCCTCTGCGCCGCGCCATGGTCGTGCACAGCGACCTCGCCTATCCTGAGGGCGTTGCTGCCGCCGAGATTCTAAAGGTCGGCAGCCGCACGCGTGCGGACGGCAAATCCGAATCCGGCATCAAGGAAATCCTCTCGGGCAGTGTCGTCGCCGGCATCATCGCCTTCCTCACGAACGGCCTGCAGGTGCTCGGCGGCAGCCTTTCGGCATGGTTCCACGTCGGCCGCGGCATGACGCAGCTGCCGCTCGGCTACTCGACCGCTCTCGTGGGTGCGGGCTACCTTATCGGCATTGCGAGCGGACTCGCCATGCTGGTCGGCATCCTCATCGCATGGGCGGGTTTCGTCCCCTATTTCACCATGGCAGAGGCACTGCCGGACGGCATGACGCTCCAAAAATTCGCCGGTGCCGTCTATCAGCAGAAGGTGCGCCTCATCGGTGCAGGCGCAATGGGCGTTGCGGCAATCTGGACACTCATGACGCTCGCCCGCCCCGTCATCGACGGAGTCAAGGAGTCCATCGCAGGTACACGCATGGACGATACAGAGAAGGGTCTGCACCGCATGGACATCGACATGTCGATGAAGAGCATTGCGCTCGTCTTCGGTGTGACGGTCATCGGTCTCCTTGCGATCTTCTACCTCTTCGTCTCGCCGGAGAGCATCCCCCCGAGTCAAAAGCTCATCTTCACCGTTGTCGGCGTCGGCGTATCCGTCCTCATGGGCTTCTTTGTCGCTGCCGCCTGCGCCTACATGGCAGGACTTGTCGGCACATCCGCGAGTCCGATCTCGGGCATCGGGATCCTCGGCATCATTGTCTCCTCACTCGTCATGTACGCGCTGTGCTCCTCGTTCGGCATCTTTGATCTGCCGGGCGGTGAGAAATTTGCAACAGCAACCGCCATTTTTACCACCTCGATCATCCTCGCGATTGCCTGCATCTCGAACGACAATATGCAGGATCTCAAGACGGGCTGGCTCGTCGGAGCAACGCCGTGGCGCCAGCAGGCCGCGCTCCTCATCGGCTGCGTGGTCGGTGCGCTGGTCATCGCCCCCGTGCTCAACCTCCTCTACGAGGCATACGGCTTCCCCGGCGCCATGCCGCGTCCGGGCATGGATCCCGCGCAGGCACTCTCCGCACCCCAGGCCGTGCTCATGACCACCATCGCGCAGGGCATCTTCTCCAGCAAACTCGCATGGGAGTATATCTACATCGGCATCGGCTTGGGTGTTGTCCTGGTCCTCATCGATCAGCTGCTCAAGCGCACGACGAAAAACCTCGTCCTGCCGCCGCTCGCCGTCGGGATGGGCATCTACCTTCCGCCCGTCATCCAGACGCCGCTCGTCGTCGGTGCCATCCTCGGCTACTTCCTCAACCGCCATCTGCGCAAAACCGCAGGTACTGAGGCAGAGGCGGCAGGCCTCCGGCGCGGCACCCTCTTTGCATCGGGTCTCATCGTCGGCGAGTCCATCGTCGGTGTCCTGCTCGCAGGCCTCATCGTCCTCTCCGTCTCGAACGGCGGCGATGAGAATCCGCTCGCGATGGTTGGAAGCGACTTCGCAGATACCGCCGAGATGCTCGGCCTCGTCGTCTTCCTCGGCATCCTCGCCCTCTTCAGCAAGATCGTGCTGAGCGGGAAAAAAGCCTCGTAACATCATAGGAAACGCAAACACGCCGGCAGAGTCTGCCGGCGTGTTGTTTTTTGCATATCATAAACAATAAGACCGTATGCACACGATCCCGTCACGGCTGCCGATGATCTGTCGGCACACAGATTCTGCGTCAATTTAAAAGGAGAGGTTATGCCTCTCCTTTTTTGCTGTTCGTATGTGATTATCTGCTTCTTCTGACACAGATAACTTCAGCTGAAACGAATATGGTTGTCTACATGCCAGCGAATCGTCCCATTATAGGCTCTGCAGTTCGGATTGTGGATGTGAAACACGTGTCCATGCGAACCGCCGGCAAGAACGTAAACGCCTACATTCGCAAAATCACCGCTGTCCTGCCAGAATACATTTCCTGCATCGTCCTGAACAATAACTGAGATACTTGCCGCTGTAACCGTCGCGCCTGCATCACCCAAGTTGACCAGATACCCCTTGATAAGTGTCTCTCCGTCCAGCAGCTGGACTTCTGCCGCATTGAAAACGATATTCGCATTGGCAGACACCTCCTGTGCCTGCGCCAAAACGCCAAGCATACATGCTGCAGTCAGCACCATCATCAAAAATTTTTTCATCGTTGCCATGATAACTTCTCCCTTCATGCCTTTCAAACATTCTGCTTCATATTACTGAGCCTTGATGTACTTCATCTCTTAGCCCCCTTCGCGGTGCGGGCTCCTCCCTTGCGGTCGACATCCTTCTGCGCATCGTACGCCTCCGCCACCTGGAAGATTACGCCCATAGCGCCCATATCCTCTTTGGAACTCGTGACAACCTCCATATTATCTTCAAAACTAAGAGATTCGTTGTAGCGAACCTTGTCAATAATCTTGTAATCTGTTCCGGCATCATTTACTGCGATGAAATACATTTCATCGACACGCGCAGGATCTCTTGCGTCGATACTCTTCGGCACAGAAACAAACGTAAGATTTCTCGGATGGAACATATCCTTCTTTATCGCCGCTGCAATTTGTCCTGCGACATAAAAAACACGTTCCTTGCTCACAACATCTGCACGACCATCAAGAGGAATGAGCTGGTTATCCACATAAAGGTCGCCATTATCAATTTTAACCCGTCCATTTGAAGAGTTCGCAATATACTTCATCGTTCTCTGGTAACGCTTCATCGTTTGAGGATGTGGATTGCGAAAATTTTTGGGACGCTTCCCATCAGGGAACCGAATCTCCTCCAAACGCAGGAAACGATCAAATTTCATAAGCGCACCGCCTGTTGAATATTCCGGAACGTTCTCAAGGAACTTAAGCCCCCACTCATCCGCCCCATACTCCTGGCTGAGCGACATCTTACGCTCCCAGAGCGTATCCACGAGGTTTATGCCGATGCTCTGTGCCGTCGCCGCTGACATCGAGCCGCCGCCCATGCCAAGAAAGCTCGCAATCAGATTCAGTCCGAACTGCTTGTCATAGCTCTCGAGATGATCCTTCCCTGCCCAATGTCCGAACTCATGCCCCATAACAAAAGCGACAGCGGATGTGTTGTAAATGTTCGACTTATTCATTGGGCGAAGATAATGCTTGTTGATGTAACCATCGTTCTGCACCGTATTCATAAAGTTCACCATCGAGTCCGCCATATAGGAATACCCGCCGGGGAGCATGAATGCGTTGGGGGAATCACTGTGGTACATCTTGATCGGTTCCAGCCAGCGCTTGTGCATGCCATCGCGCCGGTTCAGCGTACCCGGATTGCAGACAACCAGCCGCCGCTGGATCTCGAGGAGATCATCATCCGATACCACCTCATATTTCTCCTCGACACGCTCTGCCGCAGCCTGACCAATCTCATGCTCCTCCCAGCTCGAGACGACATGAGCCTCTGCAGTGCCTCCGAACGCCCCCGGATACGCAGCCACTGCAAGCAGAGATATCCCGAGCATCCGATACACAGCCGTCATGCCCCTCTTCATCATCTTCATTCCATACAACTCCTTTGCACTATGCCTCCCCATCCGTAGGGAGGCTTCTCTCTATCCAAACGGCCCCGATCCCTTCTCACACAGCTCCTTTCACATTATTTTCGGGCTTTCCCGTTAAGGAAAGATAGTAGAGTATCATGAGGAAAAAACTTTGTCAACCACTTTTTTACATATTTTTATAAAAATACCCACAGAGAGCACGGCCCGCTAAAAGATAATCACATCCTCCACATGTCGGTCTCCAAGGCCCCATGAGCGCACCGGCGTATGATTCGCCAGCAGATAGATGCGCAGGGAGTCCGTGCGCGGATCGATCAGGCGATGTGCCTGATCCGCCAGCTTCGCATATTTCTTCTCCGTCAGGAACCCCTCAAACGCTGACTTTTGCACACGGACGCCATATCTCTCCAGACACTTTACCATCTTCGCCCTCCGCTTATTCTCTGTAATATCATAGATCACAAGCACAATATAGCGGCGTTCATCCTCAGCAACGAACTCATTCTCCTCGTACTCGTATTCCATTCCCGACACCTCACCGCAGACGAATCGGCTCATAGATCTCAGCATTCTCCGCCATCAGCGCCTGCGCATATTGGCGCCCCTGATGCCCAAGCGACGCACGATATGAACGGCGCCCGCCCCCGCACGCATCTTCTTCTCATAGGCACGCAGGAAGATCGCACGCCCCTCCCGCGTCAGGAAGATCCCGGGTCTCTCCTCCTCCTCGGACGGAGCAAAATGTTCGGGCCTCATCTCATGATGATGCACGAGCGACAACACCATCGCATCCACCAGCACCGGACGCCACTCCTCCATCAAATCAGAGGCAAGCGCCGGATGGCGGTTCTTCAGCGCATGGAGAAATCCAAAATACGGATGCAGGCCCTCATTATTCACCACCGTATAGAGATCATATATCAGCAGCGTGTAGCCAAAACTCAGCATCGTATTAAACGGGTCCATCGGCGGACGGCGGCTCCGCTTGACAAAGGCAAAGGCCTCCGGAACGAGAAGCCCGAGCGCACGGAAATAGACCTTTGCAATCGCCCCCTCATAGCCCATCAGCTGTGTATTCGTCTCGCACCGCGGAATATGCTTGCTCAGCGCTGTGATCTCCGCCATTGCCGTACGAACCTCAGACAGCGAAGCACTGCGGTTATAGCGCCGCAGGAGGATGAACTGATTGTGTGCCTTTGCTGCGATCACCTTGCGTGCCATCGCAAGGTAAAAAAAAGAGTCCCTCAACAGGATCTGCCGTTCCTGCCGAAAGACATTAACATGACGCGTTGACTCCAAACGCCCAAAGAAATACCCCGTACGCGAAAGCCACGTCACGGGAATGCCGAGACGAAGGAGCTCCACCATCGCCCTCGACGAGACCTGCACCGTGTCGATCAGCGTCAGACCCTCAAGCGTTTCTGCGGGAATCTCCATCACATACTCCTCATTACGCCCTACCGTAAAATTCCCGCCGCGCTTCCGGATGAACGCCCCTTCCTCCGTGATATAGGCAAAACTCATTGCTCAGACTCCTTCCGTATAAAAGAGAACATCCTTGGAAAATCCGTCCCCTTGCGGGGATATGGTTTTGAAATTATATGATAAAAAAGGCGTTTGGGAGGTATATAACCTGTTTCCGTCCCCTTGCGGGGATGTGGTTTTGAAATGACGGCCGCTACCAATCCAGCGTCACCGTCGAGAAGTTTCCGCCCCCTTGCGGGGATATGGTTTTGAAATTACCTCGGAACAGGCAAAGAAGAAAGTCGTTGAGTGGGTTGTTTCCGTCCCCTTGCGGGGATGTGGTTTTGAAATATTGCTGGAAATGAGCGCTACACGATGCCGCTTCTGTTTCCGTCCCCTTGGCGGGGATGTGGTTTTGAAATAACGCATACGTTGCGTTCCGTGAGAGTCGGAGCGAGTTTCCGTCCCCTTGCGGGGATGTGGTTTTGAAATGACGGCCGCTACCAATCCAGCGTCACCGTCGAGAAGTTTCCGCCCCCTTGCGGGGATATGGTTTTGAAATTACCTCGGAACAGGCAAAGAAGAAAGTCGTTGAGTGGGTTGTTTCCGTCCCCTTGCGGGGATGTGGTTTTGAAATATTGCTGGAAATGAGCGCTACACGATGCCGCTTCTGTTTCCGTCCCCTTGCGGGGATGTGGTTTTGAAATTAGTGCGTCAAGGCGGGTACAACGGGCGCGGAGCTGCCGTTTCCGTCCCCTTGCGGGGATGTGGTTTTGAAATTTACAGAGTGGTTTTAGTTTCCCACAATGGTGGGAGAAGGTTTCCGTCCCCTTGCGGGGATGTGGTTTTGAAATACGCTCGCCAAGCACTACGGCGTACATCTCCCGATATTTCCGTCCCCTTGCGGGGATATGGTTTTGAAATCCTGCAGGAGGCACTTAGAGGGGCAAGGCGGGCGGTGTTTCCGTCCCCTTGCGGGGATATGGTTTTGAAATAGTTTGCTCAAGCATTTCCCGAAAAAACTTTTGTTGTTTCCGTCCCCTTGCGGGGATATGGTTTTGAAATGTTGTAAAATGACAACAACAAACAAAAAGGGCAAGACTGTTTCCGTCCCCTTGCGGGGATATGGTTTTGAAATTTGACGGGAAGCTTTCTATCAATCAAAAAGTTTCTCAGTTTCCGTCCCCTTGCGGGGATATGGTTTTGAAATTTCCGAAACTCTTACAGGGCTTCATGACCCTATTTTGCGTGTTTCCGTCCCCTTGCGGGGATATGGTTTTGAAATAATGAAAGGGTGGTTTTTATGAACACGATCCATGGTTTCCGTCCCCTTGCGGGGATATGGTTTTGAAATCCTTGCGTTGGGATGCCTTGTGCTGACTGCATGAAAAAATACTTTTGCGGTGCGAATGAGATTCCCCTCCTTTTCGCGGCAGCTCTTGTTCGAAAATTCTTTGCAGTCATTGCGGCTCTAAGTGCGGCGCAGATTCTACGTGCAGTATAGCATAATGCTCCATGACGCACAATCCCGCCGGCACAAAGAGCAGACATCTTCCTTATTCGTGGATTTCGAGGGCTTCTTCGAGCCAGTTGTTGATGCGGCTATAGGTTGTGCGTGCCTCCTTGACTTTCGTTCCATAGACGAGGGTGAGCATCTTGGCAAAGGTGTCCATAAGCGCAGGTGGTGTCATCTGTGTGTCCTTCTGAAAGCTCTCGCGTGTCACGTTGACGATGACGTGAGCGACACTATTGCGTACTTTTCTGACGGTCCCCAGCTTGCCGAGTTCGTCCATCATATCGCTGTGAAGTTGTGCATCCTTTGCCAGCCCTGCCTCCTGCATATAGGTACAGTAGTGGATGAGCAACAAGAAGGACAGGTCGGTATTGGTGTATTGGTGGGCATTTGATCCCGCAAATTCCTGATCCAGCAGGTCTAGGAAGTTCCGCGCATTTTTTTCGATTTTCTTGCGCTGCAGTATGTAGCCATCGGTATTGTACTTTTTGATACAGAGGTTGTCGATGTGCTGTGCATTCTTTCTGCCGCCCTTCACATTTTTTGCGACGTAGTCGTGCAGGAATTCATAGAGGAAGGGAGTGATGCGCAGCATGAAGTTGGAAAGGCGTTCGTTCTCCTGATCGATCTGCATGACGAGGAAGTATTCGACGATGCGCTCTTCGTCTTCCTTGAACAGGAACAGTTTCTGTCCGTTGTACTCAGGCAGGATTTTACGTGCCTTGTCGGGAAGGAGCATGGTGCGGTAGGCGGCGTGTTTGAGCAGCTGTTTCGCGTCAGCGGGGACGAGGCTGCTGCTGCGTGCAAGGGTGAGTGCCGCGTTGTACTCGTACGTGCGAAGGAGGGAGATGATGCGGTTCTTCTCCGCATGGTAGCGAAAGATTTTGAGCTGCGGCTCATTGCATCGTCGCTCTGCCTCGCATTCCTTTTCTTCATTCATCTCAAGGAGAGTATGCAGTTCCTCCGGTGTCAGCTTTTGCGGGTTGTTCGCACGCCCCTCCGGTGTCACGGTCTGTATCCCGATGCAGCGTTCGTTATCGGCAGCGAGCATGGCGAGGACAGTTTTGATCTGCGGTGTGCCCGAGCTGAGGTTGAGCAGGATCTCGTGCTCGGGGTATTTCTGCAGGAGATCCTGCACGGCTCTCGGCAGGATCTGACTGAACTCCTCGTATTGGCTTGCATCTACGATGTCCGTGTAGATCGGTGGGTCGATGATGCAGTCGGGAGTGACGTGCCGAATGGCAGTGGTGTAGCGCTCCTCATTCCGCTCGATCTCGCCCATCTCCTTGGTGAAGAAGAGGACAACGCGCTCTGGTTTATAGTGCCGTAGGACGTGTAGACAGGCACCATCATAGAAATTCTTTGTGCTCACGGGGTCGGTTGTTCCAATGGGCGAGAATAAAATTTGCTTCATCTCAATCATCCCTTCCAGATGTTTGTTTGAACGGCACCCATGCCGAGGGCGGTTTTGATGCCGAGCCCCGCGTAGGGGGCAAAGGCGAGGAGTGTGCCGAGGATGCGGCGCACCATGTCGCTGCCCGTGAACTGCAGTGCGATCTGTCCGCGAAAGCCGCGAATGTTGTACCCCTCGACGGAGAATGAGGCGGAGCGCAGGGCGTAGCGGGTGAGGCGCGTATGCGTTGCCAAGGTCTGCGCGAGGTCGTCTTCCTCGATGCGGATGTCGGGACAGAATCTGTTCCACCGTGCGAGGAGGCTCTGCAGGATGAGTGTGCTCTCGGGCAGGATGATGTATGCGCCGCTCTGTTTGAAGCTCGTCGGTGTGAGAAAGTGTATCTCTGCACCGCGGGGTGCGGTCTCTGCGCGAAAGTATTCATCGGCGATGTCCTGATAGCTGCGCTCCTCGACGCATCGTATGTTTTGCACGGCGACCGTGTAGCCTTTCTGCCGCAAGAAGATGCTCTCGATGCGCCCCAGTGTTTCACCGATCAGCTCGCCCGCCGTCTGATCGAGTGTGCCAATGCGCCAAATGACGCGCTCCCGTTCTCTGTCCCAGCGGATGCTCTGGCTGTAGGGACGCAGGTTCTCTGTGTGCAGGTAGTCGGCGTAGTCCTCCGGCAGGAGTTCCATGAGCGCACCGTGGAGGACGGAGCCCATGGAGGAGGAGGCACGCACGCCGTCCGGCAGGCGCAGCTCCGCCTCAAAGCGTCTCAGCATTGCCAACCCCCGTGATGGAGCAGAGTCCCATGATCCAGTCCTGTGTATCCATGCGCGCAAGTTTCAGTGTACGCGGGCTGATCTCGTGATCGAACTGCCGATGTTTATGTGCGGGGCCACGCCCTCTGATGGTCGGGTCCCATGCGGTGAACTCCTCATCGAAGAATGCGGCAAGGAATTCCCGCGCCTCATGCACGGGCGCGAGTGTGTAGACGAGGGTCTTAGCGAGGAAGCCTGTGCCGCCGCCAAGGAGTGCATCTGCGTTCTTCGCCTCGGCAAAGCGTGCCGCATAGTCTCTGCCGAATACTTTTTCCTGTATCTGCAGGCCTTCTGCGGTATAGGCGCGCACTATGGCGATGATCTCGTCAAGGGAGTGGATGCCGAGGGTGTGCAGCATGGCGAGGTCGGCTGTGATGGAGAAGGTGAGCCGGCGCCCTGCGGGGATGCACTCGCGGAAGAGGGAGACTTTGCTCTCGCCGGGCCCATCCTCCATTCCTGTGGTAGCATCGAGCTTGCGCAGGATGACGGTGTCCATCTCACCCTCCGCACAGACTGCGTCGCTGACGCGCAGCCCACGCATGGCGCTGACAGTTGCATTTCTCTGCGGGGTTTTCTCCTCCTTGCTGAGTGTGTGCAGGAGCCTCGTTTCGAGCTGTCCGATGATATTTCTGAGCTCCCTCTTTTTCTTGCCGAGGCGATCGTCGCTCCTGAGCACCGCTCGGCAGTCCTCCCAGACACGACGATATTTTTGCGGCTCACGGCAGATACGATGATGCAGGATTCCGGTGCGCAGTGCGCCCTTGATCGTGCTGCCGGGGATGTAGGGCTGCCCGTTTGCTAGGGTGGTCTGGCAGATGACATCGTTGAGGGTGTCCTTTTCCCCGTCGGTGAGCGGATCTGCCTTTGCCCGCCGCACGGCGAGGCTGTCGAGTTCCGTCTCGGAGACACCCTGTGCGAGCAGCCATGTACGGAGGTTGTTCAGTCCGGAGGCGCGTTTCTCAACGTAGTCGGCAAATGCATCTATGCGGCCGTGACGATCGAGAAAGGCGATCCATTTTGTCTGGTTCAGGAAGGCGGCCTCGTGTGTCTCGCTGTTGTAGAGGTACTCAAAAGCCTTGAACATCTCGCCCGAGCCTGTATGAACGGGACCGATGCAGGTGAGCTCGTAGTTCTGGCGGATGATTCCCATTTTGTTCATGCCGTCACCCCCGCATAGAGTCCAAATCCATAGCGCCAGACGGGATGTCCGCCGTGCTCACCAAGTACGCCGAGTGTCCCTCGCACGCGCGTGCGCAGGCAGGAGCCGGCGTCGAGGAGATAGACGCTGTTCTTCTTCTTGGCTTCGTGTATGGGGTGGCTGATGAAGCCTCCCGCACGGCGCAGACGATAGGCTCCCTCTTTGACGGCAGGGATATCGCCCACTGCAGGGAGAACGGGCGCAAGCGCGAGCTGCCAAGGGGCATCGGCTGCGTCAAGCATGGTGCGGAGTGCTGTCAGATCCTCGAACTTGCTCTCTGCATCGAGGGTGAGGATACTCTTTGCGGCGAGGAATTTTCCATAGCCGCTTGTGCGTTTGCCGCCGATGCCCGTGCGCCCGAGCCACGAGAGCAGCTGCTGCAGCCACTGTGCGTCCTCCTCGCGCCGCACGTCGGCGAGGAGGTAAAGCCCCGCATGTGCATGAAAGTCGAACTGTCCGACGTAGTACGGGAGTGGCTCATCCCCGCGCATGTTCACATGCTGATGCAGGGACGCAGCGCCGAAGTCGCCGTCGAAATCCGACTCCTCGAACGGGCTGCCGCTCTGCATGGCACGGATGTAGTCCTCGATACGGCTCGCACGGAGATATTTGAGCTTTTTCTGTTTTTTGCGCAGAGTGGCGTTCGCGCAGGTGACACTGTAGTCCTCTCTCTCCTGCTGCTGTGTCCGCTCGATACGCAAGACGGGGCGCGGGAGGAAGAATGCGAGTGCGCCCTGTCTCCCCGCCTGCCACGGCAGGAGATCGGAAAAGCGCAGTTCACCTGCCTCGATACGTGCTGTAAGACGTGCTAGCTGCTCGGTCTCGCCCGCGGCGGCAAGTTCGGTGCAGAGCGCACCAAAGAGGGCGTCTGCCGGATACTCCATGCACGCCTCGTCGAGCCTGCCGCCGCGCCCGGGCTGTCCGAAATGGACTGCCGTCTCGAAGCGGAGCGGATAGATCACATAGCTCACACGGACCCGCCACCCTTCTGCATCAGGTCGCTGATCTCCTGCAGCTGCTGCGCATTCATACCCTCTCCCGAGAGCGCGAAGCACTCGACGGAAAAGCCCGTGAACGATACTCTGCCGTAGCCGCGTGAGCCGTGTCCGCCGAGGTAGTCCATCTGGAGGAGGCGGATGCCATCGCTGAGAAGTTTCATGTCCTCCATGATCTCCGCGTCGTTCTCAATGTTGTAGACGAGGGTGAACGCGAACTCGGTGCCCGCTGGTACACGCTCAATCTGGCGCGGCATTGCTCCTGCCGTCACGCGGTTGATGCCGTTTTCCCATTTGATCTCACCGATGTAGGTGTCGAGATCCATGGCGTCAAAGCGCGCGAACGAGTCCTGCGTCATGCGGATGTCATAGAACTGAAGCCGTGCCGCCTTGCCGCCCGCGTTGCCCTTTGCGGCCGTACCGAAGAGGCGCTTGATCTGCGGACTGTCCTCGTCGATGCTGTTCAGGACGTACTCCTTCGTCGAGTAGCTGCGTGCGAGGAGGGTGCGGATCTTCCCCTTGAGTGAGCTGCCCGGAATGATGGGCTGCTTGGTCAGCGGGTCTCGCAGGAAGGGGCTGTCTACGGCACCGATGGGTGCGAAGTCGCTGGATGCGCCGATGTGCAGTCCCGTGTCGACACGCAGGATCGCGGTCAGTTTGAGTTTCCCTTTTAATACACTCTGATTGCTCTGCTCCATGGTCAGTCCCTCCCGCCGTGAAATTTGTGATAGGCGACGAGCGCCTCCATATAACGTGCGAAGTTCTCATATGCGCGAATGCTGGTTCCGATTCTATCCAGCCGTTGTCTCAGCTGTGCCTTTTCGACAAAATCCCTGACGTTTCCACGCTGATCTTTGCCCGCCTGGTAGGCGAGTTTAACCTTGAGAAATTTCACCTCTGCCGCAAGCTCCGGCGTGAGCACGTCCGACTTCTCGCCCCGCGTGCGAAACATATCGATCTTATTCGTCAGTGCGTTGACCGCCGCGAGGAACTTGCGAATCTGACTTGTCGTCAGCGCAAGCCGTCCATTCCCACGCGCTTTCAGGTCCAGAATGACATCCTCGGCCTCACGCGCGGTGTCCTGTATCGTGTTCTCAGCCATTTGACCGCTCTCCCTTCTCTCTGATACTGTATATGATGAGCTGTAATGCCGTCGACAGCTGCCGACGCTTCTCTATGTCCCGATACCATTCGTAAAGCTGTGTGCGTATGCGTGCATAGGCTTCCTTGGCAGGGCTTTTCGCCCCTGGATCCATGCGCGCAAGCGTATACGCAAAGCGTGCGAGCTGGACGGAGGCTCCGTCCGCCTCGAGGAGACGGAGCAAGCGGTATACCGCGCTCTTGCCGAGCAGCATGCGCGCCGTATCCGATGTGCCGTCAAAGGTGCAGTTCTCGCGCAGGAATGCAAGTTTCTCCCCACAGACGCCCTGCATGAATTCACCCCAGCCGTAGACCTGCGCACGCTCCTCGAAGTCCGCGCGCGAGCGCCCCTCCATGACGGCACCAAAGAGTGCGACGCTGTCCTTCTTCGGACGGCCATCCACATCGCGCCGATCCTTCGCACGCGACTCAAGCTCGCCCGTGCGGCGCGCCATCTCGGCGATGGGGCATTTGTCTTTGAAGAAGCCAAGCCCCGCCGAGAAGTGGAGCTTACCGCTCGTAAAGCGGCTGAATGCGCCCCTGAGGTCGACCGCCAGCTCGACAATGTCGTCCCACGCCCCGAGAAGGAAGACGTCGTCGCCGCCCGAGTAGACGATGTGAACGTCACGCGCCGCCTTCTTTTCCCTGCCGAACAGGGAGAAGGGAGCGGGCTTCGGTTGGTCGCCGATACCGCTGACAACGCCGCGGCAAAGGACGTTGATGTAATGCTTGAAGAAGAGCGAGAGGCGCTGTGAGAGCGCCGCCGTGCGCGTCATGGTCGCATACGCTGCAGGGAATCCTGCGAGGAATGCCGCGCCGAGGTTGTCCACGTCGGCGCGCATGACACCGATGCGCGGAATCCCGCGGCTGTCCTCTGCACCGCCGCTGCGGCGAGCGAGCCGCTCCATCTCAAGCACGCTCCCGTCCTCGCGCGCGGAGTAGTCACCGAGCCAGAGGTGGGCGGCTGGCAGATCGCCCGTGTAGAAGATGTTCTTCGTATAGATGCGCTCGACGGTGTACGGGAGGCGTTCGACGTCCTCCGCATTCTCTGCCGTGAGATAGAGTTCACGTCCGATGCCCGGCAAAGAGAGTGCGTTCTCCCTGCGCTCTGTCGAGACGCAGAATGCGTTCTTGCTGAGGATGCGCTCGCCGAAAGTGAAGAGGTGTGCGCACATGCCGCAGGACTCGATGGCGGGATCGCCCGGATAGTCCACGAGGTCCGCGGTGGAGGTGCGGCAGACAGCGCATTCACGTGCGGCGTCACGCGTCCTGTTGCAGTCGCTCTCCGGCGTGAACATCGCCGCGAGCTGCTCCTCAGAGTAACGGCAGAGCTTTTCGCTCGAGAGTGCCTCGCTCACGCGGCGAAAGACCTCCTGCGTCCCCTGCCCTGCGAGTTCGTTTGACGTACACGCCGACCATGCCATCGCGAGGTAGAGACTGCTGCCAAAGTGGCGCAGCATCCATGCGTTGACCTCCTCATGACAGCGGCGGAGGATGACCTCTACCGCGTCCGTATTCGGCAGGAGCAGGTAGAAGTGTCCGCCGCCCGTATAGAGGAGTGCACTGCGGCTGATGCCACACGCGGCGAGAATCTCGTCTACGATGTTCTCAAGCAGGATCTCGAGGTAGAACGAACGGCCGCGCAGGCTCTTGAGCGCACCCTTCGACGGGATCGCGTAGATGAACGGCTGTATCCCCGAGATGTCCGCCGACACGAGGAGGAATGCGGGCAATGTCGCACCGCCCCGCTCCTCGTATATTTGTGCACTGTGGATGTCCTGCGCCGCCGCATAGCGATGAAGCGCAGCCGCGTACGCCGCTGTCATGCGTGCGTAGTCGCAGAGCGAGATGTCCGCGCCCGCAGGGGACGGCACATAGCTCATCGTCTCCTCGATGACGCGCAGGAGTTCGCCGAGCGGCATTTGTGCCGGAGATTTCCGCGTGAAGCGTGCTGCAATATCCTCAGATATCTGCTGATAACCTCGCTCCGCCTCCTGCAGGTCCGCGAGCGGCTGCGGGAACAGCATTTCGGACGTATCCGTCAGGCTGCGGATCGGAAAGCCCTCTCTCTCTCCGCCGGTATCGCCGAAATAGTTGAATACGCTCTCTAAATACGCTGGGGATTTTCCTGTCGGACGCGCTGCCGCATCCTTAGCTCCGGAGGCAAGCCATACGGCCGCATCGAGAAGCCATATAATGTCATCCGCGTCTCTGCCGCTGCCGCACACGGCATGCAGGAGTTCTGCATCCTGTTCCTCACAGAAACGCGAGAGGAAGCCCTCTCCTACATCCGCAGCATGGGGATGTACGCGCTCAGCGAGTATACAGACGGCGCGCAGCAATGCTGCACGCTCGATCCGCTGGCACAGATCCTCCATTGCCTCATCTCCTTTCTGAATCCTAATTTTTTACTAATATGGAGTATTCTCTCTTCTTATGAAAATTCCTTCCATGTCTGCAGAATGACGGCCTGTTTTCACCAAATATCTTCTCTCACCGCATGAGTTCGAGCGTGGCATAACAGTCTCCTATGCGCTCCAATTTGGAAGCACCCTCCGGATCGGTCGTGGTCACATAGTATACAAGGTGGTAGACCCCCTCCTGATCTGTTTTCTCGATACTGAGATCCACAAAGCCATCAACAAGATGAGGAAAGTTCTCTCCCACATTTGATGACCCGAGGACGTGACCATAGGTCTGAAGTATATCGTGGGAGACTTCCCTATCGCCACGATATTTATTGACCTGAGAATGTCCAGAGGAGAAATTGGTGATAATCGGTTTCCGTCCGGCATCCTCTCCGAGAAATGCGCCGGTATCGTCCATCAGCGCAACCATGAACGCGTCCCCCTGCGGCAACACCGAGAAATGAACCAGACCGGTCCTGCGATTGCCTGCTGTCGGCAGCACTGCATGCTTTCCCCCTGTCCCGTCAAGATTCTTCGAGGCATTAAAGCCATATACATCCGAGAGGAGGAAAACATGTCCCATGAGCTCGGAGAGCGGGGGCACATGCTCATAGTCTACAGACTCCTTGGAGAACTCCTCCCAGCGCATCGATGCGGTAAGATCGGGTGGATAGGCTTCTTGCAAGCGTGTCCAGATCTTCTCGATCTGCGCCGCTGCCTGTGCGCGCTCCTCTGCCGCCTCTCGCTCGGATACTTCCCGCGAGCTGTTTACAGACTCCCGGTAAAGCTCCGGAAAATGTCCGGCAAGATAGTCGAGCACTGTCTCCATCGCTCCGGGGAATCCCTCCTTGTTCGCGCGGGCGGCGGTTGCGACGCCGATCGGCTGCCACACGCTGCTGACACGATCCTCATAGTAGTATTTGCGATAGGGATCGATCGTGTAGCGCACCGCACCGTAGTCCTTTCCCTTCTGCGCGTCAATAAAGTGAAATACAACCTTAAACACTCTGCGCCCCTGATAGTCCACAAGATGTACGGATGCAGGATCAAAAGTAAGATAGCCGTCGTCTACCGTCTGAAGGTTGACGAATCCGGTTGTTCCAACCGCATCAAAGCGTCCGTAGGCAGGCCCTTCTTTCGCATGCCCTGTGAGCGGGACGAGCAGCGTGAGTCCAATGACCGCGCCAAGCGCAGCCGTTTTGATCTTTATGCTCATTTCTCTGTTCCCCCCTTCACATTCAGCAGGCGTTTCGGATGCTTCTCATCGTATGCAGCGGCTGCATCGGCGATTGCTTTTGCCTCTTCGTAGTCCGCGTGCGCGTCAGCATCCTCGCTCGCGGCGTAGTCCTCCATCGCCGCGCTGCGTGTGTCAAAACGCAGCTTATCAAGAATCTTTTCCGCACCCGTATTCCTGTCCTGCACGACGATGTAGGAATCTTTCGACGCGGGATCACCCGCGCTCGGGTGCGAGGCAACTGGAATATAAGAAATGTTCTCCCTATGGAAAATGCCCTTCTTGATTGCGGTTGCAAGCTGCCCCGCAATATAGTAGACACGCTCAAGCTGCTCAACCTCGCCCGTCCGCACGACGGGAATGTGCGTACCATCAAGATAGAGCTCGCCCTCCTTGATTTCCACACGGCCTTCGGAGGATTTCTTCACGTAGTCCATCACACGTTCAAATCGCTTCGGCGTCTTGGAGTGCGGATTGCGGAAATCCACCGGCAGCTTGCCGTCCGGATGATCAATCTGCTCGAGTTTCATGTAGCGGTCAAATTTCATCAGTGCGCCGCCAATGGAGTACTCAGGAACGTTCTCAATGAACTGCACGCCCCACACATCCGCTCCTTTCTCCTGGTTGAATGACATCTGACGATCAACAAGCGTGTCCACAAGGTTCACGCCAAGGTTCTGTGCGGCAACTCCAATCGCGGACGTGGCACCGCCGCCGAAGATGCCGAGCAGCGTGCTGACGCCGAACTGTTTGTCGTAGCTCTCGAGGAAATCCTCACCGGCCCAATGGCCGAACTCATGTCCCATGACGAATGCAACGGCAGAGGTGTTGTAGATATTCGCTCCATTCATCGGACGAAGGTCGCCGTGGTCAAGGAAGCCGTCATTCATGCGCGTGTTCAGGAACTTTACCATACCGTCATTGTAATAGGCATGTCCCGCGGGGAACATCACGGCATTCGGCACGTTGTCCTTTACCGCTTTGATCGGATAGAGCCAGCGCGTGTGTGCGCCGTCCTCCATGTTCAGCTTGTCAGGGTTGCACACAACGAGGCGGTTCTGGATTGTGAGGAGAGCCTCGTCAACGTATGTTTCGTACTTCGACTCGAACTCCTGCACTGCCTCCATTCCGATGTCCCGCTCGGCATCGCTCGAGAGGATATGTGCCTCAGCAGTGGAGACGAAGGGAACGGGGAATCCGGCCTGCGGCGCAGCAAGCGTTGGGGCGAGCGCTACGACACCCGCAATTACAAGGGTCTGTTTCATGTTCTTCATTTTTCCAACTCCTTTTTCTCTCTCCCCCCAATCCTTCGGGAGGCTTTCCGTATCAACCCCGGTCGTGCGCACATGCAGAGCGAAATCTCTGCTGATATCCCGGGCTTTCCCATGAAGGAAAGACGACAGAATATCATGCAAAAATCTTTTTGTCAATTATTTTTTTATTTTTTGCAAAAAAAGAGCCCTGCTGGAGGGCCTGATGTATAGATATGACAATGTTATGCGTCCGAGAAAGTGCAAGTTATTAAGTCGCACAATATGCCAACACATTTTGTGTTTGAAATGCAGCAAGATCATCTCCTGCAGTCGGGAAACGAGTCTGTCTCGTGTTTTTATTTTCACTCCCGACGAATCTTGGGCAGCAGGAAGCGCAGGAGGAGATAGGCGAGGATGCTGCCTGCGCCGGTGGAGATGAGGAAGGGGACGATGTAGACGGTGTAACTCGCGGGATTCAGTCCCATGAGGAAGGCCGCGACGGGATAGGCGGCTAGGGCGCCGAGGATGCCGGTGCCGAACGCCTCGGCGATGCAGGTGAGGCCGATTCGCCGCGTATAGTGGTAAATGAGCCCGCACAACAACGCACCGATCATGCTGCCGGGAAATGCCATGAGTGTGCCGACTCCCGCGATGTTGCGCAGGAGGCTCGCAGCGAACGCAGCGCCGACGCCCCAGAGCGGTCCGAGGAATACGGCAGCGAGGATGTTGACGAGGTGCTGCATGGGCGCGCAGCGGCTGCCGAGTACGGGGAAGCTGAACACGCCGCCGAGGACGGCGGCAGCGACGAAGATGCCGGCGAGGGTGAGTTTACGGGTTCGTGTGTCAAGCATTGATAATCTCCTTCGGTGAAAGCGGCCCTTCTGCCACTCCGGCGAGTGGTCCCCCTCCTCCGCCGCAGCGGGGAAGGCCGGAGCTTACACGATAAAGCGGCTCTTCAGGTCAAAGGTATGTGCGAGCGGGCCGCTCCCGTGCCCGAGGTCGAGCCCCGCCGCGAGGGCGCCGGAGAGATATGCCTTTGCCTGCGCGACGGCGGTGTCTGTGTCTATGCCGCGCGCGAGGTTGGACGCAATGGCGCTCGAGAGGGTGCAGCCGGTGCCGTGGGTATTCGACGTCGCGATGCGCCGTCCCTCGAACCAGCGCGCGCCCGTATCATCGACGAGAAGATCATTCGCATCATCAACGCTGTGCCCGCCCTTCATCAGAACGGCCGCATGCGTGCGTTCATGGATGCGCGCCGCTGCGGCGGTCATGGCAGTGCGGTCTGTGATCGCCATGTCGGCAAGCACCTCCGCCTCGGGGATGTTCGGCGTGATGAGCGCCGCACGGGGCAAAAGCTCGCTGACGAGCGCCTCCACGGCATCCTCGCTGATGAGACGCGCCCCGCTGGTCGCGACCATGACGGGGTCAACAACAACATTTTTTGCGTCATATTCGTCAAGTTTCTCCGCGATGACATGGATGAGTGCGGCGTCCGCGACCATGCCGATCTTGACGGCATCGGGCGGAATATCGGCAAAGACGGCGTCAAGCTGCGCCGCGAGGAAGGCGGGCGGCACGGCAAGGATATCTGTAACGCCCGTCGTATTCTGCGCGGTGAGTGCTGTGACGGCGCTCATGCCGTAGACGCCGTGCGCCGTCATGGTCTTGAGGTCTGCCTGAATCCCCGCCCCGCCGCTGGAGTCGCTGCCTGCAATGGTCAGTGCCGTATGCATTTTCATCATAGTCCCCTCCTCATACGCTCGTGATCTTTGCATGGTCAGCAAGTTCCTGCGCCGTCATGCAGCAGATGGCGTCAATGATGCGCGCGCGGTAGGATGCGTTGCCGTCGTGCTCCTCCATGCGCGCCCGAGCCAGTTCGCCCGCGGTGCCCATGAGTGCCGCGGTTTCCGTAACTGCTGAAAGAGGCGCGGCAGGCGCGGAGGCAAGCGCCGCCGCAAGGAGCGCGGAGAGCTGGCAGCCCGTACCAGTGACCTGTCCCATCTCGGGATGTCCGTTCCGCACAGCATAGCAGTCCGTTCCGTCCGAGACGAGGTCAATCGCCCCCGTGACGGCGGCGATGCAGCCCGTACGTGCAGCAAATCCGCGCACAAACGCGGCAGCCTCCGCAAGATTCTCCTCGGTGACGGCATCCGCTGCGCTGGCATCAACGCCCTGCGTGCTGCCGCTGCCGACGGCAAGCGTGCGGATCTCGGAGATGTTTCCGCGCACAACCGCAGGACGAACTTCATCGAGAATCTGCAGGGCCGTCTCCGTGCGCAGTTTGCTCGCGCCCGCACCGACGGGGTCAAGCACGACGGGATGTCCGAGCGCACGCGCGTGTTTTCCGGCGGCCAGCATACTCGGGATCGTACGCGCGTTCAGTGTTCCGATGTTGATGCAGAGCCCCGCGCAGAGTGCCGTGATCTCCTCGGCCTCGGCGGGATCATCCGCCATGATGGGGCGCGCGCCGATCGCGAGCAGGACGTTCGCGACGTCGTTGACCGTGACATAGTTGGTGATGCAGTGTACGAGCGGGGTCGTCCTGCGGATCTGATCGATGATAGATGTATGCATGATATCCTTTCAATTGATGCGTCTTGACCGTGCACTGCGGCGAGGGAGGCTATTCCTCTCCCCCTTTTCCCAGCATGCGATGTGCGAGGAGTGCGAGTACGAGGGTGGCGGCCATGGTCGGCAGGGTGCTGCCGACGGGCGTATCGAGCGTCATGAGGCAACGGTAGCAGAGAAATCCGATGAACCAGACGCCGAGGTTGACGGCATGCACGCTGCGCCCCGAGGCATCCTCGCGCAGGAGAAAGCAGCTTGCGATCTGTACGGCAATCATCGGTGCAAAGACCGAGCCGATGATGTAGAGGAAGCCCGTGATGTCGTCCATCGGATAGAGACACGCGGCAAGTGCGCCGAACACGGTCACGCCGATGCCGACTGTCCGCCCCGATGCGCCGCGCACAATGCTCTCGCTCGAAACGCCCGCCGAGTATGCGTCGAGATAGGTGGTCGTCACGGTGGATAGGATGACGACACCGAGCCCGGCCGCGCCGAGTCCCGCATGGAGCATGATCTGGGCGATGTCCGACTCGCCCGTAAGGATCGCCGCGCCCATGCCGATGAAGTACATCCAGCAGCTGACGAGGCCGTAGACGAGCGCACTGACGGCCGCAGCCGCCGCGGGTTTCTCCGCCTCCCGCGTGTAGTCCGAGATGAGCGGCAGCCACGAGAGCGGCATGGCAATCGAGAGCTCAAGCGCCATCGCAAAGCTCATCGCCTCGCCCGCGGCGCTGCCCTCTGCTGTACCACTCCCACCCATAATGACCGAGCAGAGGAGCATCGTGAGGAGGAAGAGCCCCGTCATGGCGACGGCGTTCACGCGCTCAATGCGGAGAATCCCGATGCGGACCCAGACGATGATGAGCACACCGATCACGAGACACCAGAGCCAGTGTCCCGCATCCATCACACTGTTGGCCGCAAGCGCGCCGTCATAGATCATGATCGACGTCCAGCCGACGAGCTGCATGACGTTCAGCACCGCAAAGAGCACTCCCCCGCGCGCCCCGAACGCCATCTTCACCGTCTCCATCGCGCTGCGCCGCGTCCGCGCGCCGATGAGACCGGCGAGAAAGAGCAGGAAACAGCCGATCACATGTCCCGCGATGATGGCGATGCCGCCGTCGCGAAACCCCAGCGGCGCAAAGAATGTTCCCGTTAAAATCTCCGCGAGCGACACGCCCGCACCGAACCAAATGAGGGCATTCGCAGGAATGCTTGTCCTCTTTTCCATGACAGACTCCTTTATTATATGAAAAAAACGCGGCCATGCCAACTGACATAGCCGCGCTGCTGTGCGCATGTTTATCCCTACGTTGGCATTACCCAAATCAGGTTCCGGGTCGGGACGCATCGTCCCCTCTCAGCCGCCGCATGGCAGCTCCCCCTATTCGGTTGTAAATTGTCTATTTACTGTGCGCTCATCGAGAGCTCGATGAACTTGTTGCCGAGCTTCGCCTTCTGCAGGACTTCCTCGGTGATGTCGGCACCTGCCTCAACGATGACAACGCCGTTGTCCATCTTGATCGTGCGCGTCGCCTTCTTGCCGAGCAGGAAGCGGCGGTGACGATCCTCATTCACGCGATCCGCGTTCTTATCCTCAGCCGGCTCCTCAGCGGCTGCTTCTGCCGCAGGAGTCTCTGCCGGCGCATCCTCTACCGCGAGCTCCTCAATCGTGGGCTCGGCGGATGGTTCCGCCGCCGCAGCTGTATCCTCTGCCGGAGTCTCAGCGGAGGCCGCAGACTCCTCGGCAGCAGGTTCTGTTGCCGGCTCAGCCGCAGGCTCTTCTGCGGACGTTGTCACAGCGGATGCCGCCGGCGCATCCGCTGCGTCAGATTTTTTTCCGGCATCCCCCTCCGGAGAGATGACCGTAACTTCCTTGCCGAAGATCGAGACCTGATCCGCCGTCACCTCGGACGTAGAGCCCTCGGGCGCCGTGATCTCACACTTTTCGATGCTGCCGTCCTTGCCGATGAAGATCTCGGTGATCGTCCCCTGAATGACGCCCGTGCGCGTGATTGCCTTCGTGCCGATCACGCGGATGTTGTCGTCGAGCAGGGTCTCGAAATCGCCGGCCGCATCGAGCGTCAGGATGTTTTCGCTGTGGTTGACCGTGACCGCATCATCGCCGACCGCAATGACATTATCGTAGGGAATGAGCTTGACTCCGCGATACCAGTCCTCGTCCTCAATCGTGATCGCCGCCACAACGCGGTTCGGCGCATCAATGAGCAGGGTCTTGCTCATGCCGAGCTCGCGGCCCTCGGTGATGCTGATGACGGGAAGTCCCAGGATGTCAACGCTTTTCTTCATTTGTATTCCTCCATTTTACCAAAAATGTCAGATGGTTGGATGCTCTGCGCGGCGGTCCGCCTCCGCAAGCAGTTCCTTCGGAATCTCTCCGTAGGGAAGCGCGGGCGTCCCCTGCGCGGCGAGCATGGCAGAGACGGCGCCCAAAAATCTGCGGGAGCGCTGAAACTCCTGCACCACGACGGCGTTCTTTGCGACGACGGGCAGTGCGAGCATCTCGTCAAAGAGCGCCAGCGCCGCATCATAGTCCCCCATGCGCTTGTAGAGCGTGGAGAGCTCGATGATGAGATAGGGCATGTACGAGTCGTCCGGATAGCGCTCAAGCGCCCGGCGATACGCTGCAACTGCACGCAGCGGCATATGCTCCGTGGCTGCGTGCGCAGCATCGAGCAGACCGTCGAGACTCTCCGGCAGATCGTCATCCGCAGCCGCTGCGGCATCGCTCGGCAGCGCGGCAGGATCCTGCCCCGGCGAATCGGGCGCTGTCCCGTCCTCCGCTGCGGCGCGCGCAGATTCCTCAGCGTGCTCCTCCGTAAAGGTACGCAGCTCCTCCTCCGCACGCCGCCGCGCGTGTGCCGTCATCGCACGGTCGTAGAGCGTCACGACGAGCCCCGCTCCTGCGATCAGCCCCGCGAACCGTATGCAGTAGGCCCTCGTGAGCGGCGGATGCAGGGCGATCGCTCCCGCAACGAGCACAGCACTGATGAGCGCGGCAAAGGCAAGCGAAGAGAGCCGAATCTGCGTCTGCATCGCCGTCACTTCCCTTCGTGCAGCCGTCTCCCGATGCGGCAAATGCACCGCCGCATACAGGTATTCTAAGTTGGTTTCGACACGGAGGGACAAAATCCTTCTTCGCAGGAGAAATATTGTGGGAAAAAACTAATCTTTTTCCCAAAAAACTTTTTTCCTTCTACTCTTTTTTCATTTCGCTTTTTATAGTATAATGACCGTGACATTCATTCGCGCATGACGAGCGTATCCACGGTATGCAGCGGACGTGTGCAGGGGGAATACAGACAGACTAACTAACGGATGGGAGATGTTCACATGACGCAGGAAACAGTTATGATCGAGAACAAGACGGGCATTCATGCGCGTCCCGCATCGGTATTCGTTCAGACGGCAACGAAGTTCAAGTCCAAGATCCAAATCGAGGCGAAGGGCAAGAAGGTTGACGCCAAGAGCATCCTCATGCTGATGAGCATGGGCCTCGTCAAGGGCACGGAGCTCACCATCATTGCCGAGGGGGAGGACGAGGCAGCTGCCGTGAAGGAGCTCGCCGATCTCGTCAACTCGAAGTTCGGCGAAGAGTAAGCCTGTTTGAAAACGCCCGAGGCAGTGCATCGTTTCGCCTCGCGGCGTTTTTTCGTAAGCATTCATAGACTAAATATCAGGAGGGGTGTCACATATGGCGGAAACGATCCGTGGAAAAGGGGTCATCTCAGGCATTGCCGTCGGTCAGGTCATGCTCGCGGGCCAGAATCTTGACGGCTATCTCACAGCCTATCATCCCGGCAGCATTGCCGAGGAGCAGGGCAAGGCGGAGGCGGCGATCGTTGCCGTCACCGAAATTCTCCTCACGACCATCGAACGTCTGCGCAAAGAGGAGCAGACGGAGCAGGCGGCGATCCTCGAAGCGCACCGCATGATGGTGCAGGATCCCATGATGGCGGAAAACATCAAAACGAAAATCGAGGCAACAGGCAGCGCTCCGCAGGGCATCCTCGACGCTGCAAACGAACAGGCGCAGCTCTTTGAGCAGATGGAGGACGAGTACTTCGCCGCCCGCGCCGTCGACCTGCGCGATGTCGGCAAGCGCATCGCGAAATACGTCCTCGGCGTCAAGGAACCAGAGATCGGTGCAGGCCAGGTCATCCTCTGCGGAGAGGAGATCGAGCCGTCCGTCGTCGCCGGCATGCCGACCGAGCAGATCGCGGGCGTCATCCTCGGCTCCGGCAGTGCAACCAGCCACGTTGTCATCATTGCAAAGGCGCGCGCCATCCCGACGGTTCTCGGCATCGGCGACAAGATCAGCCGCATCAACGACGGCGACGAGGTCATCCTCGACGGCAGCCGCGGCGACATCATCATCCGCCCGACCGAGGAGGAGCGCACCCTCTATGAGGGTAAACTCGAGGAACAGAAGAAGCTCGCGGCGCACTATGCCGCACTCAAGGATCTGCCGGCCGTAACAAAGGACGGCGTACGCATCGAGCTCACAGCAAACATCGGCACGCATATGGATGTGGACAACGCGCTCACCTACGGCGCGGAGGGCGTCGGCCTCTTCCGCTCCGAGTTCGTCTTTATGGGCTCGACAACAATTCCGACGGAGGAGGATCAGTTCAAGGCATACCGCTCCGCCGTGGAAAAATGCGGCGGGCATGTCTGCATCATCCGCACGATGGACATCGGCGGCGACAAGCCTCTGCCCTATCTCAACATCGAGCCCGAGGAGAACCCGTTCCTCGGCTACCGAGCGCTGCGCATCAGCCTCGACCGGCATGACCTCTTCCTTCCGCAGATCAAGGCGATCCTGCGTGCGGGTCTCTACGGCAAAGCAGCCATGATGGTCCCGATGGTCATCAGCGTCAGCGAGATCCAGCGCGTGCTGAAACTCGTTGAGCAGGCGAAGCTCGAGCTCTCCCACGAGGGCAAGGAGTACTCCGACGAGGTGCAGATCGGCATCATGGTCGAGACGCCGGCCGCCGCTGTCATCTCCCCGCTGCTCGCACAGTACGTCGACTTTTTCAGCATCGGCACGAACGATCTCATCCAGTACACCCTCGCGGTCGACCGCGGCAACGCCCAGATCGCACACCTCTACAACCCGTTCAACCCCGCCGTCCT
>ERZ772971.332-NODE-332-length-30551-cov-4.861851_pt1 | contig 30551 bp, 28 predicted proteins | sample MGYA00511943_ERZ772971 | MGnify/ENA primary metagenome ERZ772971 (study PRJEB29015, sample SAMEA2737929) | human oral metagenome | biome: human oral; feature: human-associated habitat; material: dental | place: China | collected 2144 ... | reverse complement strand
GGCTCATGACTGCTCCTGTGAGGTGGGAGGCGTTGGCGCAGCGGTCTCATCGGCGGCGACGGGCTGCAGCACCTCGGCCAGGGCGGCGAAGGCGGTGATGTCGAGGGTTTCGCCGCGCCGCGTCGGGTCGATGCCGGCGTCGGACAGGAGCGCCTCGGAGGCCTCGGGACCGCCCGCCCAGTTCTTCAGGGCCGCGCGCAGAGTCTTGCGGCGCTGGCCGAAGGCCACGTCGGTGACCTCGAAGGTGGCGCGACGCAGCTCGTCGTCCCCGCGCGGGGCCTCAAGGCGCGTCAGGCGCACGAGCGCGCTATCCACGCCGGGCACCGGCCAAAACACCGAGCGGCCAATCGTCCCCGCGCGCTCAACCGAGCCGTACCAGGAGGCCTTCACGGAGGGGACGCCGTAGGTGCGCGATCCGGGGCCAGCGGCCAGGCGGTCCGCGACCTCGGCCTGGACCATGACGACGACGACCTGGATGGAGGGGAAGGCCTCGAGCATGTTGAGCAGAACCGGCACGGCCACGTTGTACGGCAGGTTCGCGACGAGCTTCGTGGGGGCGGGCCAGTCCACGCCGAAGTCATCGACGCCGTTGATCTCCGTGGCATCCATGGTGACGACGTGGAAGCGGTCGGCGGCCTCGCCCATGCGGGCGCGCACAGTCTCGGGCAGGGCGGCAGCCAGGGGCGGGTCGATCTCGACGGCACGCACGCGCGCGCCCACTTCCAGGAGCGCGAGCGTCAGGGAGCCGAGGCCCGGGCCGACCTCGACGACCTCGTCCCCTTCCTCGACGCCACCGGCAGCGACGATCTTGCGGACCGTGCCCGCGTCGTGCACAAAGTTCTGGCCCAGCACCTTCGTGGGGCGAATACCAAGCGCCTCGGAGATAGCCTTCACTTCGAGGGGGCCGAGCAGGCCCGTCTCGGAGGGGACGGCGCCCTCGGGCAGGGTCGGGTCGAGGCGGCGCGAATCGCGCTGGTTGCGGGGAGTGGAGGATCGGCTCACGGTGGCAAGTCTAGTGCACGGGGCCGACGAGGCCGGGGCTGGGGGCACTGTGAGGCTCGGAGCGTCACGGAGCTTGCCACAAACTCACCTTCCCCAACAATCTCGCACGTAGTTTAAGTCGTTCAGTTTCTAGCCACGGCTCAAAACCGCATGATTTCAACGATAGATTCTCGGGTCCTGAAATACACGGCAGGGAATTACGTGCGAAATTGTGGCGGGAGCACGCATGAGAACATATGAAAAGGGCCGGGCCCGACAACCTTCATTGTCAGACCCGGCCCTCAGTAGCTCTCAGGCTTAGTACCAGCCCGCCGTGTTCGAGTGCGCCCACGCGGAGCACGGCGTGCCGTAGCGGCCCTTGATGTAGCCGATGCCCCAGTTGATCTGGGTGATCGGGTTGGTGCGCCAGTCAGCGCCGACCGAAGCCATCTTGGAACCGGGCAGGGCCTGCGGAATACCGTAGGCGCCCGACGACGCGTTCTCGGCGTAGGGATTCCACTGCGACTCACGGTTCCACAGGAGGACCAGGCACTGGTACTCGCTGTCGCCCCAGCCCTGGGCTGCGAGGAGAGGCTTGGCCAGCGAACGTGGATCCTCGCCCGAGTAGGTTGTCGGCACAGCACCCGCCGCGGCGGCAGCAGCCGCAGCAGCGGCGGCAGTAGCGGAATCCGTGTTCTTCGTGTCGGCAGCGATCGCGGCGATCTCTTCCTTCGTGGAGATCGTGCCGAGCTTCGCACGATAGCGCACGGAGGTGGTGCCGTCCGCCTCGGTCTTCTCCTCAAGGGTGGCCTTGGGATCAATGCCCGCGGCAACGAGGGCGGCCGGGGTCGCTTCCTTCGTTCCTTCACTGCGCACCTGGGTGACGGGCTGCGAGGTGGAATGCTCGGTGATCGGCACGACGGTCAAGACCTCGTCGCCGTTCTTTTCCTGCCACACGGTCCACGTCGTCGCACCATTGACGCCGGCAGTGGTCACCTGGGACTCGCCCACGAACAGATCGGCGCTGGTCGTCGTCGTCTCACTGAAGGGAATTTCAACGGTTTCGGTGGCCTCGCCGCGGGTCACGCGACTCACGTTGATCGTGAGTTCGCCAGTGGAGCCGTTGGAGACGGTGACGCGATCCAGGGGGTGCACGGAGACTCCGGCGGCCTCGAGGATGGCGCGCGCGTCCTGGCCGGGACGTGCGGCGACTTCGCGGGTCGAGCCGTCCACCGTGACCGCGACGTTGCGGGCGCGCGAGACGAGCGGGGTCAACTCATCGCGGGACGAGGAGCGGTCCGCCGCGAGCGAGACAGCCGAGCCGAGCGGCGCAGCGTCGGCGAGGATACTGTCCGCAGAGGAGGCCGTGGTCCACAGTGTGCGTGTCTGCCCGTCGACGTTCACTGTGTAGGCCTTCGAGGTGCGCACGACGATCGTGTCGCCGTCGCGCACTGCCTCACCCGGGCCGGGCTGCACGAGGTCGTTGCTGCCAACGCTCACGCCGGCGGCCTTGAGCGCATCGCCGACAGTGTTTCCCCACGAGGTGACGGGACGGGACACACCGTTCACCTCAAGCATGACGGAGGTGTGCGAGGAGGCGACGCCGACGCCTGCGATGCCGAGGACGCCCGCCGAGGTCAGGGCCGCGACTCCGAGAACGGCGCGCGGAGAGGGGGTAAAGGAGCGCAGCCGGCCACCGAGGACGTGCAGGGCGCTGGCGGCGGACGCACTCAGGGAGGTGCTCAGATGATGGCTCACAATTCTCCAGTTACTCGCTATTGGTACTGCTGGTCAGCTTAGCGTGAGCGCCCGCTGGCACGCCAGAGTCCTGGCGCGCCAGCGGGCAATGTCACGTCAGACGAGGCCGAGCTTGTAGGCGCAGCCCCACTGGCCCCAACCGGAGCGCTGCTGGAGCATGCGCGCACGCATGGTCTGCTCCTCGGCGGAAGCATCGGAGGGCAGGCCAGATCCGCCCACGGAACGCCACGTCGGCAGCGAGAACTGATACATGCCGTAGTAGCCGTTGCCCGTGTTGATCGAGGGGTTACCGCCGGACTCGCACTGAGCGATGGCAGCCCAGATCGCCGCATCGTCGCCGGAGACGGCGGCGGGAGCAGAAGCAGCCGAGGAGGACGACTTCGAGGCGGCACCCTCAGCCTTCTTGGCCTTCGTGCCCTTCGACACGATGCGCTTGGTGGGCTCGGTGCGCGTGGTGGACAGGACGGCGGAGACGGTGACGTTGCCGTCGACGGTCTCCTGATAGGTCTCGGTCACCTCAGAGCCGGCCGCGCCCTCCTGGACGGTCTTCTCGGTGCCTTCTTCGGCCTCGGCGTCCTCGCGTTCTTCGGTCTCGTAGGGGATCTCGGTCGTGGAGGTCGCGTTGCCGCGCACGACGCGCGCGACGCGCAAGGTGGCCTCGCCGCCGTTGTGTTCCAGGGTCACGCGGTCGATCGGACCGGCAATGATGCCTGCCTTCTCGAGGATCGCGGTCGTGCCTTCGTCGGAGGAGGCAACGACGTCGGTCGTGGCGCCGTCGGCGATGACGTGAATCGTCTCGCCGGCCTCGGCGACGGGTATCTCGGCGCGGGTGTAGGAGCGGTCGGCGGCCATCGACGAGGCGGACGCCGGCAGGGCTGCGAGCACGCCGTGGATGGACGAGGCAGTGGACCATGCGGTGGTCTGGTTGCCGTCGACGGTCACGTTGTATTCGGTGGCGGTACGCACGACGACGGTATCGCCGTTCGCAACGCTCTGATCGGAGGCGGGGGCGACGAGGTCATGGGCGCCGACGGAGACACCGGCCGTGCTCAGGGCGTCGCCTGCGGTCGTGAAGAAGCCGGATACGTCGTGGGTGACGCCGTCAACTTCGACGGTCACGTGACGATAGGAGGTGCCGATGGCGGTAGCAGCGGTGCCTGCTACCAGGAGGGCCGTCGCGGCGGCGACGGAAATAACGGTTGTGCGGGAGGGCTGAACGCTCACGTGTCTCCAGACGTTGAAGGTTCCGCTTCGAGGGTCATATCGACGCATGTGCCACAGGACGGGGCGCGTACGGGCGAGTCGCTCGAATTGGACTGACACACCCACCGTAACCAATTTGTTATCGTTGTGCGACCATTTTGACGCAATTCACCAGCATGTGGGCGCCGTTCAACACGACGCGAAGGCCTCGTCGAACCCGCGTCATCACGGGAGAAAAGACCCCTCACCAGGCGCCGTAGACCGCCTCAGTGTTCGCCCGCAGCTGGTCGCACGCCGCGGCTTCGCTGACGCCCCACTGGTCCGCAATGAAACGCACGGTGTGCGCCATGACGTAGGAGGCGTTGGGGCAGCCGCGCCACGGCACGGGCGTCAGGTAGGGGGCGTCGGTCTCGACGAGAACGAGCTCTCGCGGCAGGACCGCGAGCGCGGCGCGCAGGTCGGAGTTCGCGGGGTAGGTGATGGGGCCGGCGAAGGAGGCGTACCAGCCGCGCTCGGCGAGGTGCTCGGCCATGGCGGCGTCCCCCGAGTAGCAGTGGAAGACGATGCGCTGGTCCGAGCTGGCGCACTCGCGCAGGATCTCCAGCGTGTCCTCGTGGGCGTCACGGTCGTGGATCTGGAGGGGCAGGTCGGCGCGCTGCGCCATCTCGATGTGTGCGCGGAAGGACTCCTTCTGCGCCTCGCGGCCGGGTTCGGCCGTCCGGAAGTAGTCCAGGCCACTCTCCCCTACCGCGACGACCATCGGGTCGCTCAGGCGCTTCTCGACCTCGACCAGCGCTTCGACGAGGGGCACGTGGTAGTCGCACACCGTGGGGACCAGCCCGTCGGGCGAGGGGTCGGCGCAGCCCGCGTGCAGGGCCGCGTCGTTGGGGTGGATCGCGATCGCGACGCGCACGCCGTTGTGGGCACGCGCCAGTTCGATCATCGGGTCGAAGTCGGGCAGCTCGCAGGCGCTCGAAATCATGCGGGTCACGCCCACCTCGCGGGCACGGTCCAGCTGCTCCTCGAGGCTGAGCGCCACGCCCTCGCGCCGGGGAATCTCACCGACGTGGGTGGGCAGGTGCGTGTGGTTGTCCACCACGGGCGTCGCCAGGGGCGCGGGCGCGTCGGGCCAGGGACGAGGCTTACGCGGGCTCATGCGAGAACAGTGACCTTTCGGGGAAACGAGGCGAGGGGGGCGTGGGAGACCTCAGCGGGTGAGCACGACGCCGCGGGAGACCTCTTCGGCGGCCTCGTCGCCCAGGAGCTGGCGCACGAGTTCGACGCCGAGTTCGAGGGCTGTTCCGGCGCCTCGGCTGGTCGTGATGAACTCGTCGGCGACGACCGGGTTCTCGTGAACGATCGTTCCGCCGGAGGCGATGGCCTTGATGAAGGCGGGGTTGGCGGTCGCGTGACGGCCGTCAAGGACGCCCAGCTCGGACAGGATCGAGGGGGCCGCGCAGATCGCCGCGATGGGCTGGGATTCGTCAGAACGGCGCAGTACCTCGGTCTGGATCGCGGGCGTGCCCTTCAGGCCCAGGGTGCCGGGCATGCCGCCGGGCAGGAAGAGGACGGTGTAGGTGGACAGGTCCACGTCCTCGAGCATGAGGTCGGCGACGACGCGGATGCCGTGCGAGCTAGTTACGTGGCGCGCGTCGGTCACGGAGATCAGGTCCGAGCGCACACCGGCGCGGTACAGGACGTCGGCGACGGCCAGGGCCTCGACCTCTTCGAAGCCGTCAGCCAGCATGATGGCGACGGTGGCGTCGGTGGCAAGCTTCTCGGGAGTGGGCATGATTCCTCTTTCCTCACGGCGACGGCAACAAGCGTTACGTCCAGGTTAGCGCAGGCGAGCCCACCCCGAAAACGCGCCACGGCCTCGCCCCGAGGTGGGACGAGGCCGCGTGTCTCACTCGGAGCGCAGCGCTTCGACCGGGTCCTGACGCGAGGCGCGTGAGGCCGGGATGATGCCGGCGATGACGGTCAGGCCGACGGATACGCCGATCAGGACGAGCGCTGTCACGGGCGACAGCTGGGCGATGTTCTCCACGTTGAAGGAAGAGTAGGCGATACCGTTGGCGATCGCGCACAGCCCGTACGTCACGCCCACGCCCATCACGCCGGCCAACAGGCCTTCGATGACGGTCTCGGCGTTGAAGACGCGCGAAACGTCGCCCTTCGAGGCACCGATCGACCGCAGGATACCGATTTCCTTGCGGCGCTCGAGCACCGAAATGTAGGTGATGATCGCGATCATGATCGAGGAGACCACGAGAGAGATCGACACGAAGGCGATGAGCAGCCAGGAGATGATGTCGACGATCTTGGTCACCGAGCTCATGAGCGCACCCATGATGTCAGAGTAGGTGACGACCTTATCGGTCGCGCCCGCCGCCTTGTTGTCGGCGTTGTAGGCGTCGAGGGCGGCCTTCACCTTGTCCTTGTCTGCGAAGGACTTGGGGTAGATGGAGATGCTCGACGGGGAGGCGATATCCGCCCAGCCCAGGTTCCGCAGGTTCGTCTCCAGGGTCGGCACGTTCGTGGAGAACATGGTCGCCATGAGGGCCGCGAGGGACTTCTCGTCCAGGTTGGAGTGGAAAGCATCGGCAAATGCCTGCGGGTCCATCGAGAAGGCGCTCGACATGTTGGTGGCGAACTGCTCCATGGTGGTGCCAATCTGGTTGCCGATCGTGGTCGACAGCTGCGTCATCATCGAGGTCATCGCGTTCGTCATGGCTTCTTGCATGACCTGGCCGATGGCGGCGCTCACCCCCTGTGTGAGGGTGGTGCCCAGCTGGGCGGCGATCTGCGTGGAGATCGCGTTCATGACCTGGGTGGACACGTCGGTGCCGATCTGGGCCAGGGCTGGATCGTCCCCGAGGGCCTTCGTCAGGTTCGCGGCGAGTTTTTGGGAGTCGACGACCTGGTCGGAAGAGACGGCCGCTCGCAGCTGCTCCATCACCTGGGGCTGGGAGAAATAGGCCAAGGCCAGGGTCGCGAAGTCCGTCGAGCCTCCCGCCTCGATCTGCTCGCGGGCGTAGTCCTGGAACCCCTGGGCGATCTGGGATGCCTGTGCGCTCAGGTAGTCGGCGGCGCCGTCCTTGACGGCACCGTCAGCCAGGGCCGAACGAATAATCGTCGGGAAGTCCACGTTGGCCAGCTGCGGCAGGTCCTTGCTCAGCTCCCCGAAGTCGAGGCCGGACAGATCAAAGGTCATGCCCGACTGGGCGCCGGACTGGGCGCGCAGGGCCGACAGGTCGATGGTGGACAGGTCCAGGCCTGACATGTCGAGGTTCGAAAAATCGAGGCCGGAGAGGTCCATGCCGGAAAAGTCCAGGCCCGACAGATCCATCTGCATCTTCGAGGGGTCAATCTGGAAGGCCGCGGAGAGCTTGGACTCGTCGATGGTGAACAGGGAGGACATGTCGAAGCCGCCGGACTGTCTCTTCTGATTGTCCGCCAGTTCCTTGAAGGTCTTGCCGGTGAACACGTCGACGTCGGTCTTAGCTCGCTGCGCCTTCACGATCGGGCTGGCGGCCGCCTCCTCGATGATCTGGTAGGTCAAGGCCGGCGTGTAGGCGATGCCCTGACGCAGGGCGCCGCCCTTGTCGGAGTTGGGCTTGACGATGCCGGAGATCGTCAGCTGCTGGCCGCCATCCACGAGCTTCTTCATGAAGTCCGCGTCGGAGGAACGGTCGGTCCACACCTTGTAGGTGTCATCCCACGTGTACTTGTCGAAGGCGTTGACGCGGCGGAAGGTGGTGCCCAGGATCGTGGAGTAGTCGTAGGTCGCGGTGCTCGCCCCCGACTGGGCGCCCGACTGCGCGCCGGACTGGCTCTTGCCCGTGAGAGCACCCTGATAGTACTGGCGCATCAGGTCATCGAATTCCTTGTGGTCCTTCAGGCCGAGCGTGTACTCGAAGAGGTTGGGAATGTTGCCGTCCTCGTCGAGGACGAGGACCACCTGGTTCGCGCCGGTCGGCCAGGAGCCGGCGACCACGTCGTACGCGGAGGTGTACAGCGAGGTCGTGGCGGGCATCTGGTAGAAGGCGTTCGTCTGTACCATCGACCCGAAGGAGCCCCCGCCGAAACCCGCCTCCATCTGCTTCATCGACTGGTCGGGGCTGACCTGCACGGTCTCCTTGGACGTATCGGACTGGTAGATCTGCGGAACGATGTCGTAGTCGTACTCGATCGCGTTGACCATCGAGTTGATGTCGCCGCCGTTGTTGTCCAGATAGGTTTTCAGCGAGGCCAGGTCGTTGGTCTTCGCGTCGCGGATCCTGTCGGCGAAAGTGCGCAGCTTGGAGACGCCGACCTTGCCGTCGGGCGCAGGTTTGGAGTCCTGGGAGTCCGAGGCCGACACGGACAGCGCGGCGGTCATGTCGATGCCGGTCTTCTGGATTGTCAGCGGATACGCGCCCAGCGTCTCTTCTTCGGTCTTTGCGATGTATGCGTTCGTCCCGTTGGCCAGCGCGAGGATCGCAGCGATGCCGATGATGCCGATGGACCCCGCGAAGGAGGTCATGAGGGTGCGGCCCTTCTTCGTCATCAGGTTATTGAAGGAGAGGGACAGGGCGGTCAGGAAGCCCATCGACGTGCGACGCGCGGGCTTGGCCTCGCGCCGGTCTTCGGCGGCGGGCACGAAGGGGTCGGAGTCGGCAACGATGCAGCCGTCGGCCAGCTCGACGATGCGGGTCGCGTACTGGTGGGCCAGCTCGGGGTTGTGCGTGACCATGATGACGAGGCGGTCGCGGGCCACGTCGCGCAGCAGATCCATGACCTGCACGCTCGTCTTGGAGTCGAGGGCGCCCGTGGGTTCGTCGGCCAGCAGGATCTCAGGGTCATTGATGAGGGCGCGCGCGATGGCGACGCGCTGCATCTGGCCGCCCGACATCTGCGAGGGCTTCTTGTTGACGTGGTCCTTCAGGCCGACGCGTTCAAGAGCGTCGAGGGCGCGCTTGCGGCGCTCGGAGCGGGAGACGCCCGAGAGGGTCAGTGCCAGCTCGACGTTCGCGAGAACGCTCTGGTGGGGGATCAGGTTGTAGGCCTGGAAGACGAATCCGATGCGGTTGTTGCGGTAGGCGTCCCAGTCGCGCGCCTTGTAGTTTTTCGTCGAAATGCCATCGATGACGAGGTCGCCGCTCTGGAAGCGGTCGAGGCCGCCGATGACGTTGAGCATCGTCGTCTTGCCGGAGCCGGACTGGCCCAGCACGGCCACAAACTCGTTGTCGCGGAACGCCACGGAGACCTTGTTGAGCGCCACCTGCACGAGGTTGGCGGTCTGGTAGGCCTTGACGATCTCCTTGAGCTCTAGCACGCTTCATCCTCACATCTGCTGTTGATTGTGCCTACAAGTCTAGGCGAGTGGGCGCGCGGCCCGACCGTCGCTGTTCACCCACTGGGCCCTGATCGTCCCCTGACCCGACCCTGACGACAGTTCCGCACGCCACAGTCCCTTGCCCGAAACCCCGCCCAGGCCTCGTTCATCAGGCCCGGTCCCTGGAGGCGACAGACCGAGCGAGTAGACTGGTTCCATGACCGACCTCACCCCGATTCCTGTGCCCACCGAGGGACCGATCGCCGACAAAGTCCTGGAGATCTACGAGCGGTCCTTCCCGCCAGAGGAGCAGATCCCCCTTCCCGATCTGCTGGAGAGCGCCACGCTCGACGAGGTCGATTTCCTTGCCTGGATCGATCCGTCCCTGCCCGCTGGCGAGGACGGGGCTGGCAACGTGGTCGCCCTGACGTTCTCCTTCGCTTTCCCCGACCTCTTCTACCTGGGCTTCCTCGCGGTGGACGGGCGCACGCGCAGCGCAGGCTACGGCTCGCGCATCCTCACGCACATCCGCGAGCTCTACGGCGACGTGCCACAGCTGCTCGAAATCGAGCCGGTTGTCCGCGAGGCCGGGAACTACCAGCAGCGTGTGCGCCGCCTGGCGTTCTACGAGCGCAACGGCTTTACAGTGACGAACATGCTCACGCACGAGGCCGGCCAGACCTACCGCGTCCTGACGCGCGACGGCGTCGTCACCCCGCAGCGCCTGGAAGAGGCACTCAACTCGGTGAGCGAGAACCCGGCCTACGCCTCGCGGGTGACGACGGACTGACGTCTGCGCGTAATCAGTGGCCGACGCCGCTGCTGGAGACCAGGAGGATCTCCTCGTTGTCGAGTCGCGCGAGCGCGCCTTCCAGTGCCGCCGAGGAGAAGATGCCCTCGTCTCGGGCCTGCAGGAGCGCGTCACGCTGGGCGTGGATCGCCTCCAGCGCCAGTTCACGGATCTGGTCGCGCGTGAAGGAGCGCTCAACCTCTTCCTCGCTCATGTCGACGGTATCGCGCGCCTCGTCATCACCGTCACCGGCTGCGTCCTGGAGGACGTCAGTGAGGACACGGTTTGCTGCGTGCGCCGTCCGCGCTTGCTCACCCGTAGTTTCATCCGTCAGCGCGTGCCCCAGCCGGGACAGTGTGCGCGAGACGCCGGCGGAGAGCAGGGTCTTGCCATCGACCTCGTGAATCGCCTGAGCGAGGGCCGTATCCACCAGCGCGGAACCCATCACTTTCAGGAGCTTGCCGCGCTCCTCCTCTGAGATATCACCCGTCGCCATCTTCGGCTTGACGATGCGGATGAGGGCGGGCAGGGTCAAGCCCTGAATGACAAGGGCCCCGGCCGCGATAAACAGCGCGATCGAGAGCAGGAGCGCGCGCATCGGGGCGTGCGTCGAAATTGTCTGCGCGGCGGCCAGGGTGATGGCACCGCGCATGCCCGCCCACACGATGACACTGCCTTCGCGCGGGCCCATCGGCTCGTTCTCGAAGTAATCCAGGTCGGAACCGCGCATGGCGTTGCGGCGTGCACGGCGCTTGAGGCGTCGGCGATAGTGGGCGAGCGCGTTCTCCCAATGCTCGGGGCTCAGGTCGCGGGCCTCGAGCATGTCAGCGTCGACTTCACTCGCCTCGTGCATGCGCTTTTCGAAGCGTTCGATGCGCGCGGCCTCGGCCTCGTAGCGGCGCTGACGACGCTTGTGCCGGTGGTCCAGCCAGGCGAGCATAACCGCGATGAACACGGCGCGAATTGCCATGATGAGCCCACCGAGCGTGACGGCGAGGAACGCGGCGAAGGCCAGGCCGCCGGAGAACGCGGCGGTCTCCTCGACGATGCCGAAGGCCTGCAGGCCCATCGCTAGGAAGATCCCGCTCTCCAGGACGAGGGTCATGGTCTGCCAGTTCTGCTGGGAGAAACGTCGGTTCGTCGCCGAGATCGTGGCGGCGCGTCGGCGCGAGACGACGAGGCCGGCGACGACGGCCGCGACGAGGCCGGATCCTCCCAGGTGCTCGGCGGGGATCGAGGCGATGAAGGGCATCGCGAAGGAGAAAACGGTGTCGGCCGAGGGCTCCTTGATGAGGGCGCGCACTCGCACGCCGATCTCGCCAACGACCCATCCGATGGCGGCAGCGATACCGAGCGCGAGGGCGACCTTGCCGATGAGCAGACCCGGATTGAGGGCGTGTTCGTCGGCGGCCAGGCCGGCGTTCATCGCGGCGGACAGGAGAACGAGCGAGGTCGCGTCGTTGAAGAGCCCTTCGCCTTCGAGCACCGTAATGATGCGGTGGGAGACCCCGGAACGTTTCGCAATCGAGACGGCGACCGCGTCCGTCGGCGACAAGACCGCGCCCAGGGCAACGCCCCACGGCAGGGAGATGGCGGGAACCAGCCAGTTAATGACGAAGCCGACCGCGAAGGCGGACAGGAACACGAGGGGGATCGCAAGCATCGCGACGGCGTTCATCTCGCGTCGGAAGTCCATGGTCGGCATACGCACTGCGGCCGAAAACAGCAGCGGCGGCAGCACGATCTCAAGGATGAGATGCGGCTCGACCTCGATGGCCCCCACCTGCGGCAGAAACCCGATCGCCAAGCCGACGACCAGCAGGATCAGGGGGGATGCCACGCGCACCTTGGGCGCGATGAATTGGCATGCCACGATGATGAGCATTCCGGCCAGAGCGATAAGAAGGGGGTCCACGAGTCAATTGTATTTCGGACAACCCCACCAGCGCTTCTGTCATCTCACGACGCTGGCGGCGCCTTCCTGCAATCCTCCCCCACCACTCCTCGACCTCATGTCGAACAGATCCAGATGAGGACGGTACGTTCTAGAATTAGTGGAAAGCGTCAAGGAGGTTCGCATGACCGCTTACGACCACTCGTCGGGGTACACCTACGGCACCGATGCCGTCCCCACGTCCCCGCTCACACTTGAGGATCTACGCCAGATTGAGGCCGCCGCGCACGTCCAGCCCGATGACGCAGAGCTGCTCTCGCGAGCAGAACCGATCCTGGCGCCACATGCCATGGACATGGTCGACACGTGGCGCGGGATTCTGGCTCAAAAGGCATATTTGTCCGCTCACTCGGCGCACCCGGACGGGCAGCCGAACCCCGAGTACGCGCAAGCGTCAAAGCCGCGATTCGCCCAGTGGATCATCGACATGTGCACGCGCGAGCGCGACCAGGCGTGGTTGGACTACCAGTACCTGATCGGCGCACGGCACATGTCCGCAGCGAAGAACGCGGCGGATGGGGCGGACTCGACACCATTCGTGCCCCTGCGCTACGTACTCGCCTTCATCGCTCCGACCGTGGAGGTCGGGCACCGTCTCCTCGCGGAGGGCTTCGAGGGCGAAGAACTGAGCGCCGTCCGCGATGCCTGGACTCGCGCTGTCACTGTCGCCGTGACAGTGTGGGCGTATGCCTACCGCGATCACCCCGAGCAGTTCTGATCCGGCGCTCGCCACCTACGATTCTCCCATCGGCCGCCTCACGCTGGCCGCGCGGGGTGGTGCGCTCGTTGGTGTGTGGGTGGCCGGGCAGCGCTTCTTCGGTCGCCCCTACGGCATCGACGAGGCCTCGGCACGCTCGGCGGTTATTCTGACCTCGCCCGATTCCCGGGACAGAGCCCGCGCCGAGGCCGGGTGGGATGAGGCCGACGCGCGGGCTCTGGGCGCGGCCGCATCGTGGTTGGACGACTACTTCGCGGGCGAGGCCCCCTCCCCCGCCGCCGTCCCCCTCGCGAGCGCGGGCACGGACTTTCAAAAGCGAGTGTGGGAGGCGATGGACACCATCCCTTACGGCGCGACGCGCACGTACGGGCACATCGTCGCCCAGCTGCGGTGCGCGGACATCCCCGCGTCAGCCCAGTCGGTCGGCGGCGCGGTCGGGCGTAATCCTCTACTCATCATCCGTCCCTGCCACAGGGTCGTGGCGGCCGACGGCCCGGGCGGCTACGCGGCGGGAGGCGATGCGAAAGCCTGGCTGCTCGCGCATGAGGCGGCCAGAGCCTCGTCGGAGAGCTGACTCAGTCGTTCGCCCGGTCGGCCTCGAGCGCTTCCTCGACCAGGGCCTCGTCGACGGGCAGTGCCTCGCGCGCGTAGGCGGCGGCATCATCCTGGGTGCCGGCGATCTGCTCGGCGATCGAGTCGGCCTCGCGGCGCAGCTCGGTGCCGTCAACGACCGAGGCCTGGGCGAGGGTGCGGGCCTGGGCGCGGTGCTCGTCCGTGTACTCCAGGTCGTCTGCGTGCTTGCGCACGAGGACGCGGATGAGCTTGCGACGCAGGTTCTCCTCGCGCAGGACGGCGGAGCGCTCGCGCAGCCAGCCGACCGCGAGGACGACGAGGAGGGCCACACCCAGCCAGCCAATAATCGGGTACATGTCACCGATCAGCTTCTTGAAGCCCATGAGCGATGCCGCGTAGCCCACGGCGACGACGCCGACGAGGACGATGCGCATACGGGTGGTCTCCCCACCCGAGAAGCGGCGCGCCGTCGAGTAGAACAGCGAGAACACCGTGTTGTAGATGAGCGCGAAAATGATGAGCGTGTAGACGAAGGCAAAGGCCGGGTGGATCGAGCGCGCGATCTCGAGGGCGGGAACGTTCACGTCCCAGAGGCGATCCACGTTCAGGTACAGGCACAGGGCGTCTGCGCCGATGACGAGGGCGATGATGGTACCGCCGATTCGCCCAGCGCGGCGGGCTTCTCCGATGCGCAGCACCGAGCCACCGAGCACGAAGGCCATCGCGATGCCGTTGACGACGCACAGCGCGAAGTAGTTGATCGTGGAGAGCCACAGGTTGGGCAGCGCCGGGGTGACCTGGGTGGCGGCGGCGTTCAGCTCGGCGACGCCCGGGTGCGGTGTGGCCAGTGAGTAGATGGTGAGGATCGTGATCGCGACGATGATCATGGGCGTAAACACGCCGATCACCTTCATGATCCGGTCGAAGTCCAGGAAGGCCGTGAGAACGACCAGAACCGCACACAGGGCACTGCCCGCCCACGCGGGCAGGCCGAACTGCTGCTCGAGGTTCGCGCCCGCGCCCGCGAGCATCACGAATCCCATCGCGAAGCCCGAGAAGACGAGCACAACGTCGATGACGCGGCGCAGCGCCGGGTGGGTGATGCGTTCGAAGACCTCGTCGTGGTGGCCGGAACGGTAGTAGGAGCCCAGCTGGAGCGCAACCACGCCGAAGACGACGTTGAGGACGCCCAGGACCGCGATGCCGATCAGGCCCTTCGCACCAAAGGACAGGAAGTACTGGAGCAGGTCCTGGCCACTCGCCAGGCCGGCGCCGATGATGACTCCCACGTAGGCGAAGGCGACAGAGAGGTACTTCTTGGACATAGGGTCCTTCCGATTTCGGACGTTTGACGAGGCCGGGGCCTCGTTCCACGGTAGACGCTCCCCCGGGCACATACCCCGCAATGCGGGATTGTTCACGAAAAGGTAAAGGACCCTTTACTCTACTTGCCTTCGAGGAGCTGGATCGGCGGGCGCGGCGCCTGCAGGGAGTTAATCGGAGCCTCGGGATCCGCGTAGCCGAGCGCAAAACCGGTGATGAACCGGTAACCCTCGGGGATCTCAAACTCAGCCTCCACGGGCTCGCGCCAGATGGCGAGGAAGCCGATTGGGCAGGAGTCGACGCCACGCGACTTCGCTGACAGGAACAGGGTCTGGAGCATGAGGCCGGCGTCCATGGCGCTCCACGGGAGCATGTCCTCGTGGACGAAGACGAAGCCCATGACGGGCGCGTCGAAGGCCGTGACGTTGCGGCGGGCAACACGGTTGCGCCCCTCAATATCGGCGCGCTCGATGCCGTGGATGCCGTAGAGGAGCTTCGCGACCTCGATCTGAGCGGGTCGCACCTCGTCCGGGTAGCGCTTGCGCACCGGGTAGTCGCCGTCAGGCACGGGGATTTCCACGGTCGGATCCTCGGCCTTGCGGGCGTGAGCGGCGATTTCCTCGTCGAAGAGACGGCCGTAGTGTTCGCGCAGGCGCTGCGCGCGCTCACCCATGGCCAGGGCGACGCGGAAAGCACGCGTGTTGGACCAGGACGGCGCGGCCGTCGCGTCGGCGAGGATCGCGTCGAGGACCTCGGCGGGGATCTCCCGGTCCGTAAAGGCGCGCATCGAGCGACGCGAGGCAGTCAGGGCGGAAAAGCCGTTCGTCTGCTCGGCGACTGTCATGCACCCAGGCTAACCCGGCCCATCTCCCCCGATCCACCCGGCCCGCCCACCGGACGGCCGTCGGTTTGCCAGCTAGCGATCCCCGTTCAGCTCTCGCGAGATACCACGCCCAGCCTCCAGCTCCGCGATACCGCGATCAAGGTGAGCAAGGTTGGCGCGCGAGTAAAAGCCATCAACCTCCAGAACAAAGGGAATCCGCTGCTCCCGCGCCACCTTCTTCGCAAAGATCGTGAAAGCAGTATTCATGGAGAGCCCCATTTCTTTACAGGCGCGCTCCATCGCAGCCTTATCCTCAGCATCGAGTCGAACGGTCACCATAGCAGTTGCCATACAACACCTCCACAACAGCATATAAATATCATTATGCTATCAGACTGACAGCATAATGATGCTTTTAAGGGTGCACTCCGCCCAGGGAATACATAAGTACTGCCCTTACCGGGCCAGAGCCTCCTCGAAGGCGACCACGTCCTCCTCGGGCGTGGCCCAGGACGTGCCGATGCGCGCCAGGTAGCGGCCATCGGGCAGGGTTTCCCAGATGCCGTAGCGCACCTTGTCCGACAGGCGCTCATGCCCGGCCTGGTCGAGGGCCACAAACGTCAGGTTCGTCGGCGAATCCATGGTGACCACGTAGCCCGCACGCTTGAGGGCCTCGCGAATGCGCGTGGTCGCCTCGACGGCGGGTTCGCCGATCGTCAGGTAGAGACCGTCCTCGAAAAGCGCCTCGAACTGCACGCCCAGGAGGCGCCCCTTCGCCATGAGCGCACCGTGCTGCTTCATATGGGTGACAAACTGACGGATCGACCCGCGCTCGGGGATCACCACGGCCTCGCCGAAGAGCGTTCCACACTTGGTGCCGCCGATGTAGAACACGTCGGTCAGGCGCGCCAGGTCGGCCAAGCTCACATCATTGGCGGGCGAGGCCAGCGCATAGGCGAGGCGCGCGCCGTCCACGAAAAGCTTGAGGTCGCGCTTGCGACACACGGCCGAGAGCTCCTCAAGCTCGCGCAGGGAGTAGAGGGTGCCGTACTCGGTGGGCTGCGAAATATAGACGAGGGCGGGGGCAATCATGTGGTCACGCGCACCGTCGCCCTCCCACGCTGCACAGATGCGCTCGACGTCAGCCGCGTTGATCTTGCCGTCAACGGCGGGGGTGTCGAGGATCTTGTGGCCGCCGCGCTCGACGATGCCGGCCTCGTGCATGTTGATGTGGCCGGTGTTGGGCGCGATGACGCCCTGCCAGGGCAGGAGGATCGCGTCGATGACGGTCGCGTTCGTCTGCGTGCCGCCGACCAGGAAGTACACGTCGGCGTCGGGCGCCTGGCAGGCCTCGCGAATCAGGTCGCGGGCACGCTCACAGTGCTCGTCGGTACCGTAGCCGCTGGACTGCTCCATGTTGGTAGCGACGAGGGCATCAAGCACCCGGGCGTGCGCGCCCTCCTGGTAGTCGCTGGAGAAATTCGGCTGCACATGGGAAGAATTCACGCGGCCATTATTCCACGTGGCATCACGACTAGAGTCCAAACAGGTCCGCGTGGGTTCCCGTCCGCGTCAACATCAAAACCAGGCGCTCGCCATCCACGTAATAGATCAGCAGCCAATCAGGCTGAACATGACACTCACGATGCCCCCGCCACTCGCCCCCCGAGAGCATGATCTCGGTGCGAGATCGCGAGTTCCTCGCCAGCTGCCAGCGTTCGGATAACTTGGTCCAGACGATTGATGTCGAGCCCGCGCTTCATCGCACGCTTGTAGTCGCGCTTAAACTTCGTTGTCCAAACGACTTTCAGAGTCATTAGCGCTTCAACTCCGCCAGAGCGTCTTCAACGTTCAGAGCCTCGACAGCAGGATCGGAGGCTAGCTGCTCCGCTTCCAACATCGCCAAGACCGTCTCGCGCTGCTGCTCATTCAAACGCAGATCGAAAGGCATTCCACCCACCCGCACGCTCTGGCGTAGGAAAGCGTTCACAGCAGACGTCAGATTCATGCCGAGTTCCGCGTAGATCGCTTCGACCTCACGCTTGAGATCCGCATCCATGCGTACACTAAAATTCACAGTTGCCATGCGAAAACCTCCTTATGTATGTCATTATACATGCAATACACCTAGTAAAGCATGCACTCATGGCGCAGCGAAGGGCCCCTCATGTCGGCACAGAACAGCACAATCAACCGCGATTCGCAGGCCTACTGGAACAAGCGGGCCGCGACGTTCACACGCAACGCGACCGGTGACTACGAGCGCTGGCTCCTGGATCTGCTCGCGCTCGAGGCGGGCGACGAAGTGCTCGACATGGGGTGCGCGACGGGCACGCTCGCCGTCCCCCTGGCCCGCGCGGGGCATCGCGTCCACGGCTGCGACTTCGCCAAGGCCATGCTTGCGATCCTCGACGAGCGCGCGGCAGCCGAGAACCTGCCGATCACCTCCCACCTGCTCGCCTGGGAGGACGATTGGGAGGAGGCGGGCCTCGGGCAGAACAGCGTGGATGTCGCCTTCGCGTCACGCTCCCTCATGAGCGGGAACATTTTCTCCGCAGTACACAAGCTCGACGCAGCGGCATGCTCACGCGCGGCCGTCGTCGTGCCTGACAGCCTGCTCCCCTCCCGCGACCCACGCCTGCTCACCTACCTAGGACGCTCCGCGAGGAGAGCGCGCATCGTTCGCGACGTGACCCGCGCGCTCGCAACCCTGGGACGCAAGCCGATTTTCGCGACCACACGAACCTTCCGCCCGATGCGTTTTTCTTCCTTCGACGAGGCCCGCGCGGACCTTCGTCGCCTGGCCGGCCCAGAGCCGTTCACCGCGCGCGAGCAGCGTCTGTTCGACGCGTACGCGGCACAGCATGTCGCGCACGAGGACGCCGCTACCACCTCGGAAAATGCAGGGGAACGATGGGTCCTGGACTACCCTCTGCCCGTCACCTGGGTGTTTATCGGCTGGCGCACCGACGGGAGCGCGTGGGCGTAGCCGACCCGGCCTCGTTCTCGCGAGCCGCCTTCTCAGTCCGCGTCGGGGCGGCGCCTGCGCGCCTTGACCTCGCCGCGCCTCTTCTTGTCGGCGAGCCTGCGCAGTTTCGATGCGCGCGTCGGCTTCGTCGCGCGACGAGGCGTGGGCGGGGTGAGTGCTGCGCGCAGGACGTTCACGAGGCGCTCGCGCGCGGCGGCGCGGTTGCGGCGCTGGGAGCGATGCTCGGCGGCGGTGATGGTGAGGATGGTTCCGCTCAGGCGATCATCGAGCTCGCGGAGGGCATGCTCGCGCTGCTTCTCGTTCAGAGCGACCGTCGTCGCCAGATCCAGGCTGAGCTGGACGCGCGAGTCCGCCGTGTTGACGCCCTGGCCGCCGGGGCCCGAGGCGTGGGAGAAACGCTCGATCAGCTCCCCCGCGGGCACGACGAGGCCGCGCGGGCAGCCGGGCCCGGTGGGAATGCGGAGATCGTCCATGGGACTAGTGTGCACTACCCGCCCGGGCCTCGTTACTTCATCAGCTCGGCTACCCGCTTCTTCAGGTCGGGCAGCACGTCGGCGGCAAACCAGGGGTTCTTCTTCATCCACATTTGGTTGCGCGGCGAGGGGTGGACCAGCGGGAAGTATGTCGGCAGGTAGTGCGTGTAGTCGCGCACAACGTCCGTGAGGGAGGCCGAGGACTTCAGGTCCAGGTAGCGCCTGGTCGCGTACGCGCCGACGAGGATCGTCATCTCCAGGTGCGGCATGAGCTCGAGCAGGCGCGGGTGCCACTTGTCGGCGAAGTCCTTGCGCGGCGCCAGGTCGCCGCTCTTGCCCGTGCCCGGGAAGTAGAAGTCCATGGGGACAATCGCGAGCTTGCCCGAGTGATAGAACGCGTCGCGGTCGATGCCCATCCAGTCGCGCAGCCGGTCGCCGCTGCGGTCATTCCACACGATGCCGGTATCCTCGGCGACCCGCCCGGGTGCCTGGCCGACAATCATGATGCGACACTCGGGGCCCGCGTAGAACAGGGGCTCTACGCCTCGCTTAGTGTACGAGGCGTTGGCCGGGTCTGCGGCAATCTCCTCGGCAATTGCACGAACAGCTGGATCGGTGATCTCGGGTGTCATGCCTCCAGGGTATGCCTATCCCGCAGGCGCACGGCCCCCGAGGCCTCGGAGGTCACACACGGGCGCACGCAAGGCGCCAGATGGTCCCCAAAATAACGGACACACCCCAAATTCCGCACGTAATTCCCCGGCCGTCCCTTTTACCCATCCTCCACAAACCCTGGAATTTCAACGATCACAATTCAAACTCTGAAAGATTGCCGGGGGAATTACGTGCGAAATTGGTGGGGAAGGACGTGCGAGGTTCAGGCGAAACGACAGGGGGACAATATGGGGACGACAAGGGGTAATGACAGCGGGAAGGGCCACACCGATTGGTAGCGACGCAGCGGGCGGGCATACAGTGGAGCGCATGAGGACAGCTGAACGCATGACGACGAACGGGCTGAGGCGCAGCCAGTGACAACACGACTCGTACGGCAAACCAATAGGTTCCGCATCACCGCCATCGTCGCGCTGTGCCTGCTCGTCCTCGTGGGGGTCACGTCGTTCGCGCTCAATCGTTCGGGCAACAGACAGAAAGACCCCACGGCCATTGCCTATGAAGAGGACGAGGATCCCTTGCCCGAGGGCGTCGCCTCACTCATGGACACGGCCAAGTCTCTGCACGGCACGATCGACACGATCACCTACGAGCAGAGCTACGAGGGGACGACTTACACCAAGCAGGCCTACGTGTACGTTCCCGCGTCCTACGCCTCGGACACACCCGCGAACGTCCTCTATCTGACGCACGGCTGGTGGGGGAACGCCGCCGGTCTGGCTGACGGTGTTTCACCCGTCGTCGACGAGCTGGAGACCGCCGACAAGGCTGCACCGACGTTGGTCGTTTTCGCGACCTACTATCCGGATCGGTCCTTCGCGACGGATGACTACGAGGAGGACTACACCCTTAATCTTTTCTTTGCGACGAGCGAGATCGATACTCTGATCGACACGGTCGAGTCTCGCTACACGACGTTTGCACGCGGGGACATTTCCGACCAGTCACTGCGGGCCTCACGCAAGCACCGCGCGTTCGGCGGTTTCTCGATGGGCGCGACGACCACGTGGGATGTTTTTGCTTTGCGTCCGCAGTACTTCTACGGGTACATGCCGATGGCCGGCGAGTCGTGGATCGGGCGCGAGGAGGACGCTGACTCCCCGCGCATCGCCGAGCTGGTGACCGCCGACGTCGAACGCGCCCACTACGGGCCACGAGACTTCCTCATTCTCGCGTCGGTCGGCTCGGAGGACCCTGCCCTGTGGGATATGACCCCGCAGATTGATGAGCTCCGCGAAGACTATCCCGACCTCATGACCGAGGACAGCATGCAGCTGTGGATCGACGACGGCGAAACCCACTCAATGACCTCGATCGCCAACCAGGTCGAGCACAACCTACCGCTGCTTTTCCCGGGCAAGTAGGGCGCGCCGCGCAAGCAACGTGAGCGCGACACACGCAGCCCCGACCTCGTTCCTTTTCTCAGGGACGAGGCCGGGGCTGGCTTGCAGATCAGGGGATCTTATGCGCGGGGCTGACGCTCCGCCCACTCGCCGAGGCTCACGCGCGGACCCGTGAAGAACGGGGTGTCCTCACGCACGTAGAGGCGCGCCTCGGTGTAACGCTGGGCGTGCATGACGCCCTCGAGACGGTCGAGGGTATCGGCCTCGAACGCGAGCACCCACTCGTAGTCGGAGAAGCCGAAGGCCGACAGGGTCGAGCCCTTGACGTCCGGGTACTGCGCGAAGCCGTTGCGGCCGTGTTCGGCCATGATGCGGGCACGATCTTCGGGGGCCTTCAGGTACCAGTCGTAGGAGCGCACGAAGGGGTAGACCATCGCCCAGTCGCGGGGGGCGACGCCGCCGAAGCAGGCGGGAATGTGGCGCTTGTTGAACTCGGCGGGGGTATGCAGGCCCATGCAGGACCACACCGGGTCCAGGAACTTGCCCAGCGCCGACGCGCGCAGGCGGTGGTAGGCATCCTGCAGGACCTCCGGGTCGTCGTCGAGCCACCACACCATCAGGTCCGCCTCGGCGCGGAAGCCCGAGACGTCGTAGAAGCCGCGGATTTCTGCGCCCGCGCCCTTCACGTAGTCCAGGGATTCGGCGACGATGCGGCCACGCTCGCCATCGTCGGTGGGCAGTGACTCACCGAGCGCAAACACGGAGTAGAGGGCGTAGTGCTGCTTGTTGTTGACCTCGTCAAAGTCGACGTCCGTCGCGTCGCGCGGGTCGGTGACGCGGGCGTGAGCGGCGTGCGAGTGGGGCGTCGCCTCGGTACCCGCGTGGCGGGCCTGGTGGCGCGCGGCGTGCTCACCGACGCGGTCCGGCACTCCTGCGGGATGTCCCGGATTTTCCGGGTTCTGCTCGGGCGGCACGACGGCATGGGGATGCGGGGTAGACATGGAGTCCTCCTGGGTTGGGGCTGGTTGACCGGCGGCTCGGCTGGGCGCGCCGGATGCATGAGGGGTGGGTGCGGCGCCGGGATGCCCACCGGCGCCGGAGGACGAGGTGTGCCCGGGGCGCGCCGGAGAGAGGCAGCAGTCGCTCGGGCAGACGGTGTGGAAGGGTCCGGTGCCGGTCACGGTGACGGGCGAGGGATTCTCACCTCGCGCCTGGGCCGCGCGTTCTTCGAGCACGTCGACCAGGGAGGACACGAAGCCCGGGTCGGTGGAGACAGTGTCGGCGCGTTCGTAGGGAATCCCCAGGCACGCGGCGGTTTCCTTCGCCTCGGTGTCGAGGTCGTAGACGACCTCCATGTGGTCGCAGATGAACCCGATCGGGACGACGACGGTGCCGGTCAGCGACGTTGTGTCAGCTGCGATCTCCTCGAGGAAATCGTTGATATCGGGCTCGAGCCAGCGGGCCTGCGGGGGCCCGGACCGCGAGCAATAGACGAGGTCGTAGCCCAGATCCGCGCGGCCGAGGACGCGGCGTACCTCCGGCATGATCGCCTCAATGAGGGCGTGGTGCTGGGCAACGTAGCTGATTTCAGTTGCGGGGGTTCCCGCGTCCGACAAGGCCTCGCTCCCCTGCTGCTCGGCGCGTCCGCCCGAGGCCGCCACGGCCTCGTCGATCGAGGGACGGAAGGGGAAGGGCGAGGACCCCGCCTCCATGCTCACGGGGATGGAGTGGGTGACGAAGATCAGGCGAATCCCAGCCGGGTCAACGCCACGCGCCGCGAGGGCCGCCCACGCGCGCCGGATGGATGCGATCTGCGCGCTCGCCATGCCGGGGGTCGAATAGTAGGGGCGAACCTTGTCCAGGACGATGTCGGCGTCGGGGTTGTCGGAGCTATCCTCGGTGCCCAGTGCGATCGTCCCCCACTTGTCGCGCAGGGCCTCCGCGGCCTCGGCGAGGTCTTCGCGGTACTGGCGACACCCCGAGTACGAGGCGTAGGCGGAGGTGGGCAGAACGAGGATGCGACGGGCGCCCGCCTGGGCGAGCTCGTCGAGCCCTTCGGTGACAAAGGGGTGCCAGTTGCGGTTTCCCCACCCGACGGGGATGTCGTGCCCGCGGCGAGCGAGCTCGGCAGACAAGTCCGCGATCAGACGCTGATTGCAGGCGTTAATGGGCGAGACCCCGCCGAAGCGCTTGTAGTGCGTGGCAACCTGGAGCAGGCGCTCGTCGGGGATTCCGCGACCGCGCGTCGCGTTACGCATGAACGGCAGGACGTCCTCCTCGCCGTTCGGGCCACCGTAGGACAGCAGCATGATCGCGTCGTAGGTTTCCAGACCTGGCACTTTCAGTCCTCCTTCACGCCTAGCGTGGACAGTGTAGGGCCGCTTCCCTCCCCCACGCAGCGACAGATTGTCAGAAAAACGCAGCAAATCAGCACTTTTCCCCGGCGCGTAGCACCGGCTTGCGCACGCAAGTTAACACTGTTAACCTTATCTGCGACACAAAGTTAACAGCGTTAACCGATGGGAGAGAAACCGTGTCACACCCACATGCCCCAGCCCTGGACGCCCGGGGAATCCGCAAGAGCTACGGAACTCACGAGGTGCTGCGCGGGGTCGACCTGCGCGTCGAACCCGGACAGATCCTCGGTCTGCTCGGACGAAACGGAGCAGGCAAGTCCACGCTCATCACAATCCTGTGCGGCCTGCGCCGCGCCGACTCCGGAACCGCCAGCATCTGCGGCCACCGCCCCTCCTCCGCCGACGCCGCACGGCTGATCGGATACGCACCCCAGGAGCTGGGCATCTACCCCGACCTGAGCGTCGCCCAGAACCTCGCGGCCTTCGGCGAACTGCACGGACTCGGCCGACGCGAGGCCGCCTCGCGCGCTGGCGAGGTGATGGATCTCCTCGGCCTCACAGAGAAAAGCGGCCAGCGCGCCTCGCACCTGTCGGGCGGGCAGCAGCGCAGGCTCCACGCGGGCATGGCGATCATGCACCGCCCACGCCTGGTGTTCATGGACGAGCCGACCGTCGGCGCGGACGTGGAGGCGCGCAGCCAGATCCTGCGCGCGGTCCGCCAGCTCGCCGACGAGGGTGCAGCCGTCGTCTACACCTCGCACTACCTGGCCGAGTTCGAGGAGCTCGGCTCCGACATCGCAGTCCTGAACGAGGGGCGCCTCGTCGCGAGCGGCACGCTCGAGGAGATCATTTCCAGCCACGGGCGCGCCGAGGTCACCCTCGAGTTCGACCGCCGCATTCCCGCGATCGACGGGTGGAGCGCCGACGACAGGCGCCTCCAACTCATCGGGGACGAGGCCGACCCAGGTTCGCGGATCGGCGAAGCCCTGGCCTCACCCGCCCTTCAAGGCGCGCGGCTGACGGACGTGCGCATCACGCAGGCGAGCCTGCACAACGCGTATCTGCAGATCATCAAGGAGAGTGACCATGTCGCAGCTTAAGCAACTCGGGGCTATGACCCGCCTGAACGTCCGCCTGCAGCTCACCGACCCGGCGCCCACGCTCATCCTGACGGTGATCCCCCTCGTCTTGATTCCCTTCATGATGCCGGCGTTCAAGTCGATGCTCCTGGCCGACGGCTACACGGGCGTCACCGGCGCCGAGCAGGCGGTTCCGTCGATCGCGATCCTCTTTTCATTCCTGGCCGTGCAGAACATCATCGGCTCATTCTTCAATGAGCGCTCGTGGGGCACGTGGGAGCGTCTCGAGGCCTCCCCCACCTCGCGCGCGTCCATCCTGACGGGCAAGGCGCTGGTCGCTTTCCTCATGCAGACCGTCCAGATCGCGGTTGTCCTCGCGCTCGGCGCCCTCATCTTCGGGTACCGGCCGACCGGGTCTCTCGTCGCACTCGCCGCGATTCTCCTCAGTTTCTCCGCGGTCCTGTCGGCGCTCGGCGTTGCGCTCGCGCTGTGGTCGCGCAGCCGCGACGCGGCCCTGTCACTGTCGAACATCATCGGTATGCTGGCGGCGGGCATCGGCGGGTCTTTCTCCACGGTCTCTTCGTTCCCGGATTGGGCGCAGCACGCCGCGCGCCTGTCCCCCGCCTACTGGGCAATCACCGCTATTCACGAGGTGAGCCTGGACGGGGCGAGCCTTGCCAACGTCGGGGCGCGGATCGGCGTCCTGTGGGGTTTCTTCGCGGTGATCGCGGGGCTGGCACTGGTACAGTTCCGGTATCACAGGGAGTAATGACCACCGAAGCGGAGAGTCCATGCCGTCGTCACGCCAGCGCGCGCTATCGCGAGAGATCATCTTGTCGACCGCGCTCGACTTGGTTGACGAGGAGGGGTTCTCCGCTTTGTCTCTGCGGTCCCTGGGAAAGCGCCTCGGCGTCTCCCAGGCCGCCTTTTATCGCCATTTTCCGGACAAAGCCGCCCTCTTGGAGGGTATCGCCGAGCAGGTCTGGCGCCTCACGTTCGAGGCCTTCCTGGGCCGCGTGGACGCCGGGGCGGTTGACGGGGCGGCGATCCCGACGCCCGAGGCATCGGCACCGACCGAGGGCACCCCGGCCTCGTCCCTGCTGACCTACATGCGCACCTACGCGCACTGCCTGGCCTCCACGTTGCGCTCTCACCCGGGCGCGGTCATGCTGCTGCTCACGCACCCGATGTCGACGCCCGAGCAGCTCTCGCTCCTGGCGCGCGTGTTCGTGACGCTCGCCCGGCGCGGTTTCACGCCGAACGCGGACATGCTGGGGCTCGTGAACGCCGTGTCGATCTACACGACGGCCTTCGTCGCCGCCGAGGTCGTCCCGCCCGTGGGCGGCTCCCCCGAGCAGCCGGTCGACCTGTCGGCCGCGAGCGCCGCCCTCGATCCCGAGGACGCGCAGGCGCTGCGCCCGCTCATCGAGGATCTCCTGGACGGCCGATACGATTTCAACGCCCAGTTTGAACGAGGCTTGGAGGCGATCCTGCGCGGCTGGAGCTGACGCTAACCGATCAGTTGCTCGACCTCGCGCACGATGCGCGCGGCTCCGCCCAGCGAGGTTAGTTCCTCGCGCAGCCCTCGGATTCCCGAGGTCAGGGCGGGTTCATCGACAACGATGCGTCGGGCGACGCGCGCGATGAGCGCAGGCTTGGGCGCGTGCACGGTCAGGCCGCAGCGCGCGTTTTCCACGGCCTCGGCGTTGAATTGGCGTTCAAAGACGCGCCCCGGGACGATCAGCTGCGGAACTTCGTGGGACAGGGCGTCCATCATCGAGTTTTGCCCGCCATGGTGCACGAAGACGCGGGCGCGCGGCAGGAAATCGGCGACGTCGAATCGGGGCGCGCAGGTCACCGTGTGGCCACCTGAGACCTGGGTGGCCTCGGGCACGCCCGCGACGTACACGTCGCAGCCGAGGGCCTCGGCAAGCTCTCGCCCGGCACGCACGGTGACGCCCGCGGGGACGCTGCCCGCGCCGAGGTAGACGAGCACGCAATCGCGAGGCGTGGCCGTCAGTACGGGCGGCTCGTCCAGGAACCCGCAGTAGACGGCCCGCTCCCCCACCCGCGGTTCCAGGGTCGGGCAGCTCGGGATGAAGCGGCGCCGCATCCCCTCGAGAACGGTCAGGGACGAGGCCGGGGCGGGCATTCCCATGTCGTGCAGCAGGCGTCGAACTCCCCCAGATTTACGCGGGTCGGAGGCGTAGGAGGCGGTCGTCGGCTCCGAGGCGCTGCCCACGCATGGGATACCCTCGGCGCGGGCGGCGATGACGGCGGCGAGGCTGAACTCCGAGTAGACGACGTCGGGGCGAGCGACTCGCATGTGGGCGCGGAGCGTATCGACGGCCGCGCGCGTGTAGCGCTCGTCGAGGGCTCCGGTCAGCCAGAGGACCTCCTCGAAGCTGTGCACGGGCTTGCGGCCCATGAGTCCGAGGCGCGAGGCCAGGGGGAAGGTGTGGCGGGCGATGGCCTCGGGCAAACCGAGGGGCGAGGGCACCGGAATCTGAAGCGTCGGAGCGATGGGATCGACGCAGTTACCATCATCTCCCCATGCCAGCGTGACCTCGTGGCCGCCGTCCTGGAAGGCACGGGCGACGCGCTGCGCGCGCGACCACGGCCCACCCATCCGCGAGCGGGCAACCATGGGAACGACGAGAACCTTCACGATTCAAGGGTACGCCGCTCACAACCGCACGCCCGCAGCGCGCCCACGCACCGACCAGGGAATGTCCACCATGAACACCGATAAGGTCGAGGACGTCGACTGAGCGGCTACACCACTAGCGGCCTAGGCGCTTGACGAAGCGGAACATCATGTAGTCGGCCTCGCCCATCGGCTCGCCCGCTCCGCGGGGATACGAGGTGTCGGGGTGATGTTCGTTGAAGAACTCGACGATGTGGAAGCCGCACTTGTTGACGTAGAAGTGGATGTTGCGCACCTCGAATCGCGCGCGGCGAGACGTTCCCCCACGAAGGATCCCCGCGGGTTGCCCTGGAAATGCTCGAAAGATTCCTGAAAGTCCGCGATCAGCACAGGACGCTCGGTCTCAGTCAGGGGCACGAGCATGATAGTCATGGGCTCATCGTATCTGTGAACGGCTGCAAATCTGACAGCAGGGGTCTCTTTCCTCAGCATCCTGGAGATGAGGACCAACGACGCGCGTCCCCGAGAGCCGATGGGGTACATCATGGAACGCCTGCGCGCCATGCCATTCGTCATGCACATCATCAAGGTGCCCCCACTCGTTTCGACTAAAGGAACTGAGGTTCTAGGCTCCTCAAACTAGACACGTAACCGCCAGCTACCCTCCGGGGCGCTACAGCTCCAGCCTCATATGCACGAGCTCCTGGTAGCCCACAGCCGTGGACCGGTAGCCTCGGGGGTTGCGCCCATACTCCTCGAACCCCGCGCGCCGATACAGGGACACCGCGCGTTCATTACCAGCCACTACCTCGAGCTCAAGCTGGGTATAGTCCGCCCGGCGCGCACAGTCGATGCACGATCCCATGAGCACTCGGCCGATCCCCATCCCCCAATGCTCCTGGAGCACGCTGATCCCGAAACGCGCGCGGTGAGCCACCTTGCGCCTGCCGCCCACCGCCGTGACTCCTGCGCTCCCCACGATCTTCCCATCGACGACGGCGACGAGCTCGACCTCATTGTTACTGCGCTCCGTTTCCGCCAGCGAGCGAGCTTCTTGTTCATCGTCGACGCTCTGCTCGTCCGGGTATGACAGCAGGTAGTCGGTCTCCGCATGCGTGCGCTGCATGATGTCACGCAGCGCGCGGGCATCCGACGCGACGGCATTCCTCACGAGGAGTTCCACTCCATCCTTCAAGATCACCGTCTCGGCGTACCTCATCGTCGGCCTCCTTGTCTCCCTAGCGGCTTGGACTCATCATGAAGTAGTGAGTCTCAACGCCGATGCATGGACTACTGATCACAGCCTCAGAGTCCGGGGGCGTGGACAACCCACACGCCCGAACGGGGACTCCCCTGACGCTCAAGCGCGCCTTCGTCTTTCAGTTGTGCGACTATGCGCTCGGCACTCCGCTTCGAGCACCCAAGATATTGCGAGAGCTGAGTGACGGTGGACTGCGGGTTATCCCTAAGGAAAGCGAGCGCGCGGGTTCGAACCACCTCCTGCGGGTTTGACGGCTTCGCATACGGAAGAATCGACTCACGAATCGCCTCGAGCATGAACTCCACGAAACTCTCGCACGAACCGGTCGCACCCGAGCGGGCCAAGGCCTCGTAATAGTCCGCCTGCCGCCTCCTGATAGCGGACTCAACGGGCAACCACGCCAACTCCGAACGCCACCTAGACAGGAGCAGAGTCTGCCAGAGACGTCCCGTCCGGCCATTCCCATCAGAGAAGGGATGACAGAACTCGAACTCGACGTGGAAGACGCACGAGGCGAGCAGCGGGTGCATACGCGTCGTACGCAGCCACTCGAAGAGGCCTCCCATGACCTCGGGGACGTAGGCCGCCGGAGTCCCCGCATGGATGAGAGTTTCCCCGTTGAACACGCCGACATTGCCCGACCGAAAGCGCCCAGCATCGGGGACGAGGCCACCCATCATCACGAGGTGAATGCGCAGCAGATCCGCCAACGAATGAGGATCGAGCTCAGGAATAAGGTCGTAGGCGGCGCGCGCGTTTTCGACTTCGAGGATGTCGCGCCGATCTCCGAGAACCCGCTTGCCGTCGATAATCGCGCTCACAGCGCGCTCATCGAGTTTGTTACCTTCAATGACGAGCGAGGAGTAGATCGTCTGAATCCGCAGCTCCCGACGCAGTGTCGGATTGGTCGACAGTGGCGCTTGAGGCGACAGCATGCCGACGAGCTCAGCGATCTCCATACACAACGCATCGATCACGTCGGTGCGTTCAAACGACGGTTCGTAGGCCATAACCACCCCCATTACCGCCACAATTATACCGCCACTGGCGGTGATCGGATGGCGGCTTGTGGGCGGCGATCGGTGGGGCGCAGACGAGGACGACTCGTCTTACCCTGGGTACAGGAACGGGATTCGCGACGCCGCCAGGAGGGCTCACCCATGAAGCGAAGCCAGCAACACTCACTGTTCGAGGGCTCCGGCGAGGACACCCGCCCCCTGGCCGACCGGATGCGCCCCGCTTCCCTCGACGAGGTCGTGGGCCAGTCCCACCAGATCGGCCCCGGCAAGGCCCTGCGCTCCATGATCGAGGCGGACCGCACGCCCTCGATGATCTTCTGGGGGCCTCCCGGGGTCGGCAAGACCACCCTGGCGCGCGTGATCGCCCACCACACCAACGCCTCGTTCATCGACTTCTCCGCGGTCACGAGCGGCATCAAGGAGATCCGCGAGGTCATGAAGCAGGCGGACGCGCAGGCGTCCGTGGGCAGGCGCACCATCGTCTTCGTCGACGAGATCCACCGCTTCAACAAGGCCAAGCAGGACGCGTTCTTGCCTTTCGTCGAGAAGGGGTCGATCATCCTCATCGGGGCGACCACGGAGAACCCGTCCTTCGAGGTCAACAACGCCCTCCTGTCGCGCTGCAAGGTTTTCGTCCTCCAGGGACTGGGCGAGGAGGAGCTGGTCGGTCTGCTGCGCCGAGCGCTCACGGACCCGCGGGGCTTCGGCGACCGCAAGGTGCGCATCGAGGAGGACCTTCTGCGCGTCATCGCAACGTTCGCCAACGGAGACGCGCGCGTGGCCCTATCCACCCTGGAGATGGTGGTCCTCAACGGCGACGAAGACGGCGGCGTGACGAGCGTCAGCGCGCAGACGGTCGAGCAGTGCACCTCGCACAAGAGTCTTCTCTACGACAAGGACGGCGAGGAGCACTACAACATCATCTCGGCGCTGCATAAGTCGATGCGCAACTCCGACCCGGATGCCGCAGTCTACTGGCTGGCGCGCATGCTCGAGGGAGGCGAGGACCCCCTGTACGTGGCGCGGCGCATCACGCGTTTCGCCTCCGAGGATGTGGGACTCGCGGACACGAACGCGCTGGCGGTCGCGGTCAACGCCTTCCAGGCCGCGCACTTCATCGGCATGCCCGAGTGCTCGGTCCACCTCGCCGAGGCGGTCATCTACCTGGCACTGGCGCCCAAGTCGAATAGCTCCTACATCGCCTACGAGCGCGCCAAGAAGGACGCGCTGCGCACGCTTGCCGAACCCGTGCCCCTGGCGATCCGCAA
>ERZ772971.331-NODE-331-length-30572-cov-5.546941_pt1 | contig 30572 bp, 20 predicted proteins | sample MGYA00511943_ERZ772971 | MGnify/ENA primary metagenome ERZ772971 (study PRJEB29015, sample SAMEA2737929) | human oral metagenome | biome: human oral; feature: human-associated habitat; material: dental | place: China | collected 2144 ... | reverse complement strand
CCACGCAGACGCTGGCGCGTCAGCTGCAGCTGCGCAATCTGGGCGGCATCATCATCGTCGATTTCATCGACATGAGCAGCGCGGAGCACCGGGAGGCGGTACTGCATTCGCTGCGCAGTGCCCTGCAGCAGGATCGTACCAAGACCACCGTCAATGGCTTCACCTCGCTGGGGCTGGTGGAAATGACACGCAAGCGCACACGCGATTCGCTGGAGCGGATGCTGTGCGAACCGTGCAATGCCTGTCACGGCAAGGGCACGATCAAGACGGCGCGCACGGTGTGCTATGAAATCATGCGCGAGATTGCGCGCGAGGCGCGGCAGTTCGATCCGAAGGAATTTCGCATTCTGGCCTCGCAGCAGGTGATCGACCTGCTGCTGGACGAGGAAAGCCCGCACCTGGCCATTCTGGGCGAGAACATCGGCAAGCCGATCACGCTGCACGTGGAGCCGGCCTACGTGCAGGAAGATTACGACATCATTCTGGCCTGAAATACCGGACGCGGGGTGACTCAGGGCGAACAGAGGATCGTTCCGGACATGTGATGGTGTCAGTCCGGCGTGAAATACCGGATACGGTAGCGCGGCCAGAGGCGGTCGACCAGCCGTTTGAGACGTTCGGCGGTGCTGCGGTGCCGGTACTCGGTGGGCAGGTGCTGCCAGTCGGCATCTGCGGCACGGGCCACGGCCTGTGCCACGGTTTCGTTGCGCAGGCGGCTTTCGGCCAGAAAATGGCCGATGAAGGCATTCCAGCCCGGCTTGTTGCCCCAGTAATGCACGATCCAGCGGTCGCAGGGCTGCAACGACGGGGCGTGCCCTGCCTCCCCTGTCACCTGCGCACTGCCATGTACTTCCCGTGCACCGTGTGCCTGCTGCGTGCCGTGTGCGTGCTGCATGCCGTATGCTGCCGCCGGTGCGCCCGGCGCCTGCGACGCAATCATGGCGGGCGGCGGCCCATGGCTGCCCTTCAGCGCAACCGAAAAGGCCAGCTGTTCGATGAGACGGCGCGGGCAGGTGGAGGCACACATGGCGTCGCAGAGCTGCAGGGCATGATCCACCAGCGTCCGTCCCCGCGAGGCCGGCAGGGCGATGACGCCGGCATTCCACATTTCGGTCCGACCGTCGAAGGTCACGCCGGCCAGTGTCTGGCCCACCAGGGTACGGCGCATCTGGGTAAGCGTGCGGCTGTTGCGGTCCGCCAGCGCATTCTCCCGACAGTGCATGAAAGCCTGCCCGGCATCCAGTCCGGCGTTCAGGGCAGACAGGTCCGTGGCCAGGAAGGTGTCGGAATCGACATAGACCAGATGCTGGTCCGGATGGCGCTGCAGGGCGTGTTCGATGGCCTTGATCTTGATGCGCCAGAAGAACTGCTGCGTCCCCTGCCAGTCCTTCAAGGTGTCGGCGGAGATGGGAAGCACCTCGATGACCGGGCTGGCGCCCCCTGCTGGCTGGTCAACTGCCTGCACGTGGACCACTTCCTGCGCATGGGCCACTTCCTGTGTACTGGCCACGCCCTGTGTACTGGTCGTGCCGCGTATGCTGGTCGTGCCCTGTGTACTGGCCGTGCTCCGCTCACGGCCCTCGTCCGCCGCCCTCTTCTCTCCTTCCTGCCATGTCGCCACACCTGCCTGCAGCCAGCGATAGAAACCGGGCCGGTCGGTCATGACCAGCACGCGCCCGATGCGTGGATCCTTCAGAAAGCTGAGAATGCAGAAGGCCGCCTGGTGGTGGTTTTCGGCCCTGTCGCCAAAGGTGAGCAGAAGCAGATTCATGGAGGTGTTGTGGAGGAACACAAGCAGCGAGCCCCGATGATAGGCGATTGCTCCGTCATCCGGGGCGCCCGCCGCCCCGTCCGGATGGATTCCGGCGCATGATTCACGCGGGGTTCACCATGCCTTCACGCGGCGTTCAAGACGTTCATGCCGCTTTCATGCGTCGCCTGTCCGGCGTTTTGCCTGCGATCACGCAACGTCCCTGTACGATCCGGGCCTGAAAAAGGGTTTGTGGATCACTTGCGTTCGTTCGGCATACCCGGCGTTCATGTAGTGTCCCCAGCATTCATGTGGTGTCCCCGGCATTCATGTAGCGTACACGACGTTCATGACCCCACCATGCCGGCCCGTGCCGCGCGGGCACCGCGCAATGCGCCCCCCACCGGCAGCGACGCCCCTCCCGGCAACGAAGGCCCTCCCGACAACGGCGCACTGCCCGGAAGGGGCACACCTTCTGCCCATGACACCTGTTCCGGCCCGGATGCGGCCGGTGCACCAGCCCCGCTGGCCGACAGCAGCCAGCTGGCCAGCAGCATGTAGGCCAGCAGCGTGATCTGCCGGTCGAGCAGCGAATCGGTCATTGTGAAGACGGCGTAACTGGCCGAGAGCAGCACCAGCATCAGCGATTCGTCCGGGCGCTGGTTGCGCAGAAAGCGGCGGCAGCCCACGACGAGCGGCGCCCAGAAGAACAGCACGATGACGAGCAGCCCCGGAACACCGGCCGAGGCCAGCCCTGCCAGATATTCATTGTGGGGACCGGCGTAATAGACGATGGCATGCCGGGGCAGTTCACCACTGTCACGCTGGCGCTGGGTTTCGGCCTCGAAGCCGGCAAAGCCCACGCCGGTGAGTGGTGCATGGCGCCCGGCCCGCAGGGCAATGGACCACAGGGCCAGACGCTGGCTGACCTCGCTGTCGTAGTCGCCCGCATGGAAACGGGCCATCTGCGGGCCGATCTCGGCAAAGCGCGATCCCACGAAGCGGGCGCCTCCCGCCAGCACGGCGGCGGCGCAGAGCACCACTACCAGCCACCTGAACAGCCGGGCATGACCCAGGCCGCGCCCGCCGGCAGCTTTCCGGGTTTCACCAACAAGTTTCTGGGGCTCGCCGGCAGGCATGGTCCGGCGTTTCAGCCAGACGAGGAGCGCATAGACCGTCACCGCAAATGCCACCCCCAGCAGGGCGCCCCGCCCCTGCGAGAGGATCGTGGCCCCCAGACCGGCAGCAACCCCCACCCCGCCCAGAAGACGCTGCCGGGGCAGCGGTGCGCGCAGCATCAGCTGCAGGGCAAAAACGGCCAGCAGGGCCGACAGGTCGGAGAACTTGATGGCGCCGGTACCGAGCGGCCCGGCACCCAGATGGCCATAGGGCCGCGGAATGTCCAGCCACAGATACTGCCAGCAGGCCACCAGCAGGGCGCCCACCCCGCCCAGAGCCGCAGCGGGCAGCAGCCAGCGATACGGATCCGGTCCGCGTCCCGGCAGCGACGACAGCAGCACCCCGGCACTCAGCAGGCAGATGAGCACCTGGTCCCAGTCCCGTGCGCCGGCACGGCCCGACAGGATGTGCAGGACATACAGTAATGCATAGGCCAGCAGTGGCACTGCCATGGCCCAGTGCTGGCGCAGGCGCTGGCCCAGCGGCGCCAGCCGGCACCGGTAACCAGCCAGCAGACACAGCAGACAGACCGCAGCGGCCAGTGGCGTCTGCGCCCGGGGGATGGCAAGCAGTGTGAGCAGGTACACCGCCAGCAGGCCGTGGGTGGCGTTCACGAGAGACACGAGTCGGCCCTCCTGGCAGGGCGTGGATGGTCATGTACGTCATGACATGTAACTGATATGTCTCGCGATTTTATCGAACGTTTCGTTTTGACGAAACCAGGAAACAGGTAGAGGAAACATTTCCCGTCACGGCCAGGGGCGCGGCCGACGGGTTTGCGCCCTGCCCGTCTTCTTCGGATTTTTCTGTTAAAAACACCCGATCTGCATCGAATCGGGCTACATCAGTGATAAAACAGAGGTCTTTGAGAACCTGGGCAGGCCCTCACGAGAAGCTTTTCTGCAGGTTCTGCCAGCGCTCATCCGGAAGGGAGGCCCAGTGATATTTCCAGAAAGTACCGCTGGCATTCAGCCAGGCAAGTGTTAATCCGTAACGGCCGTCAAGAAATCCGGCACGCAACAGGTAACCACGCAGGAAGGACCAGGCTGCATGGCGAACACCCCTCAGCGTCCCGCCCCGCCTGCGATTGCGCAGGGACTCGGCTCCCAGAAAGGCATAGTGCCGGGCCTTGCTGCGGGCGTCTTCGGGGGAATCGACGCTGTCGTGCACCAGCGTGCCACCCAGAACCCGGGTGGGGCCTTCGCAGACCAGATGCTCGTGCACCCGGTCGTTGGTGAAGCGTCCACGTTCTCGGGCAAACAGGCGCAGCACACGGTCGTTGCCCCAGAGACCATGGCGGATGACCTGGCCACAGTAACGGCTGCTGCGGCGCAGCCACCAGCCGGCGATCTCCGGCACGTCCGGCGCTCCGGCTGAATCCGCCGCACCTGCCGCACCTGCCGCGGATGCTGCGCCCGATACGCCCGTTGTGCCCCGGGCACCCGATGCACCCGGCATGTCTGTCGTGTTCGGGACACCGGCAATGGTCGCCTCACTCGCCCCCCGCGCGGGGGCTGCTTCGCGCAGCGCCTGCAGGATTTCGGCGGCCAGGCCGTCGGAGACCTGCTCGTCGGCATCGAGGGACAGCACCCAGCGGTGACGGCAGCGGTCCAGCGCACGATTCTTCTGCACGCCGAAGCCGGGCCAGTCGGGGGTGATCTCCACCTCGGCACCAAGCCGCCGGGCAATGGCCACGGTGTCGTCGGTGCTGCCCGAATCGAGCACGACGATCTGGTCGGCAAAGGCCACGCTCTCCAGACAGCGGGCAATGCGGTGTGCCTCGTCCCGGGTAATGATGGCCACCGACAGGCCGCCCGGGACGGACAGACCATCGAGGTTCCCGCCGGGCCCTTCTGCTGCCGGGCGTGCAGCTCCCTGGGGCGCATCGTCCATGCCATCCGCCATGCGTGCAGCCGCCGTGGCGGCACCGGACGAGTCCTTCACATGACCCGCCATCGAGCCACTCGCACCCGCCATGCCGCTCGCATGACCCGCCATACCCCTCGCACTTGCCCTTCCCTGCGTGACCATTCTGCCCGAAGGGGTACGGCCATGGCCGGGTGTTCCGTCTGCCAAAGAACGGTCATGGCCAGACGTTCCGCCTGCCGGGGCACGATCTGCGCCGTCTGCCGGTGGCTGCGGGTCGCGGCTGGCCGACATCAGCCAGCTGGCCAGCAGGATCCAGGCCAGCAGCGAGATCTGCCGGTCGAGCAGCGAGTCGGTCATCGTGAAGGCGGCATAGCTGGCCGATACCAGCACCAGCATCAGCGATTCCTCCGGGCGCTGGCCGCGCAGGAACCGCCGGCACCCCACCACCAGCGGCGCCCAGAAGAACAGCACGATGACGAGCAGCCCCGGAATGCCGGCCGACGACAGGCCCGCCAGATACTCATTGTGCGGGCTTTCGTACAGGACGATGACCTTCGGGTTCAGTTCACCGCTGTCGCGCTGGCGTTGCGTTTCGGCGCCAAAGCCATCGAAGCCCACGCCGGTGAGCGGGGCATGCCGGGCAGCCCGCAGGGCAATGCCCCAGAGCGTGAGGCGCTGCCCCACTTCGCTGTAGGTGTCACCCGCCTCGAAGCGCTCGAACTGCGGCCCGATGTCGGCAAAGCGCGCCCCCATGTACCGGGCCGGGCCGGCCAGCACCGCCACGCCCAGCACGGCCACCAGGGCCAGCTTCAGACGGGTGGAGCGGCCCTGCCGCGCCGGACGCCGGACCGACGCGGCCGCCCTGCCCCGCCGCCGCAATATCCACAGCAGCCCCAGTACCGCCAGCGCCAGCAGCACGCCCAGCAGTGCCCCACGTGCCTGGGTCAGCGCCACGGCCCCCAGCCCGGCAGCAAAGCCCAGTCCGCCCAGCACCCGGCGCCAGCGCCCCGGGCCACACAGCATCATCTGCAGCGAGAACAGCGCCAGCACGGCCGACAGATCACCATACTTGAGCGCACCATTGCCCACCGGCCCGGCACCGAGGTGGCCGGGCGGCCGCGGAACGCCAAGGTAAAAGTACTGCCAGCCAGCCAGCGCCAGCGCACCGATGGCGCCCAGTGCCGCCGCCGGCAGCAGCCAGCGGTGAGGGGCTGTACCACGCCCGGGCAGCGTGGACAGCAGCACCCCCATGCCGAGCGAACAGATCAGCACCTGGTCCCAGTCGCGCCAGCGCAGCCAGCCCGCCAGAATCTGGATGGCAAACAGTGCACCATAGCCGGCCAGCGGCACCGCCATGGCCCAGCCGGCACGCAGCCGCTGGCCAACGGCCGGCGGCTGCCGCCACTGCCCGGCAAACAGGCAGAGCAGGCACAGAATGGCCACCAGCGGCGTCTGTACTTTCGGGACGGCCAGCAGCGTGAGCAGATACACCGCCAGCAGACCGTGGCTGATGTTCACAAGCAGCATGAATCAGATCCCTCCGGGCGGGGCGTAGTGGTCGTGCTCCGACAGCTGGGCCAGTCCGCGCACGGCGGCGGTAGCCCCCCGGCTGCCGGCCAGGCGGGCACGTCGTTCGTTCTGTTCGGCGGCATCACGCGCCGCCTCGCGGTGCCACAGGTGCAGCACCGTGGTGGCAAAGCGGCCGCTCTTGAGACGCCCCCCCAGGTTGAACCAGCGCAGGATCAGGTCGGTATCTTCGAAGCCCCAGCCGGCGATTTCCTCCTCGAAGCCATTGAGGCGCACCAGATCGTCGCGCCAGAGCGCCATGTTGCAGCCCTTGAAATGCCGCCAGGGCCGTCCGGACATCCGGCGCCACCCCTGTCCCGGCAGGCGCAGCAGCCCCAGCGCGTGATTGACATCCCCCCGCCGCCAGGCCATCAGCCAGCGCAGGCACGACCAGTCCAGCGGATTCTGGCGGCCTGCCTCGATGTCCGCCGTGACGGCCTGGCCCAGCAGCACCCGGTTGCCGGCCGTGGCAAAGCCCCGCTCGGCCACCTGCTGGTGAGCCTCGACGAAATCGGGGCGCAGCAGGCAGTCGCCGTCGACAAAGACGATCAGTTCGCCCGTGGCCTCGCGAATGGCACGGTTGCGCGCCGCACTGAGACGAAAGCCCTCGTCCGGCTGCCAGACGTGCAGCAGCCGGCCGGCCAGCGGGGATGCCGTTGCCGGGGCGGCCGCCGGGACACGCGCTCCCGTGGCGGGCGCAGAACCCGTACCAGCCACAGCGCCCACACCGGACGCTGCCCCCCCGGCGGACACAGAACCCATTCCGGACGGCATGCCCGCGGCCAGCCCCGCCCCCTGCTGCCAGCGCGCCACCACGCGAGCCGTTTCCAGCCCGGAACCATCGTCGGCCACCAGTACCTGATCGGGCAGCACCCGCTGCCGGGCAACGCTGGCCAGCACCCGGTCCAGCGCCTGCGGCCGGTTGTAGGTGGAGATGACCAGCGAAACCGTGGGCGCCATGGCGGGCCTCATGCGGTCAGCGTCCCGCCGGCATGCAGGCGGGCATACAGGCCACCCAGTGCCACCAGCTCGGCATGGGTACCCGATTCGACGATGCGGCCGTCATCCAGCACCAGAATGCGGTCGGCCTTCTCGATGGTGGACAGCCGGTGCGCGATGATGAGGGTGGTCTGGCCATGCAGCAGCTCGTCCAGCGCCGCCTGCACGAAGCGTTCGGACTCGTTGTCCAGCGCCGAGGTGGCTTCGTCGAGCACCAGGATGGGCGCATTCTTGAGCAGCGCCCGGGCAATGGACAGGCGCTGGAGCTGGCCACCGGACAGCCGGATGCCGTTGTCGCCGATCATCGTGTTGATGCCCTGCGGCAGCGAGGCCACGAAGTCGGTGAGGTAGGCGGCCTCCAGCGCGGCCCGCACCTCCTCCTCGGAGGCACCCCGGCGGCTGCCGTAGGCCACGTTGTTGGCGATGGTGTCGTTGAACAGCATCACCTGCTGGCTCACCCAGGCGATCTGCTGGCGCAGGCTCTCCAGCTTCAGCGATTCGATGGGCACGCCGTCGAGCAGAATCCGTCCCTCCGTGACGGGATAGAAGCGCGGAATGAGATTGGCCAGCGTGGTCTTGCCGCCGCCCGAGCCGCCCACCAGCGCCACGGTCTCGCCGGGCTTGATGTCGAGGTCGATACCCTTGAGCGCCAGCGCATTGCTGCCCGCGTAGCCAAAGCGCACGTCCTCGAAGCGCAGCCCGCCCTTCGCCCGTTCGATCACCTGCGTGCCGTGGTCATGCTCGATGGGTTCGTCGATGAAGTGGAACACCGCATCGGCCGCGGCAAAGGCCCGCTGCAGCTGCCCGTTGACCTCGGCCAGGTGCTTGAGCGGATTGAAGATCATCAGCATGGCGGTGAGGAAGGACACGAAGCCCCCCACCGTGGTGCGATCCTGCTGCGACTGATAGAGCGCCAGGGCAATGACCACCGACACGGCCACGGCCGCCATCACCTGCGTGATGGGCACGATCAGCGCCGAAGCGACCGTCATACGGCGGGCGAAGGCCTGCAGCTGGCGACTGGCCGAGGCAAAGCGGTTGCGCTCGTGCTCCTGGCCGGCATAGACCTTGATGACCGGATTGCCATGGATGGCCTCGCCCACCACGCTGGTCAGCTCGCCGGTGTAGCGCAACTGCTCGCCCGAAAGCCGGCGCATGCGACGCGAGAACGCCCCCACGGCCAGCGCCACCATCGGGATGAGCACGAAGGCGATCATGGTCAGCTGCCAGTTCAGATACAGCAGCCAGCCCAGCAGCCCCATGATCACGCACGAATCGCGCACCATGATGATCAGCACACTGGCCAGCGACTGGGTGACGTTCTGCACATCGTTGACCAGCCGTGCAATGATGGTGCCGGCCGGATTGGACGAAAAATAGCTGACCGGCATCTGCACCAGCCGGTCGAACATCACCCGGCGCAGGTCGAACAGCACGGCGTTGGAGACCTCGTTCATGGCGTAGTTCATCGTGAAGGTGAACACGCCCCGGGCCAGGAACAGGCCGATGATCAGCAGCGGCGCCGTCCACATCAGGTGCGGATTGCCCTTGTCCCCGAAGCCATCGTCCAGCAGGAACTGCATGATGGCCGGCAGCGCTGGCTCGGTGGAGGCCGTCAGCACCATGGCAGCCACACCCAGCGCAAAGATGCGCCAGTGCGGCTTCACGTAGGTGAACAGGCGGCCGAGCAGCGCCCGGTCGCTGGCGGGTTCGCGGATGAACTCGTTGGCCGGGGCATGCGCAGCCGCCTGGCTGGCGCCGGCGCCGTCAGCTTCGGCCTCGGCGGAAGCGGCGGCACCGGTCTGTGCTTCGGCAGCGTCGGCTTCGGTCTGTGTCTCAGCGGAAACAGCGGCGCCAGTCTTCGTTTCGGCGGCGTCGGCCCCGGCGCCTGCATCATTCATCACGGCAGCGTCTTCCCTGCGATCGGCCGTATCGTTGTCCTTGCCCAAATCCACTCCGTTCATCGATAGCGCATCTCCACCCGGGACTCGCCCAGCCAGCCCTTCATGCCGGCCAGCAGCACGTCATCGGGACGGACGGCCCACTGGTGCCCCAGTCGCAGCACGGCGGCTGCGCTGTCGCTGCAATAATGAATTTCCACCGGGCAGCCCTCGCCCTGGCTGCCATCCACCCGGTACGGCGTGAGCAGCTCGCGCAGCCGGTTCACATCCGGCCTGCCGGTGATGGTGAGCTGCAGTGCCCGGGCGGCCTCGCCGCGCGCCGTGCCCAGGTCGACGATGCGCTCCACCGACAGCCGGTGGCCGCCGCTGTAGTCGTCCTTCGACAGCTTGCCGTGCACGATGATCAGCTCGTCTTCCTTCAGCAGGTGACGGTACTGCTCCCAGGCCTCGGTGAACACCGCGATTTCCTCGGCGCCGCTGCCATCGTCGAGCATCACACGCACCATCTTGCCCCGGCGGGTCATGGCGGTGGACAAGCCCGACACGATACCGGCCACGGTCACCGGTGTCGAGCCGAAATGTTTGCCGACGATCTTTTCCAGGTCGCCGATGCGGGTCTTGACGAAGCGGCGCACCTCGTCGCGGCAGGCATCGAACAGATGGCCGGTGAGGAAGTACCCCAGCGCCCCCTTCTCTTCCAGCAGCCGCTGGCGGGGATCCCACGGTTCGGAGGGCAGCCATTCACGGGCCGGCGCGCCGTCGGAGCCGCCGAAGAAATCATCGCCGAACAGACCGCCCTGGCCAGCCGCCTGTTCGCGCGCCTTCTGCTCGGCCGCTTCCATGGCCTGCGGCACGTTGGCCAGCAGCCGGGCACGATCCGGTTCCAGACTGTCGAAGGCACCGGCGCGCACCAGCGCCTCGATGGTCCGGCGGTTGATCAGCTTGCGGTCGATGCGTTCGCAAAAATCGAAGAGATCGATGAAGGGGCCACCGGCCTGGCGGGCCGCCACCACGTTCTCGATGGCATTCTGCCCCACCCCCTTCACCCCGCCCAGCCCGTAGCGGATGACGCGCGGCGCAGCGGGCTCGAAGCGGTAGGCCGACGCGTTGATGTCGGGCGGCTGCACCTCCACCCTGTTGAACTGTGCGTCACGGACGAAGATCTGCACCTTGTCGGTATCGTCCATGTCGGACGACAGCGTGGCGGCCATGAACTCGGCCGGATAGTGCGCCTTCAGCCAGGCCGTCTGGTAGGTGACCACCGCATAGGCCGCCGTGTGCGACTTGTTGAAGCCGTACTCGGCAAACTTCTCCATCAGGTCGAACAGCTGGCTGGCCAGGTCCGGATCCTGCCCCTTGGCCTTCGCGCCCTCCATGAAGATCTGGCGCTGCTTGGCCATCTCGGAGGCCTTTTTCTTGCCCATCGCGCGGCGCAGCAGATCGGCACCGCCCAGCGTGTAGCCGGCGATGATCTGCGAGATCTGCATCACCTGTTCCTGATAGACGATGACGCCGTAGGTCGGCTCCAGACAGTCCTTCAGGTCGGGGTGGAAGTAGTCGATGGCCTGCTCGCCGCGCTTGCGCAAAATGAAGTCGTCCACCATGCCCGAGCCCAGCGGCCCCGGCCGGTAGAGCGCCAGCACGGCGATGATGTCCTCGAAGCGGTCGGGCTGCAGCTTTCTGAGCAGCTTCTTCATCCCGTCGCTTTCCACCTGGAAGATGGCCACCGTGTTGCCATCGCGCAGGATCTGGTAGGCATCCTGGTCCTCGAAGCCCAGCTGGTCGAGGTCCAGCGGTTCCTGCCCCTCGCGGGCCCGGCGCTCGTTCACGTAGCGCACCGCCAGGTCGATGATGGTGAGGTTGCGCAGGCCCAGGAAGTCGAACTTCACCAGACCCACACCTTCCACGTCGTCCTTGTCGTACTGGCTGACCACCGAATCGGTGCCCGGTGCCTGATAGAGCGGACAGAAATCGGTCAGCTTGCCCGGCGCGATCAGCACACCCCCCGCGTGCATGCCGATGTTGCGGGTCATGTCCTCCAGCGGACGGGCCAGTGCGAACAGCTCGGCCACCTCTTCCTCGTTGGCCAGCCGCTCGGCCAGCACCGGCTCGGCCTGCAGCGCCTTGTCCAGCGACAGCGGCTTGGCCTGCTCGATGGGGATGAGCTTCGAGAGCTGGTCGCAGAAGTTGTAGGGCATGTCCAGCACGCGGCCCACGTCGCGGATCACCGCCTTGCTGGCCATCGTGCCGAAGGTGGCGATCTGCGACACCGCGTCGAACCCGTACTTGCGGCGCACGTAATCGATCACCTTGCCGCGGTTGTCCTGGCAGAAATCGATATCGAAGTCGGGCATCGACACCCGCTCGGGGTTCAGGAAGCGCTCGAACAGCAGTGCATAGGGCAAGGGATCGAGGTCCGTGATGCCCAGCGAGAAGGCCACCAGCGAGCCGGCCCCCGACCCCCGGCCCGGCCCCACCGGCACGCCGTTGTTCTTGGCCCAGACGATGAAGTCCGCCACGATCAGGAAGTAGCCCGGAAAGCCCATCGAGATGATGGTGTCGATCTCGCGCTTGAGGCGGGCGTCGTAATCGGGGCGCTTCTGCGCGCGCACGGCGGCATCCGGATAGAGTTTTGCCAGCCGCTGCTCCAGCCCTTCCTCGGCCTTCTGGCGCAGAAAATCGTCGATCGGCACCCCATCGGTGGGGTAGATGGGCAGCTGCGGATTGCCCAGCCGGATGGTCACCGCGCAGCGCCGCGCGATCTCCACCGAATTGGCCAGCGCCTCGGGCAGATCGGCGAACAGTTCCATCATCTGCGCGCGCGTGTGGAAATACTGCGTGGGCTGGAAGCGCCGCACCCGCCTGGGATCGGCCAGCACCTCGCCCTCGGCAATGCACACCCGCGCCTCGTGCGCCCGGAAATCTTCCTCGCGCAGGAACTGGATGGGGTGCGTGGCCACCAGCGGCAGGTCCAGCTCCACCGCCAGCCGCGCCGTGGCCCGCGTGCAGCTCTCGGCCTCGGGCGTGCCGTCGCGCTGCACCTCCAGATAGAAGGCATCCGGAAAGGCCGCTGCCCAGTGCTGCGCCGCCACCACCGCCCGCGCATGGTTGCCGGCCAGCAGGAACTGCCCCACTTCGCCGGGACCGGCCCCCGACAGCGCGATCAGCCCGCCGGTGGTATCGGCCGTGAGCCACTCGGGCTTCAGCTCGGCCCGCCCCTTGTACTCGTTTTCCAGCCAGCCCTGCGACAGCAGCTCGCACAGCCGCCGGTAACCGGCGTTGTTCGAGGCGATCAGCAGCAGCCGGTACGGGCGGTCACGGTTCTCGGGGTTGGTGATCCAGACATCGGCCGCACAGATCGGCTGCAGACCCTTCGTGGACGCCTGCTTGTAGAACTTGACCCAGCCGAACAGGTTGGAGGCATCGGACAGCGCCAGCGCCGGCTGCCCGTCGTCGAGCGCGGCCTGCACCACCTCGTCCAGCCGCACGATGGAATCGAGCACCGAATACTCGGAGCGCAGGCGCAGGTGGACGAAGCCGGGGTCGATGGGGCCGCTGGCCGGCTGTTCGTCCGAAGCCGCGGCGGATGCAGCAGCCTGCTGCGCCGCAGCATCGACAGCCGCCGCCTGTACCGCTGCTTCGGCGGCGGCTCGATCAGGGACGGCCACATCAGCGGTGGCAGGCGAGGAGGATTCGGCTTGGCTCATCCACTGATTGTACGTGCCCGGGGAAGGATCCGTGCATTCCGTCACAGCGGAGTCCCCGGGGCGTCAAGCCGGCCGACCGGTACGCAGGAACGCGCCAGCTTTTTCCATCACCTGGCAGCCGCTGCCGTCCACTGTTTCTCTCCACAGGCCCCCTGCTTCATCTCCCGGCCACCACGCCTGTCCCCATGCCCTGTTTCGTGCCGCCGCCGAAGCAGCGACACAGGCGGCGGCTGTCCACCTCCCTCAACCACCACGCCTGTCATCCACACCCCTCCGCTTCGCAAATCCGCGGAAGACATGCCTCTGCCACGCCACTCCCAGTAGAATCGTCCCCATCATGAAAGACACCTATCTGAACCTGGCCTGCTACCAGTTCGCCGATCTCGACGACCTGCCCGCGCTGCGCGCCCACCTGCTGGCCGAGGGCCGCCGCCTCGACATGCGCGGCACCATCCTGCTCACCACCGAGGGCGTGAACGTCATGCTCAGCGGGCTGGAAGCCAACGCCCGTGCCTTTGCGGCCGTGCTGCGCGCCGTACCCGGGCTGGAAGCCATGCACATCAAGGAAAGCCGCTCCGCCGAACACGGCTTCAACCGCTTCCTGGTCAAGATCAAGAAAGAGACCATCACCTTCCGCCAGCCCGGCATCCGCCCAGCCGATGGACGCGCCGCCACCGTCTCGCCCGAGACGCTCGCCCGCTGGCTGGACGACGGCCGCGACGACGATGGCCGTGACGTGGTCATCATCGACACCCGCAACGACTTCGAGGTGCAGGTCGGCCACTTCCACAACGCCATCAACCCGCACATCAGCAAGTTCACCGAACTGCCCGCCGCGCTGGAAGCCCACCGTCCGCAGCTGGCCGGCAAGCGCATCGTCACCTACTGCACCGGCGGCATCCGCTGCGAAAAGGCCGCCCTCTGGATGGACGCCCACGGCTACGAGAACGTCGTGCAGCTCGACGGCGGCGTGCTGGACTACTTCGAGCACACCGGCGGCAGACACTGGGACGGCGAACTGTTCGTGTTCGACCGGCGCGTGTCCGTCACCACCGACCTGCAGCCGGGCAGCTGGGAGCAGGACTTCGGATCACGGACGGTACGGCAGCGCACAATAGCCGCCACGACCACGCCAGCTGCCAGCTGAGGGGCCGCGGCCGGCTGCCCCGCTTGCAGTGCTGCCCCCTGCGTGGAAAATGGGGCTTCCCGGCCCCGATCTGCCCCGGCAGCCCTGCCTCCCCTGAAACGCCCTTTCACCCACCCCTGCCTGCCCCATGGCCACCACGCTCATCATCTCCCTCTGGACGCTTGCCGTCATCCTGATCGTCGTCGGTGTGGCCGGCACCGTGCTGCCCGCCCTGCCCGGCGTCGTGTTCGTCTTTCTGGGCATCTTCCTGGCCGCCTGGATCGATGACTTCACCACCGTCAGCGGCCTCACCGTGGGCATCTGCCTGGCCTTCACGCTGCTGGCCATCGGCCTCGACTACGTGGCGGGCATGCTGGGCGCGAAAAAGGTCGGCGCCAGCCGCGAGGCCATCGTCGGCTCGTTCATCGGCACCATTGCCGGCGTATTCTCCGGCCTGTGGGGGCTGCTGTTCATGCCGCTGGTGGGCGCCGCCATTGGCCAGTACATGTACGACCGCGACCTGATCCGTGCCCGCAACGTCGGCATCGCCACCTGGCTGGGCATGGTGATCGGCATGCTGATCAAGATCGCCATCACCTTCCTGATGATCGGGATATTCGTGTTTGCGCTGATGACGCCGTGAGGGTCATCGCCATCAGGCAGAGCTGGATGGCCGACCAGGCCACTTCCATCTGGCGAATTGCGCAGCTGGGCTGAACATTCACAGCCAGAACCGGAACCACCACCAGCCCGTGCGGCACCACTCCGCGGCCGTGTCGTAACCTTTGATGGATGGCGTGGTGCAGGCCGAGGCGTACATCAGCATCTGCACCGTGGCAGCCATTAGCAGGCAAACCAGCACGACGGTCCCCGCCGCCAACGCACGGCGCCGCCGGCCACGCTGCGGAACCACGGCATGGGCAGCCCGAAGCCGACGCGACATGGCCACACCGAACCAGCCCAGGAACACCATCGCCCACCAGTACTGCAGAATGAACAGCCCCACATTGAGCAGCCAGTTCACGCCGGAACCTGCCGTCAGCACGGGCAGAATCCCCAGCCCCGCCAGGACGGCCACGCTCACCCACAGCACCAGACGGTCACGATAGGGAATGGCCGGCGCCTCGGCAACCGCCTGGTTTCCGTCAACAACAGCCCGGCTTCCATCGCCCGCAGACAGGCTGCCATCAATGGCAGGCAGGCCTTCACTGGCGACATCGAACCCGTCATTGGGCCAGAGCCCCCGTACCAGCAGCCAGATTCCGGCAAATACCAGCAGGGCGGGCCAGTTCAGCGCAGCCGAGAACACGGCGGCCTGCAGCACCAGGGGCACGAAGGCCAGAACCCGCCCCAGCGGCGCCCCCATGAAGACCGGTATCAGCATGGCCAGTGCCACCACGGCCAGCGTGGCACCCAGCGCATAGCGGCCAGCCACCCGACGGCGCGGCCGTGTACACCGCAGGACAGGTGCCAGCGACCGTGCGGCCACGCCGATACCCGCACCGGCACCAGCACTCACACCCTCACTCAAACCAGCACTTTCATCTGCACTCGCCGCAGCGCCAACGCCTGCACCGTAACCACCATCGCCACCGGCATCCGCTGCCAGTGGGTTTGCCACCCCGTGACGACGATGCAGCCGGCCGCCGGAATGCACGCACCACACCCCATACAGCAGCATCAGCAGGAAACCGGTACCCAGCGCAATCTGCACGCCGATCCAGTGATCGGCCGCCGGAAAGGCACGTGGCAGGATGAACAGCGCACTGATCAGCACGATGCCGGCAATCAGGGCGCCACGGGTCAGGAAACCACCGGGCACATCCGGCGGGCAGATGAGACTGGCCTGCGCAGCATCGGGCTCGAAAACTGGCGGCGTGGGTTTGGCATTGGACATGAACGTCTCCCCAGAATGCGTGACAGCACGACATGTCACGGGGGAGACTCACCCTCCGGCAACCGGACCTGCGGGCCAGTCAGCCGGCCGGCGAGCCGAAACGCCCCCATGCCGTGCGCCGTTCATCGTAGGGAACTGCCGTTCGTCGCGCAGCGAACTAATGCGCATTCGCTGGTATGGCGGCGTGCATGTCATGGACTCGTTCAACCCCGGGAGCATCAGGCATATCGATGCGCCGGCCGAATGCGCCGACCGAAACAATCGACGCGGTTTATCCGGTTCGCCCGGGAGATGCTTCCAGACACTCTGGATGATCACTCAGGACGCTCAGGACTGGCGCCGCAGCAGATTGTGGCAGCGCGGATCGAACGTCTGCCTGCCCTCCGGGCTGAACTGCGCCAGCACCTGGCCCGACCGCGCCGGGTACAGGCGGCAGATATCGCTGGCTGCCACACGCACCCCCACCACACCATCCAGCAGGCTTGCACCGTGCCCCGTCCGCGCCGAAGAGACACCACAGACGGCCAGCGCTGCCGTCAACGTGACGCAGGCAATGGCCACCCGGGTCCGCACCTTTCTGCGTGCGGCAGCGGCAGACACCAGTACGGTTTCCAGGTCATCCCCGGCGGGGGCGGCAAAGGCTTGGGTGGGCTCCAGCATGAACAGCTCCTCGTCAATCTGTCGTCTGGCAGGCCACATGCGTTCGAAGGAGACCTGCCGCACTCACGATGTGTTGCATCGTAGAGACAACCGACAGTTCGCGCCGTGCACCAATGCACATCCATGCCCTGATGCCGGATCCAGTTCGCCCATTGCCGGAACTTTTGCACACGGCCGCCACGTTCTGTGCGCCCGGCAGGGAAGCCGCAGGGACGAATGCATCCATGACACGCTCTAGAATCGGCACCATGCGTTCACCGCTCCGTGTTTCCTCTCCCGTGCTGTTTTCCGGCCGGCCAGACCTCCCGGAAGGCCCCTTCCGGGAAGCCCATTCCATGGCGCAACCGCACCGTGCCGTACCGGCAGCCCCGCCGGCCTACATCGGCCGGTTCGCCCCCTCGCCCAGTGGTCCGCTGCACGCCGGTTCGGTGGTTGCCGCACTGGCCAGCTATCTGGATGCACGGGCACACGACGGGCTGTGGCTGCTGCGCATCGAGGACATCGACCCGCCCCGGGTGGAGCCCGGCTCGGATCTCACCATCCGCCAGCAGCTGCGGTTTCTGGGACTGCACTGGGATGGGCCGCCGCTCTACCAGTCGGCACGGGTAGACCGCTATCAGGCGGTGTTCGACTGGCTGCGGGCGCAGGGACGCATCTACGGCTGCGGCTGCACGCGGCGGGAAATCATTCAGGCGGCACACATGCTGCAAACCGCACACACACTGCAAACCGCACAGGCACTACAGACCACAGAAGCACTGCAAACCACACAGGCACTGCAGACCACTGGTGCACGGCAGGCAGGCCCCACACGTCAAACGGAACCTGCACACCAGGCATCACAGCGCCCTTCGCAAGCCCTGAACACACCAGCCGACGAAACGCCCTACCCCGGCACCTGCCGTCACGGTCTGCCGGCGGGCCGTCAGGCACGGGCCTGGCGCTTCCGGATCGATACTACCGGTACGCCCCCGCTTCAAACGCTTCCAGAAGCAACCAACCCGCTCGCATCTGCCGACTTCGTTCAGCCAACCGACGGGAATTTCCCGGCTGCGCAAGAAAGGATTTCAAATGTTGGCAAAGCTGCGGATTTGTCGAATATCACCTTCCACGACCGCTGGCTGGGCCCGCAACGGCAGAACCCGAGCCTGCAATGCGGCGACTTCATCCTGAAGCGCGCCGATGGCGTCTGGGCCTATCAGCTGGGGGTGGTGGTGGATGACGCCGAAAGTGGCGTGACGGATGTGGTGCGCGGGGCCGACCTGCTCTCTTCGACGGGCCGGCAGATCCTGCTGCTGCGGGCGCTGGGCGCGCCCGTTCCGCGCTATCTGCATCTGCCGCTGGTGATGGGCGGCAACGGACAGAAGCTGTCCAAGCAGAATGGCGCCCCCAGGGTGGATACGTCGGGGCGCGTGGATGCGGTGGATATTCTGAATGAAGCGGCGCGGGCGCTGGGTCTGAGACAGCCGGGTACGCGGGATGTGCAGCGCTGGCTGCACGAAGCGACAGCGCAGTGGCGGGCGCGGTTCTGCGGCTCCACCGTCAACAGGCAATAACCCCCTCTGGCTGCCTGGAACAGGCCAGCGCGTGTTATGGACGAGGCATGCTGCCCGTCCGAACCTACTTGCCCGGCGTACCCCCCAGCAGAACGGCCAGCTTGCGCGCTGGCCGGCGGATGGCGCTGTTCGCACCAGCGGCGGTGCGCCCCGCGGCTGCCCCCGGAGCCACGGCCCCAGCGGCTGACACGGCAACCCGCGCCGCTGCGCCACCTGCACCACCGGCATCTGCGCCTGCACCACCGGCACCCGCCATACCCGGTGCAGCCTCCGGCACATAGGGCGAATTGAAAAGCGGATCGTCCGCCACCGGTTTCACGGCCTGATAACGCGCCGAGCGGTCGCGCGCCGAGGCCGCATGGCCACGCAGGCGGCCGTCCTGCCCCTCGTTGCCATCACGACGATCAGCATCGTCCCACGTACGCCGGTCCCGGCGCTCACGGCGGTCATGATTCCGGTCATCCCTGTCGTCCCGGTCGCGCCGGCTGCGGCCGTAGCGGCCCTCGCCGTCGGTGCGCGCCCCATCGCGACGACCTTCGCCACGATAGCTGCCGTCGCTGCGGTAGCCACCTTCACCACGATACCCGCCCTCGCCCCGGTCATCGCCCCCGGTGCGCGAGCGCCGCTCGCCCCGGCCACGGGCTGCCTCCGGCAGCTCCAGGGTTTCCACCTTCAGCTTGCGCTTGGTGAGCTTCTCGATGTCGGCGAAGGCCTTGCCATCCCGGTCGGACATCAGCGACAGCGCCATGCCCGAGGCACCGGCCCGGCCGGTACGGCCAATGCGGTGCACGTAGTCTTCGGGCGAATGCGGCAGGTCGTAGTTGATCACGGCCGGCAGCTCGGCAATGTCGAGGCCGCGGGCCGCCACATCGGTGGCCACCAGCACCCGGATCTCGCCGTTCTTGAAACCCTCGAGGGTTTTCAGGCGCTCCTGCTGGGACTTGTCGCCATGGATGGCCTCGGCCAGGAAGCCTTCCTTCTGCAGGTGACGGGCCAGCCGGCCCGCGCCGATCTTGGTATTGGAAAAGACGATGACCTGCTCGATGCCCCGTTCGCGAATCAGCCAGCCCACGGCATCGCGCTTCATGTCCTCGGAGGCGACGTGGTAGACGGTCTGCTCGACGTTCTCGGCCAGCGTGTTGGGCCGGGCCACCTCGATGAGCTTCGGCTCGTTCAGGAAGCGCTTGGCCAGCTTGCGGATCTCGTCCGAGAAGGTGGCCGAGAACATCAGGTTCTGGCGGCGCGGGCTGAGCAGGTTGATGATGCGCTGGATGTCGGGCAGAAAGCCCATGTCGAGCATCCGGTCGGCCTCGTCCAGCACCAGCAGCTGCACCTGCGACAGGTTGACGGACTTCTGCTGCACATGATCGAGCAGCCGGCCGGGGGTGGCGATGAGAATTTCCACCCCGCCCCGCAGCGCCTGCGTCTGCGGATTCATGTCCACGCCGCCGAACACGGCGGTCGAGCGCAGTGGCGTGAACTGGATGTAGGTTTTGACGTTGTCGTGAATCTGGTCGGCCAGCTCGCGCGTGGGCGCGATGATCAGGGCACGAACCGGATGCCGGGCCGGCGAGGCACTGTGGCTGGCCAGCGGCATCAGCGCGTTGATGATGGGCAGCGCGAAGCCGGCTGTCTTGCCGGTGCCGGTCTGGGCGGCGGCCATCACGTCGTGCCCCTGCATCACCACCGGGATGGCCTTGGCCTGGATGGGCGTGGGGGTGGTGTACCCGGCTGCGGTGACGGCCCGAAGCACGTCGGGATGCAGGCCGAAATCGCTGAAAAGCACTGGGGCGGGTTCAGCGCCGGCGTCCTGTCCGGACGGGGCGGGCTGTACGGACGCCGGGGACGGCCCGGCCTGTGCAGGCGATGGAGCCTGTCCGGAAGGCGCAGCCTGTCGGGGAGCCGGAGACTGTTCAGACGGGGCGGCCAGTTCAGGAGCCAGGGCCGGTTCGGGGGCGCCTTCGGGCGCGTCGGCAGTTGACAGATTCATATCCGTCCATTATAGCCCGATGTGTGCCCACGCGACCATCATCCGGCCCCGGGGCCCGGATCAGCTTCCCAGACAAGCCGGGGTCGGCGGGCAAGGGCGGGGGCCATGAACCGCACAGGGCCATGCCCCGATGGCCGGTTCATCGACGCGGGCCATCCGCCGGCAGCCAGATGTCCACGGCCAGGCCCGGTCGGGCCAGGCGCAGCTGCAGCTGGCCGCCGTGGGCCTGCGCCACCAGCAGTGCCAGGTGCAGCCCCAGCCCCACGCCGCCGGTGCGCCGCAGACGGGCCGCATCAGGCCGGAAGAAGGGCTCGGTGAGCCGCTGCAGCAGCTCGGCCGACACGCCCGGACCGTGGTCGCGCACCACCAGCTGCACGCCGCCATCCCGCGGGGTGATGTGCACCTCGACCGGCCCCGGGTCCGGGCGCGGACCCGCCGTGGCCGTGGCACCTGCCTGCTCCGCACCCGCCGCAGCCCCCGCGTTGCCCGCAGCCCCCGGGCTGCTGCCGCCATGGCGCAGGGCGTTGTCCAGCACGTTGCGCAGCATCAGCCGGATGCGCGCGGCATCCAGCGTGAGGGCGGGCAGACCGGGGGCCGCGTGCACCCGCACGCTGGCCGCCTGCGGATGGCGCGATTGCAGCGCCGCCAGAACCTCGGCCACCAGCGCGGGCAGTGCCACCGGTGTGCGCACCAGGGCCACGTGGCTGCCGCTCAGCCGCTCGCGCTCCAGCAGGTCTTCCACCAGCGTCGTCATCTCGCGCAGGTCGTGCTGCAGGGCGTCACGCTGCGGCAGCACCTCGGGTGTTTCGGGCAGCAGCTCGGCATGCAGCCGTGCCCGGGTGAGCGGGCTGCGCAACTCGTGGCTGACGGCCAGCAGCAGCGCACGCTTGGCATCGAGCAGGTGCTTGATGTCCCGCCCCATCTGGTCAAGGCAGCGGGCCAGTGCCGTCAGCTCGTCCTCGCGCTTGCCGGACAGGGCCGGGCCCGCCGAAAAATCCCCAGCCCCGAAACGGGCCACCGTGGCGTTGATGCCCTCCAGCGGCCGCAGCAGGTGGCGCGCATACAGCCAGGCAGCCAGGATCAGCCCCAGCACCACGGCCAGCACGCCTCCCAGGCGCACCGGAGGCCCGCCGAACACCTGCTCGTCCAGCCCGAACTGCAGGATGTGTCCATCGGCCAGGCGCCGGGTGAGCAGCCCCGGCTCGCCCGCCCCCGGCCCCGGGGCCTCGCAGTGCTCCCCGGCCGGACCGGCCCCTGCAAAAACGTCCGCATGCCCGCTGACGCTGGCCGCACAGAAGCGCTGGCAGCGTCCCTGCAGCGCGGCATGCGATGACCAGTGCACCTGCCCGTCCCCGTCGCACACGCACAGCGTGAGCGGCAGGCGCCGGGTGAGCGCCTGCGCCCGGGCCACGTCCAGCCGCTCATCCACCATCAGGTCTTCGGCCATGCGGTCCAGATAATCGCCCAGCAGGGGCTGGGCCGCCTCGCGCCAGCCCACCATGAACACCCGGTGCACGCTCACCACGAACACGCCGCACAGCACCACGGCCAGCACCAGAAACACCAGCACCATCTGCAGTTTGATCGAATGCGCAAGCCCCCGGCGCCAGCTGCGCCAGCGCGCCCGCCAGCCAGGCGCCGCTGCCCGCCTCGTGCCCGCGCCCGCCGCCCCGTCATCCGCGCCCGGTGCGCCTGCCGATGGCCGGGTGGCGTCATCCCCGGCGGATGCGTTCTGCCCCGCCACCGCCTGCCCCTCCGTCTTCTGCCCCGACGGGCTGGCGGGCGGATCTGCCGGCCCCTGCCCCGCCGTCATGACAGACCTGCGCCGGCGCCATGGCCAGCGTCCGCGGCCAGCCGCGGCAGGGCCAGCAGGTAGCCGGCATTGCGGCGCGTCCTGATGCAGTCCAGCGGCGCCAGCTTCTTGCGCAGGCGGCTGACCACGATGTCCACCGCCCGGGTGTACAGCTCGGCATCATGACCGCGCAGGTGGTTGAGGATGTCGTCGCGGCTGAACACCCGGCCCGGCGCCTCGGCCAGCAGCACCAGCAGCCGGAACTCGGTGCTGGTGAGCGTCAGCGCCTCGCCCTGGCGCAGCACCTGCTGGCGGGCGAGGTCCACTTCCAGTCCCTCGAAGATCAGGGGCGCACGGGTGGCCCAGTCATCCGCCCCGGCCGCCCCGCGCGACGTGCGGCGCAGCACCGTCTGCACCCGGGCCGCCAGCTCGCGCGGCTCGAACGGCTTGGGCACGTAATCGTCGGCCCCCAGCTCCAGCCCCACCACCCGGTCCACCACGTCACCGCGGGCACTGAGCATGATGACCGGCAGCTCGCGCAGCTGCCGGTCCCGCCGGATCTGACGGCACAGCTCGTAGCCGTCGGTGTCGGGCAGCATCACGTCCAGGATGACCAGATCCACGCCGCCGGCCTGCAGCCGCCGCAGACCGTCGGCCGGATGGCAGACGTGCACCAGCTGCATGCCGTGCCGGGCAAAGTAGGCCGCCAGCGGCGGCCCCAGCCGTTCGTCATCATCAACCAGCAACACGTGGTGCATCGTCATCCCCGGAAGATCGCGGCGTCAGGGTTGGCCACCCTCCACGAGCCGGCTGCGCAGCTGCTGCTGTTGCTGCTCGTTGAGGCCATCGTAAAAGCTGGCGGCCGCCTGCACCACCTCGGGCACGTTGCGGCCCAGTGCCTCCAGGCGCCCGTTGAGCAGCGCGCTGGCGCCGGCCTGATCCAGCTGCGCGGTCTGCACCAGCTTGCCCAGCTCGGAGCGCAGGGCCTGCGGCCTCAGTGTGCCCATCTGCGCCTGCACCAGCCCGGCCAGCGCCTCCAGTCGCGCACGCTGCGTCTCGTCCAGACCCAGCTGGCGGCTGACGCCGGACACCAGGGCCTGCGGGTGGTCACCCCAGCGCGCGTGGGCACTGCTGCCGTACATGTCGCCCCGGTGGCCCCAGTAGCCGGGCCCACCCCGGCAGCAGGCCCCCAGCAGCACGCCGGCCAGCAGCACGCCCCCGGCCCCCAGCAACACGCCCTTGGTCAGTGGTTCCATGATGAATCCTCCTCCTGAAAACTTGATTGAGGGGTTTCATCTTCCCTCGCAGACACCGGCGTTTCTTCTCAAACGGGTCGCGTGATTTTTCGTTTTGTTTCAATGGGGCAAACCCGCGCCGGCAAACCGGGCCGGCTGCCCGCACGGGGCCGGGTCAGGACGGTTGCCGATGACCCGGGCCGCAGGAGCCGCGCATCAGCGCTGTGGCAGAAGACCCGGCTCGCCGGACCCCGGATGCACGACGGGGCGGCACCGGCCCGCGACCCGCACCGCCCCGTCCTGCCAGCTGCCGGACACGGCCGGCTCACGGCACGCGCCAGGCTCACGGCACGCACAGCAGGCTCAGCCCACCATCTTCTCGGGCCGCACCCACTCATCGAACTGGGCTTCGGTCACGTAGCCCAGCGCCAGGGCCGAGGCCTTCAGCGTCGTGCCTTCCTTGTGCGCCTTCTTGGCGATCTGCGCGGCCTTGTCGTAGCCGATGTGCGGGTTGAGCGCGGTCACCAGCATCAGCGACTGCTCCATCAGCTGGTTGATGCGGGCACGGTTGGGTTCGATGCCCACGGCGCAGTTGTCGTTGAAGCTACGGGCACCGTCAGCCAGCAGCCTGACCGATTGCAGCAGGTTGTGCACGATCATCGGCCGGTAGACGTTCAGCTCGAAGTTGCCGCTGGCACCGCCAATGTTGACGGCCACGTCATTGCCGAAGACCTGCGCACAAGCCATGGTCAACGCTTCACACTGCGTGGGGTTGACCTTGCCCGGCATGATCGAGCTGCCCGGCTCATTCTCGGGGATGGAGATCTCGCCCAGACCGGAACGCGGGCCGCTGGCCAGCCAGCGCACGTCGTTGGCCAGCTTGAACAGCGAGGCGGCGATGGTCTTGAGCACGCCGTGGGTCAGCACCTGGGCATCGGCGGCGGCCAGCGCCTCGAACTTGCTGGGCGCCGTTTTGAAGGGCACGCCGGTCAGGCGGGCGATCTCGGCCGCCACCTTCTCTGCAAACTCGGGGTGGGCGTTCAGGCCCGTACCCACGGCGGTACCGCCCTGGGCCAGCTCCTGCAGGTGCGGCAGGGCCTCTTCCAGATGCTTCAGGCCGTGGTTGAGCTGGGCCACATAGCCGGAGAACTCCTGTCCCAGCGTCAGCGGGGTGGCGTCCTGCAGGTGGGTACGGCCGATCTTGACGATGTCGCGGAACGCCTCGGACTTGGCCTTCAGCGTGTCGCGCAGCTGGGTCAGCGACGGGATGAGATTTTTATGGATGGCCACGGCCACGGCCACGTTCATGGCGGTGGGGAACACGTCGTTGGACGACTGGCCACGGTTCACGTCATCGTTCGGGTGAATCTTGCGCGACTCGCCCCGCTCGCCCCCCATCAGCTCGCTGCCGCGGTTGGCCAGCACCTCGTTGAGGTTCATGTTGGTCTGCGTGCCCGAGCCCGTCTGCCAGACGGCCAGCGGGAACTCGCCGTCGTGCCTGCCGGCCAGCACTTCGTCGGCCGCGGTTTCGATGGCCTTCGCCTTGTCGGCAGCCAGCTGGCCCAGACCGGCATTGACCGTGGCAGCGGCCCGCTTGACGGTGGCCAGCGCCCGGATCAGTTCGGGCGACTGCTTTTCGGTGGAAATCTTGAAGTTCTGCAGCGAACGCTGTGTCTGCGCGCCCCACAGGCGGTCGGCGGGAACGGCGATCTCGCCGAAGGTGTCGCGCTCCATGCGCACGGATCCGGTCGTCATGGGAAATCTCCTCGGGTGTATTGAAAATCGAAACACCCGTACTATAGCGCGGTTATTTCCCCCGGGCCGGCTGGATGACACGGCAGAGTGGGCTGAACACGTATCAGTGTTTACCCTGACATCCGTCAGGACGCTTCGTGCCAAAGCACGTTGCAAAAGGCCCTGCGCTCCCGGATCTGCATGTCTGGGCCCGACCAGGCAGACAGAAGCAATGGCTTGATGACGGGTACGGCCAGCCCGGCTGGACAGGAAATTGCCTGGCCGGCCGATACCAGCGAAACGGCCGGCCGGGCCGCCCCTCAGCGCGGCAGCGTGATGTAGTCTTCGAGCGCAAACGGCGGGCGGGAATCCATCCAGTTCTTCACCACGAAGGACAGCGGGCGGTCGCCCCAGCCCATGGCCAGTCCGAAGGCACAGATCTGTTCGAAGGTGAACTGCGAACCGACGATGGCGGACGGTTCGTCGGTCAGGACGGGCTTTTGCGTAACCTCGGACATGATCGGTTCGGGCAGGCTCGCACCTGGCAGCAGTTGAGAACGGCGCCAAGGCTACCGTCCTGCCCTGCCCTGCCCAAGACCATCCCCGCTGCCGGTCCACCGCGCCTGACTGGCGGCCTGCGCCGGCGTCAACCTGCCACGCACCCGGCTTCGCTGGTGGCGGGCTCAGCCCCTCGCGGGGGCTGTCGCACATCAGGGTTTCAGGCTGACGTTGACCGTCTTGCCGTTCTGTCCCGGAAAATCAGCGAACAGCGCATCGATCATGGCGGGCATCAGCGGCGCCACGGCAGCCGAGGAACCCTGCGTGACCAGCGTGGATTCATAGACACGCTGACCGGGTATGCCCCCCTGTGCGCCCCGCATGACCTGCGCCATCTGCACCTGCAGCTGGTGGCGGTAGCGGGTGGTGTCTTCGGAAGACCCACCGATGGGGATGCCCAGGCCAAGCCCCCAGCCCGTGTGGTAACCGCCGCCCACGCCCACCGAGAAGCTGCTGGACGAGCTGCGCGACGATGTCACCGCACCGCCACTGCGGTATTCGAAATTCACCACCAGCTGGGCCGAACCGATGTCCTGCACCGGTACCAGACCGTGTTTTTCGAGGGCAGACTGAACGCGCCGGGCGTAGTCGGCGTATTCGAGGCTGTCGCCCTGCCCTGCCAGCGGCTGGATGACGAAGCGCTGGCCAGCCCAGCCGGCTGCGCTGGCATCCTGCCGGTTGAAGGTGGTGATCTGCGCCGGCGTGGTGGAGGCACATCCCGCCGCCAGAACGGCCAGCCCGAGTACGGCCGCCCCCAGCAGGCGACGGCCGGCAGCCCGGTGAGGCCCGATTGTCCGGGCTGTTCCAACGGTCAGGGGAGCCACGGCGGTGTGGAAACCCCCAACAGTCACAGAATCCTCAACGGCCGGGGGTGCGTCCGCGACAGAGAAACCCCAGGCCGCGGAGCCAGATGGGAAAATGCGATTGTTCATGCGCATCACAACGCGTGATCAGCCTTCTTCGTCGACGCGGAACTCGTCGATGCTGTGGCCGGCTTCCAGATAGGCGCGCAGCCAGTTGGGCTGCTTGCCACGGCCGGTCCAGGTGTTGCCTTCGTCGTCGCGGTAGCGGATGGGCACGGGCTTGCGCGACACCGAGCCGACCGGACGGCCACGGCGACGCGGCGCGGCGTCCTCGCTGCCCTGGCTGTCGGCTGCCGGCTTGCGGCCGCGACGCGGCGTGCCGTTGGGAGAGAAGAGGTCTTCGGCCGTCAGCTCATAATCGGCAATGGCCTGCCGGATCTGGGCAATGACGCTTTTTCTTTCCCGGTTCTTGATGGCGTCAGCCTGTTTCTGGAGTTTGGCGATTTGCCGGTTGAGATCGATCAAAGAGGCCATCGTGTAAATATCCCTGAAAATGTAGTGTTGCCCCGACAGAAGCCGGATCCGCCCAGGCGTCCGCCTGCGCCCGGAAACAGCCGGATGGCTCCCGTCCAGAGCAGGAGAACCGGCAGGATGCGCGATTCTCCAGACCGTGCGGTGCAACAGAGAATACGCTATTTTTGCCGATTTGCGAACCTTTTGGCATAAAAGCCAAGTGCATACCCTGATGAAGAAATGAAAATACCGCGCTCTGTGTTATGAATCGGTGTGTTCCACAAAGGCTTTTCACCTCATGCCCACACACTGCAGACGTTGCTTCTTCCAAATGAAGTGGGCCAAACTGGCCCATGCCTGCACACGACGGACGCGTTTCCCTGCTTTTGCGCGGCCCTCGGCCAGCACGCGACCGGAGTCAACGCGAGAACGAAAGCCTGTCCAGCTTTTGCAGAGGCTTCCTGAAACAGGTTATGTGCTCATTCGCCCCCGCATCCCCCTTTGGGTATGCAGGACGAAGCGGCAGGGCCGCAGAATCCGCCATGGCCTCGAGGCCCTGCCGGCAGCAAAAACGGCGTGCCACCCTGTGGTTTTGATGATGAAAGGATTTACTGCCGCCACGAAGCGAACGGCACCGGGCAGCGCGACACAGGGCAGAGCGGGCAGAACGGACGAAGCGGCACAAGGCAGCGCGGACGGAACGGGCGGCGGCACAAGGCAAAGCGGACAGGACGGGCGGAGCGGCGTCTACGCGGCAGGTTCCGGCGACAACGGAGCCAACAGCAGGGTTATGGTGGCGTATGGCGGCGAATGGCAACGCACCGGATCGCCCAGGATGACCTGGCCCCCGGTTCGGGCCGGATTGGCCATTCGGGCTGGATTGTCCAATCTGCAGGAATTCCGGCAAACCCTGCCAGAGCCAGACAAACCATTGAAACACAAGGAAAATGGTAGGCCGTGCTGGGCTCGAACCAGCGACCAAGGGATTATGAGTCCCCTGCTCTGACCAACTGAGCTAACGGCCCCCGTGACGGCAGGTGCTGTCGCCCTGCCCGTCCAGAGCGCGGAGACGGATGAAGGTCCACGACGCGCTGCAGGCTGGGATTATGGCATATCCACCGGCAGGGCCTGCCCCCTCCCTTTGTGCAGGGCGCATGCATCGGACTCACCGCCTCTCTGGCGTGTCAATGGGGGTGCGTGCATCGGGCCCACACCCTTTCTGGCGTGTCATGGGCGCATTCGTCCCTTTCATCCCATTCGTCCCCTCGATGGTTCCGAATCCATGAACTGACAGGGCACCAAACCAGTATCGTGCCTGTTGGCATTCTGCCAACGCCGGCCATCCCTGCTATGCTGCCGTCCCTTCGGAAAGGCCGCCATCGCAAGCATGCCGATGCCGCCAGCGGCCGTCCGGACCCGCGCGCGGCGCGCGCCCTCCCCCTGTCACTGTCTGTCACATCACACTGCCCATGCCATTACCGCTGGAACAACGTCTGGCCACCGAGCTGTCGGTCAGGCCGCAACAGGTGCTGGCGACCATCGCCCTGCTGGACGAAGGCGCCACCGTCCCCTTCATTGCCCGCTACCGCAAGGAAGTCACCGGCAATCTGGATGACACCCAGCTGCGTCACCTGGACGAACGCCTCACCTACCTGCGCGAGCTGGATGCCCGCCGCCAGGCCATCTTGGATTCGATCACCGAACAGGGCAAGCTCACGCCGGACCTGGCCAAACGCATCGACGAGGCCGACAGCAAGCAGCGGCTGGAAGATCTCTACGCCCCCTACAAGCCCAAGCGCCGCACCAAGGCGCAGATCGCCCGCGAGGCCGGACTGGAACCGCTGGCCGATGCGCTGCTGGCCAATCCCGCGCTGGTGCCCGAAACCGAGGCAGCCGCCTACCTGAAGCCGGCCTTCACCACCCCCGATGGCGACAACCCCGGCGTGGCCGATGCGAAGGCCGCCCTGGACGGCGCCCGCCAGATCCTGATGGAGCGCTTTGCCGAAGATGCCGACCTGGTGGGCCGGCTGCGCGAACACCTGCAGGAGAAAGGGGTGCTGATCTCGAAGGTGGCCCCCGAAAAAACCGAAGCCGGCGCCAAGTTTGCCGATTACTTCGATTATCAGGAGCCGCTGGCCGAGATCCCCTCGCACCGCGCGCTGGCGCTGCTGCGCGGCCGCCGCGAGGAAGTGCTGCAGCTGTCGCTGAAGCTGCCCGACGAGATCGAGGGCGTGGAAGGCCCGGGCTGGTGCGAGCGCACCATTGCCGGCCGCGCGGGCATTGCCGACCAGGGGCGCCCGGCCGATCCATGGCTGCTGCAGACGGTGCGCTGGACCTGGCAGATCAAGCTGGGCTGGCAGATCGAGGGCGAGCTGATCAACATCCTGCGCGAGAAGGCCGAGGAAGAGGCCATCCGCGTGTTCGGCCTGAACGTGAAGGATCTGCTGCTGGCCGCCCCGGCCGGCCGCCGGGTGACGATGGGGCTGGACCCCGGCGTGCGCACCGGCGTGAAGGTGGCCGTGGTGGATGACACCGGCAAGCTGCTGGAAACGGCCACCATCTACCCGCACCAGCCGCGCAACGACTGGACCGGCTCGCTGGCCACGCTGGCGCGTCTGTGCGCCACGCACAAGGTGGCGCTGGTGGCCATCGGCAACGGCACGGCCTCGCGCGAGACCGACAAGCTGGTGGGCGACCTGATGCGTGCCCAGCCGCAGCTGCACCTGACCCGTGCCGTCGTGTCGGAAGCGGGCGCATCGGTATATTCGGCCTCGGAACTGGCCGCCCAGGAGTTTCCGGATCTGGACGTGAGCCTGCGCGGTGCGGTGTCGATTGCCCGCCGGCTGCAGGATCCACTGGCCGAACTGGTCAAGATCGAGCCCAAGGCCATCGGCGTGGGCCAGTACCAGCACGATGTCAGCCAGACCCGGCTGGCAAAGGCGCTGGACGGCGTGGTGGAAGACTGCGTCAACGGCGTGGGCGTGGACCTGAACACGGCCAGTGTGCCGCTGCTCACCCGCATCGCCGGGCTGGGGCCGTCGCTGGCCGAGAACATCGTCCGTCACCGCGACCAGAACGGCCCCTTCCCCAACCGCAAGGCACTGCTGGACGTGACGCGTCTGGGTGCCAAGGCCTTCCAGCAGTCCGCGGGCTTTCTGCGTGTCCAGGGCGGCGACAACCCGCTGGATGCCTCGGCCGTGCACCCGGAGGCCTATCCGGTGGTGCAGAAGATGCTGGATGACCTCAAGCTCGGCATCAAGGACGTGGTGGGCCAGCGCAGCGTCATCCAGAAGCTGGATCCGGCCCGCTACACCAGCGAGACCTTCGGTCTGCCCACCATCCAGGACATCCTGAAGGAACTGGAAAAACCCGGCCGCGATCCGCGCCCCGAGTTCAAAACGGCCAGCTTCCTCGAAGGCGTGGACAGGCTGGAGGACCTGCGTCCCGGCATGACGCTGGAAGGCGTGGTGACCAACGTGGCCAACTTCGGCGCCTTCGTCGACATCGGCGTGCACCAGGACGGCCTCGTGCACATCTCGGCCCTGTCGGACCGCTTCGTGAAGGATCCGCACGAAGTGGTCAAGACCGGTGACGTGGTGAAGGTCAAGGTGCTGGAGGTGGACGTGCGCCGCCAGCGCGTGGCCCTGACCATGCGCATGTCGGACGAGCCCGGTGCCGGCCGGGGTGCCGGCGGCGGCAGTCGCTCCGAGGGCGAGCGCCCCCGCAGCGGCGGCGCC
>ERZ772971.329-NODE-329-length-30612-cov-6.028602_pt1 | contig 30612 bp, 25 predicted proteins | sample MGYA00511943_ERZ772971 | MGnify/ENA primary metagenome ERZ772971 (study PRJEB29015, sample SAMEA2737929) | human oral metagenome | biome: human oral; feature: human-associated habitat; material: dental | place: China | collected 2144 ... | reverse complement strand
ACGACTTCGGCACCGGCTACTCGTCGTTCGCCTACCTGCGCCAGTTCCCCGTGCACGAGCTGAAGCTCGACCGCGTGTTCATCCAGAACCTCGTGGCCGACCGCGGCGACCAGCAGATCGTCAAGGCACTGATCGACCTGGCCCATGCCTTCGATCTGCGCGCCCTGGCCGAAGGCGTGGACGACCCCGCCGCCGTGCACATGCTGCGCGAATTCGGCTGCGACCGTGTGCAGGGTTTCCTGTACTCGCGCGCCCTGCCCGCCGAACAGCTGATCGACTGGGTTCAGCGCTTCAACCGCGGCGAGGCCATGGCCACGATGCACCGCGACGGCGTCACCAGCCTCGACAGGGGCCTGTCCCAGGCCATCAGCGTGAGCGACACCGTCTCCGCCTGATCGTAGGCCACCCCCACCGTGGGAAACGGATGCGCAGCCAGCGTGCGGTCGTAGAAACCGCCGCCATACCCCAGCCGGTAAGGCATGGAGCCCTGCGCATGCTCACCTGCCGCGCCTGTGCCTCCCGTCGTCGCGCCGGCGGCAAGGTCAGCTACGGAATGTGAACCTGCAAAGGTACTGACAGCCAGTGATTCCGCGCCCTGAGCGTGGACGTTGGCTGCGGCACGTGAACCCGCAAAGGAACTGCCTGCCGCTGGACCGTTCGACACCTGAAACCCCACACACGGGATGATCAGCACATCCGGCACCACCACCTCGGTGGTGTCCGGCACCAGCACGCCGAAGGCCGCCTCGCGCAACGGCGTGGCAGCATCCCACGCATGAAAAGACAACGGATTGTCCCGACCTGTAACCACGGGCAGCGACAGCCGCCGGCCTTCGGCACGCCACTGGGCATACGCGGCCGAAAGATCAGGTTCGTCACGGATCGGAGAAAAAACGCCGATATTGGCCGCACTTTGCAGCAGATCGACCTGCAGCAACTGCTGGCACAGTAGCGTATCGAGGTGCGCACGCTGCCCGGCCGGCAGCGCCGAACGCGCCGCAAGCAACTGCTGGCGCAGCGCCCTGCGTGCTATGCTGGATTCGGAAGGTTTGTCCACATGAACATTGTAAACGCGCCACGCGGTTCCCTCCTGCCCGGGCTTCCTGCCCGCAAGCCCCTGATGCTGTCCCTGCTGGCCGCGTTCTGCGTGCTGCATGGTGGCATGGCCACGGCCGCGCTGGACACCGGCATGCAGCCCCCCGATTTGCCGGCCGGCAACGGCACCGAACAGACCGTCACCGAAGCCGTGGCCGACACCCTGCCCGTCACCGGCAATGCCGAACCCGGCGCCCCCACACCCGCCGTCACCGGCCCCAACGACAACGCCACCACCCTGGCCAACGCCACGCTGCAACCCGGCATCAGCAGCATCCTGGCCCGGCTGCAGCCCGCCATCATCTACGTACCGCCCACCATCACCGACCCGGTGGATCTGGCCATCCTCGCGGCCCGCAAGGCCATGCAGGCCAACAACCTGGCCGCCTTCGACACCGCCGCCGCCCTGGTCCCCCGCGGCCACGCCCTGTCCGGCTACCTCGACTACTGGCGCCTGCGCATCCGCCTCAACAACGCCGGCACACCAGCCCGCACAGCGGTCATCACAGCTCCCGCCACCACCGCCGATGGCCCGAGCGCCGCCAATGGATCGATCACCGCCAGCGGATCGGCTACCGGCACCGACGCCGACTACCAGGCCGTCAGCGCGGATGCCCGCGCCTGGCTCAGGCAGAACCCGCGTACCCTCACGGCCGACCTGCTGCGCCGCGACTGGATGCTCGTGGCCGGCCGCCGGCAGGACTGGGCCACCATCGACGCCCTCTACCCGCACTGGACACTGAAGGACGAAAGCGCCCCCGAATGCCTGATGGCGCTGTCGGCCATCGCCAGAACCCCTACCGGCCAGCACCCCGGCGTGGCCACCCTCAAGACTGCCACCGCGCAGATCCTGCAGCCCGCCGCCCTGAACCCCGCCTGCACTGCCCTCCTGCAGACGCTGGCCGAACACGGCCTGATCACCCCGGCACAGCGCCAGCAGCGCCTGAACCTGGCGCTGGAGATCAACAGCCCCGCCGACATCCGCGAGGCCGTCCAGCTGCTGCCCAACGCCCCCGACTCAAAGGCACTGGACGTGGCCCTGAACAGACCGGGCAGCCTGCTGGGCATCACCGGCGGCACGCCGGGCAGGAGCGCCGGCCTGCGCAACCGTAACCAGCAGGCCAGGCATGGCAGCGGCAGGACCGCCGCACTCGAACGTCCTGCTCCGGGCATCGTCCTGGTGTCCACCCAGGCCCCGCGCAAACCGGCCTACGCCGCAAAAGCGTCGAAAGCCAGCAACCAGACGAAAGCCCACCACAGCCCCCGGGCCGCCCGCCGCACAGCCGCCCCGCATGCCCATGCCGCACACGGCAGCAGCGCCGCCCACCTGACGGCGAAACAGGACCATGCCCGGAAACAGGGGCGCGCCGTCACCGCCAGACAGGCCACCCCGCCGAAACTGGCCGGCGCATCGAAGCAGCCCGCCATCCCGCTCACGCCACTGCTGGCAAAGATTGCCCTCGTGCGCCTGGCCAGACAGGACCCGGCCCGCGCCGCCGAACTGCTCAAATCCGGCCGGACCGCCAGCGGCACCCCCCTGAAACTGGGCCCAGCCGACCGCGCCTTCGTCTGGTCGCAGATCGCCATGGCCGGCATGTTCCGCCTCGACGGCAGCGCCCCCCGCTGGGCCGACGAAGCCCGCCACGCCCGGGTCAGCGACCATACCCGTGTCTGGCTGGCCCGGGCTGCACTGGCCGAGCAGCACTGGACGCAGCTCGACACCATCATCCGCGCCATGGAGCCGGCACTGCGCAACAGCCCCACCTGGACCTACTGGCACGGCCGCGCCCAGCAGGCGCTGGGCCACCCCAGAACCGCCAGCCATGCCTTCCAGACCCTGGCCACCCGCCACGACTACTACGGCAAACTGGCCCGTGAAGAGCTGGGCCGCCCGCACCGCACCGTCGATACCGGCACCCTCGCCCCCGTATCCGAAGCCCTCGTTCGCGCCGTGGAAAACAACGACGGCATCCGCCAGGCCATGGCCTTCTACCAGCTTGGCCTGCGCGGTGAAGGCAATCGCGAATGGAACTTCCAGATGCGCGGCCGCAACCCCGAACAGCTGCGCGCCGCCGCCACCTGGGCCGCCCGCCACGGCCTGCTGGACCGCGCCATCAACACCGACGAACGCATCGTCACGGGCCAGGCCAGCCCGCACCTGCGCTTTCCCACCCCCTTTGCCGAACAGCTGCTCACCATCACCCAGCAGCAGGCCATCGACCCCGCCTGGGTCTACGGCCTGATCCGGCAGGAATCGCGCTTCGTGATGTCGGCGCGTTCCAGCGTGGGCGCCTCGGGCCTCATGCAGATCATGCCCGCCACCGCCAAATGGGTGGCCCGGCAGATGGGCAACACCAGCTACCAGCCCGACCAGCTCAACAACCTCGACACCAACCTCACCTTCGGCAGCTACTACCTCAAACGCGCACTGGATGACCTGAACGGCTCGTCGGTGCTGGCCACCGCCGGCTACAACGCCGGCCCCCGCCGCGCCCACGCCTGGCGTGCCAGCCTGCGGCAGCCCATGGAAGGCGCCATTTTCACCGAGCTGATTCCATTTACCGAAACCCGCGGCTACGTGAAGGCCGTGCTGTCGAACACGGTGGATTACGCCACCCTGTTTTCCGGGCAGCCGCAGTCGCTCAAGCGCTGGCTGGCCACCATCACGCCGGAGCCGGTGGGGCTGGCGCAGTTGCCGTAGGACGTGTCATGGACTCATTCGTCCCTGCCACCGTGCCGCTCCAACCCGATGGAGCGCTGAAGCTGATACAGGAAAATCATTGCCAGTAAAATGGTCTGTCCGGGTATAATCCAGTACAGACCATTCCAAAAGCCGGGGCACGGCCCATGGCAACCAGAACGACAGCCATGGACGAACATCGGATTGCCACACTCATTGAGAGTCTCCTTGAACAGCCATCAGAAACTGCCTGGCTGGAGTTCAAGGAAAACGACTCAAACCCCGAATCCATCGGCAAATACATCTCCGCACTATCAAACGCGGCACGACTGGAAGACAAGCCCTTTGCTTACATGCTCTGGGGCATTCGGGACACCGATCATGGCATCACAGGCACAACCTTCTCGGCAACTTCTGCCCGCCACAAAGGGCAGCCTCTCGAGCACTGGCTCACCCAGTTCGTGAGCCCATCCCTGAATTTCACATTCAGGTCTGTTGACTACCATGGCATTCACCTGACCCTCCTTGAAATACCCGCATGCGAGAGCATGCCAACAGAATTTGACAGAATTGCCTACATTCGCATCGGAAGCGCAACCCCCAAACTGTCTGACCATTCAGGCAAGCTGAAAGCACTTTGGGGAAAGATTCAAAGTCACGCCTGGGAGAGCGGCACGGCTCTGGCATTCATCGACACGGAGCGTGTTCTGGATATCCTTGATTACCCGGAATACTTCCGTCAGACAGCCCAGCCAACCCCCGATGGAAAATACCGAATCCTTGAAAAGCTCCATGCCGACGGGCTCGTACAAAGGGACGCCGGAGACAACTGGAACATCACAAATCTGGGAGCCATCCTGTATGCAAGAGAGCTGAAAAATTTCCCACCACCAATTCAGCGCAAATCCATTCGTTTCATCGCTTACGATGGCAATGGCAGAATGAGTCCGGTTCGCTACAGGATGGAGGGTTCCCGAGGCTACGCCACTGACTTCCCGGCATTCATCGACAGGATTCATGACGCCATGCAGCATCATGAGCGTATCGATCGAATACGACGGGTATCACAATACTCGTTTCCGGAAATCGCCATACGGGAACTCGTTGCCAATGCACTGATTCATCAGGACATGACGATCAGGGGCAGCGGGCCTCTTGTAGAAATGTTCAACGACCGAATTGAAGTTACGAACCCCGGAGTGCCTCTCATCACTCCGGAACGCTTCCTCGATTTTCCACCACGCTCACGTAACGAAGCGCTGGCAGCACTCATGCGACGAATGAGGTACTGCGAGGAGCAGGGAACAGGCATCGACAAGGTCATCCAGGCGGTAGAATCCCACCATCTTCCTGCCCCTGACTTCCGTACCGAGGGTGACGCTGTAAGAATCGTTCTCTATGGCCCCCGCAAATTTGCGGACATGACCCCGGAAGAGCGCATTCGCGCCTGTTATCAGCACGCTGCCTTCCTTCATGTCAATGGCAAGCGCATGAAGAACGCCTCTCTACGCGAACGCCTGGGCATTGACCTCCGGAACGCAGCACAGGCCTCGTCTGTCATCTCGCAGACCCTCAAGGCAGATTTGATACGCTCGGCAGATCCGGCACACCCCCGTGCCGGCTACCTCCCCTACTGGGCCTGACCCTGATCACATCTGACCCACACGACACGGCCACAGATACACTCGGTTACATAGCGACTTCACAAAACTTGATTCAAATGCCCCCGCTTGTCCAAAAAAACCTACTCGCCCGGATATAGTTCAACAAAATCAATAGGTTAAATGACGCCAAAGTTTTGATCCCGTTTTGATCGTAATCCGTCCAGCCCTGTCTCTTCAGAGATTGGCGGCACACCGCCCACACGCAGGGACAGGCAGAAGCAACGCAGCTGCCGATTCAATAAAGATTCTCATTTCTCATCTTGCCGCTCCACCCCCTGATATCACGTACAGTACGGGCCAGACCTTCACCCACTGGCTCAAACGCACCTTCTTCGTATGACATCCACTGCCCGCCCTGCTGCGCCTCACCCGTCCCATACGGATGCAGAAATCCCCGGAGCCGTGGCAGACACCTCTCCCGGCACAACCGCTCCCATGCAAACCTGCCGTGTCGGCGGTTCCGTACGCGACGAACTGCTAGGCCTGCCCGTCGGTGACCGTGACTGGGTGGTGGTGGGCGCCACACCCGAACAGATGCTGGCCCGCGGTTTTCGGGCCGTCGGCAAGGATTTTCCGGTCTTTCTGCACCCCCAGACCCACGAGGAATATGCACTGGCCCGCACCGAGCGCAAGACGGCCCCGGGCTACAAAGGGTTCGACGTACATTTCTCGCCGGACGTGACCCTGGAAGAAGACCTGCTGCGACGGGACCTCACCATCAACGCCATGGCCATCGACGATGACGGAAACATCATCGACCCCTTCAATGGTCGCGCCGACATCGAGGCCAGAATCTTCCGCCACATCAGCCCGGCCTTTCGCGAAGACCCGGTGCGCATCCTGCGCGTGGCCCGCTTTGCCGCACGTTTTCCGGATTTTTCCGTTGCCCCGGAAACGCTTGCGCTGATGCAGGCCATGAGCGCTGCCGGCGAAGTCCATGCCCTGGTGGCCGAACGCGTCTGGCAGGAAATTTCCCGCGGCCTGATGAGTGCAAAACCCTCCCGCATGCTGGAAGTGCTGGCCGACGCCCATGCGCTGCCCATTCTTGTCCCAGCCCTGCCCGCCCCTGCTGCACAACCCGCCTGGCTGGCTGCGCTGGATGCCAGCGCCGAAGCAGATGATCCACTGCCGGAACGCTTCAGTATTCTGCTGGCGGGGATGAGCATCGCGGCAGAGGATGATGATAATGCTCCGGATACCTCCCTCCCCAGCCCATCGCCAAAAGCCGCGGGTGTCAAGGCAGCCCCGTCTTCCTGTCAACAGGCCGTCACCGAACAGGCCCGTGCCCTGCGTGCGCCCAACGACTGCATCGACGCCGCCAGCCGGCTGGCCGGAGAAATCCCCGGCCCCATTCCGCAGGCCGCCCAGAAATGGTTTGCTTCACCCGCCCGAAAGGATGCAGCCGAACTGGTTGCCCTCTTCAACCGTCATGATGCCTGGCGGCGGCCGGAGCGGTTGCAGCTATTGCTGACGGCAGCGCAACGGCTCGCGTGTGCAAACGGCCATGCAGGCACATCATCTGCATCGCGCATCGACCTGCAGACAACACCCATACCCCAGATGGCCGACACCATCACCGCCACATGCCGCGCCATCGAACACGCGCTGCAGGTCGCCTCTGACGTGGATACGGGTGCCATTGCGCAATTGCACCAGCAGAACCCCAAAGGCATACGGCAGGCCATCGATGATGCCCGTGTCGAAGCCATCCATGATTCTGCGGCCCTGCCGTCTCGTCCTGCACGTCCAGAGGGAATTCGCGGGCACGAATGAATCCATGACACGCACCCAGCCATCCGGCACCCGACACCAGCCACCCGACACCAGCCACCCGACACCAGCCACCCGACACCAGCCACCCAATACCAGCCACCCAATACCAGCCATCCGGCACCAGACACCAGACACCAGACACCAGACACCAGACACCAGACACCAGACACCAGACAACAGACAACAGACAACACCAGAATGAGCGCTCTGGCCTGATCGTCCTTCCAGGCCATGCTCATCCCGATCAGGAATTTTTCCTCCTGCCTTTTGTCCTAAACATTCATTACCACATTCACCCTGCACCAACAAACAGACACAAACCTTCAGGGTCATCTCCGGATAATGCACGGAAACCCGGCTTTGTCAGGCATCATCGTCCCGCCTGATGCAATACGGCCGCTCCCGCAGAGAAACAATCATCGCGTACAGGTCTGATAGTCTGTCTGCCCGTTTTCTCTTTCTCGAACCTGCCGGCACCCGCGGGTGCCCATCCGACAGGACATCATCCACCATGCGCATCCCCGCATCATCCCGGTCCGTCAACCCGTCCTCCTGCCGCACTGGCACACCCCGTGCAACAGCCCCGGCGACTGGCTCTCGTGCCCGTGCACCCCACCCCCTGCTGCGGGCCACGGCTGGCGCCTTCGCCCTGGCTCTGGCCCTCACCAGCTGTGGCGGGGGTGGGGGTGGCGGCAGTGATGCCTCTGCCAGCAACGGCCCCACCATCAGTGGTTCGAACCAGACCGGCAGCTACACGCTGGGTTCGGCCGAGTACAAGCGCCTCTACGGCCCCGGCGTCTACCGGCAGGACAGCCTCGGCAACACGGCCGTGGGCATCTACAAGGGACAGGAGCAGATCGTCTCCGACCGCTTTCGCGCCACCTCCACGGGCCACCTGGAGAAGGTGCGCATCTACTGGCAGACGGGTGACGGCTACTCGTCCGGCAACAACGGCGTCATGCGCCTGCGCCTCTTCCCGGACGATGGCAGCAGCCAGCACCTGCCCAACACGTCGGGCACGCCCCTGGCCGAAGCCTCCTTCACGCCCGGTGGTGTCACCTACGGCCGCTCGCTGTTTGCCGACATCAATTTCAACGCCACGCAGCCGATGCAGGCCGGCCAGCTCTACCATCTGGTGATCGACAACACCGACGGCAGCCCGGCGCAAAACTACATCAGCAGCAACAACGCCGTCACCAACGACGACAACGCCCGCCCGGCCCGCTGGCTGGCAGTGTCGGAATGGGCCACCCTGCTGGGTACGCGTTCCCCCGGTTCCAATGCCGCCTTCTCCTGGCAGGATCTGGTGCAGACGCCCCTGCGCGGCAACCGCTACGTCCCGGTGCTGCAGATCACCACCCGCGAGGGTACGACCCAGGGCGCCTCACCCATGGAAAGTGGCGCAGTGGACCCGGACCGCATCTTCACACTGGCCTCTGGCCATCCCATCCGCGAGCGCTTCACCCCCTCTGCCAACCACCAGATCAATGCACTGTCGGTAGCCACGGCAGCGAAGGCGGCGGGCAGCCTGCACTGGCGCATCCTGCAGGGCGACAACGAGCTGGCCAGCGGCAACATCGATGCCGCCCAGGCCAACTATCGTACCCTCGATACCGACACCGCCTTCAAGGTGGCCAAGTCCGACTGGTACGACGTGAACCTGCCCAACCCCGTCACGCTGCAGGCCGGCCAGACCTACGACGTGGAGTTCGAGCCGCAGGGCAGCAGCCAGTGGGTGTTCTCGGTCACGCGCAATGGCTCGCGCAACGGCTTCACCTGGCCGGTGGCCTTTACCGAATCGCATGCCGAACACCGGCAGGACGGCCAGTGGATCAACGCCAGCCCCTGGACCCGCGAATCCAGCGGCCGTTCCGATACCAACTGGCCCGTGGTGCTGCACGACGCGCAGTAAGCCGCCCCAGGCAGCGCCGGCCTTGCGCCGGTGCTGCTGATCCCGGTGCAGATCGTTCCATCAGTGTCGCCTGGGCCAACATTGCCCAACTACTTACTATTGGTCGAAAAATTTTATACAAATACAAGGCCAGAATAATTAGATAAGTTCATAACACGAAAAAGCATCGCAGGAAACAAAGAGAACGATTTTTGTTCGGTATAATACGCGCCGCTCGAGATCTGCCACATCTCTTTTCCGCCGCCCGACTCCGCCAGAGCACCCGCGAGAGCACCGCTGCGGACCGTTCTCTCTGCCGGTTCCCTTCGCTCGTCCCGATCCGGCCAGCCTGTGGCAGTACCCCGATGCCGCGCGCCGCTCACCAAAAATATCCGCATTGCCTCCGCTTCGGCCGTTTCAGGAAGCGGTACCCCGCCCGGCCATCCGCCGGTACCTTGCCCCGGGCAACTGGCGCCGTGCCCGACCCACCTCTTGCCTGCCATGAAACCGCACACGCCTTCGGCGCCTGCACTGCAACCTACCGCCCTCATTGCCTCCCTCTGCCTGGCACTGGCCGCCTGCACCGGCAGCGGCGGTGGCGTTGCCGACGACACTTCCGGTGGTCGCGCCAGCAGCAGCCTCACCACCAATACATCCGGCAGCAACAATGGCAGCACGGCCGCGAATACCGCGGGCAATGCCTCTGCGTCACAGGGGCCCCTGCAGCCCGGCGAGGAGGGCTACACCCTCACCTCGGCCGAATTCCAGCGCCTCTACGGCCCTGGTGTGTACCGGCAGGACGGGCTGGGCAACACGGTAGTGGGCATCAACAAGGGGCAGGAGCAGGTGGTGTCCAACCGCTTCCGTGCCACCGTCAACGGCAACCTGTCTTCCGTGCGCCTGTACTGGCAGACGGGCAATGGCTATTCGTCCGGCAACCACGGCAGCATCCGCCTGCGCCTGCTGCCCGATGACGGCAGCCCGCAGCACCTGCCCGACCTGAACGCCACACCGCTGGCCGAAAGCGTCTTCACCCCCGGCACCCCGGTGGAATACGGCCGCCCGCTGTTTGCCGATGTGTACTTCGGCGGCGCCCAGCCCATGCAGGCCGGCCAGCTCCATCACCTGGTGATGGAAAACGTCGATCCCGATCCCTGGACCAACTTCATCAGCAGCAACAACGCCATCACCAATGACGACAACGCCCGCCCGGCCCGCTGGCTGGCGGTGTCCGACTGGGCCACGCTGCTGGGCACCCGCACGCCCCAGTCCAGCGATGCGCCGGCATGGTCGGACCTGACGCAGGATGGCCTGCGCGGCAACCATTACAGCCCCATTCTGGAAATCACCACGGCCGACGGCCAGAAACAGGGGGCTTCCACCATGGAAAGCGGTGCCGTCGATCCGGACCGCATCTTCACCCTCACCGCAGACCACCCGATACGCGAGCGCTTCGTCCCCACCGCTACCCGGCAGATCAACGGCCTGTCGTTTGCCACGGCCGCCTCCGTGGCGGGCACGCTGCGCTGGCGCATTCTGCAGGACGGCACCGAGCGGGCCAGCGGTACCATCCAGGCCGACCAGCCCAATTACGAGGCCCTCGTCACCGACACCTCGTTCCGGGTGGCCAAGTCCGTCTGGTACGACGTGGCACTGCCCACCCCCATCACCCTGACGGCCGGGCAGACCTGGGACGTGGAGTTCCAGCCCGAGGGCGACAGCCAGTGGGTGTTCTCGGTGTCGCGCAACGGTTCGACCAACGGCTTCAGCTGGCCGGCTGCCTTTACCGAGTCGCATGCCGAGCACCAGCAGGACGGCCAGTGGATCAACGCCAACCACTTCGCCCACTATTCCAGCGGGCGGGGGGACACCAACTGGCCGGTGGTGCTGCATCAGGGGCAGTGATCCGGCCCCAAGGGAGCCTCTGCAAAAGTCTGCGAGCGCTTTGGACCCAGGATCGGGATAAGCCAGAAGGCGCCCGTTGACGGCAATAGCAGGGCTATTGGCGGCAAATGGCAACGCACTGGATCGCCCGAGCATGGAGGCCAAAGTGCCGCAGGACTTTTGCAGAGGCTCCCAAGGCCTTCCCGGGCACATCATGAACGTCCCCGCGCCCCCTTTGGATACGCAGGACGAGCCGGCACAGACACCACACCCCATGATGCCCGGGAACACGCGGGCCAGCATCGCCTACAATATCGCCTGACCGTGCCTGTATCGGATCCCTGCCGCAAGTCATGGACCCGTTCATGGCCCCAACCGGACGGGCGATCAGCCCGCACCGGCCCTCTCCCGGGCAACCCCGCTGCCCCGTGGTTCGCAACCATCCCACGTTAAAAAACTAAGGATCCCATGTCGTCTCCCCATCAGGCCCCCACCGGCGGGCCCGCGCCTGCTCCGTCCGGCGCATCTGCCGCACGCGCAGCACAGGCCGTGCACACTAGCTCCAGCGCCAGCCCCCATACCGGCCCCAACACGCACACCGTCAACACCATGCAGGCCGGCAGCAGTGAAAGCGCTGCAGCCCCTGCCCAGGCCTCCCGCCCCGAACAGGCCTCCCACCCCGAAAAGGCTGCTGTCATCTTCTCCGGCGGACAGGATTCCACCACCTGCCTCTTTCTGGCGCTGCGCGACTTCGGCCGCGACAACGTCGAGGTCATCACCTTCCAGTACGGCCAGCGCCACGCCATCGAGCTGGAAAAGGCCCGCTGGATCGCCCAGGACCTGGGGGTGAAGCAGACGGTCATCGACACCTCGGTCATCCGGGCCATCACGCACAACGCGCTGCTGGACGGCAGCGTCCCCATCGAGCAGCACGGCAGCGAGCCGCCCAACACCTTCGTGGACGGGCGCAATGCGCTGTTTCTGCTGTATGCCGCCATCTACGCCAAGGGCCAGGGCATCCACACCCTGTACACCGGCGTGTGCGAAACCGACTTCAGCGGCTATCCGGACTGCCGGGACGTGTTCATCAAGTCGATGAATGTCACGCTGAATCTGGCCATGGACTATCCGTTCGACATCCGCACGCCGCTGATGTGGCTGACCAAGAAGCAGACCTGGGCACTGGCCGACGAACTGGGCGCCTTCGACTACATTCGCGAGCATACCCACACCTGCTACCTGGGGGTGCCCGGTGGCTGCCACGAATGTCCGAGCTGCGTGCTGCGCGAACGCGGGCTGCAGGCGTATCTGGCAGAACGCACCCCCGCAAAAGCTGCTGCATCTGCAGCGACACGCACACCTGCAACCCAGCCTGAAAGCCAGAGCAAGGAAACACGCGGCGCTGCCCCCTCACCTGCCACGGCGACTTCGCCCACATCCCATGGCCTCGTGTCCCATGATGCACCGCCTTCGGGGGCCGCATCATGATCCGCATCGCAAAGGAATTCTCCTTCGACATCGCCCACATGCTGGACGGACACGACGGCAAGTGCAAAAACCTGCACGGTCACACCTACCGTCTGCAGGTGGAAGTGACGGGCGAGCTGCACGCCACAGGCCCCAAGGCCGGCATGGTGATGGACTATGGCGACCTGAAAGCCATGGTAAACCGGCACATCATCGAGCCGATGGACCACGCCTTCATCTACGACACCACCAGCGCACGCGAATGCCGCCTGGCCGCCACGCTGCGCGAGCTGGATTCCAAACAGTACGGACTGCCGCTGCGCACCACGGCCGAAAATATTGCGCAGCACATCTACCGCACGCTGCGCGGGCACGGCCTGCCGGTGAGCCTCATCCGCCTGTGGGAAACCCCCACGTCGTACGCCGAGTATTACGAATAGGGCGTGTCATGCCTCCCCCTGCCGCGCATTTCTGCAACAGGCCGGATGAACACCCCGCGTGACAGGATGTCACCATGAAAACGAAACACCTCGACCCGCTGCACGAGCGCACCTGCCGTGCGTGGGCTGAATCCCCTGCGGCAATAAACACACTTCCCCATCGAACCACATCCACAGGCAATGACACCGGCAGACCGACAACCCAAACACCCTCGGTGAGGCCGCTGCATTTCCGTAACCCGAAGCAGCAGCCCAGCTACCGCATCGTCGAAATCTTCGAGTCGCTGCAGGGTGAAGGCTTCAACACGGGCATGCCCAGCATTTTCATCCGCTTCGGCAAGTGCAATCTGGCCTGCCCGTGGTGCGACACCAACTACAACCAGTACGAATCCAGATCACTGGACGAGGTGCTGGGCGCGGTGCACGGCTACACGGCGCGCAACATCATCATCACCGGGGGCGAGCCCACCATTCAGCCCGATCTGGACCCGTTGCTCGATACCCTGAAGGCCGAAGGCTATTTTCTGGCCATCGAGACCAATGGCCTGAAGCCGGTACCGCGCCAGATCGACTACATTGCCACCAGCCCCAAGCGTCTGTACGAAAAAGCCTACCGGAAAAAACACATCGATTTTGCGCATGAGATACGCATCGTGGTCGATGGTGATGTGCGCGACTTCTGCGAGCAGATGGAAAACACCATTCGTGCGGAACACTATTACCTGTCACCGTGCGAAACCGATGGCCGGATGAACATGCTCGACACCATCACCCAGCTGGGTCAGCTCAATGCCCGCCCCGGCAGGCCCCACTGGCAGCTCAGCATCCAGACGCACAAGCTGGCCAATATCGAGTAGCACCCTTCATCCGCAGGGCAGACAACCGCTACCGGCGCCTGCCTATCGATCCGACCACACCGCCAGCTCATTGCCTGCCGGGTCGCGGAAGTGAAAGCGCCTACCGCCGGGAAAGCTGAAGATGGGCTGGATAATCTCACCGCCTGAAGCCTCGACCTTCGCCATCGTGCCCTCCAGCCGGTCGGTATAGATGACGGCCAGCGGCAGCGGGCGCGTGCCAGGTTGACTGCTGATCCCCGATCCCAGGCCACTGCCTTGTGTATCGCTGTAGTCGCTACCCCAATCCTGGTATTTCCAGCCAAAAACCTGCTCATAAAAAGCCTTGCTGGCCCCATGTGCAGCGGCATCGGGGGCAGGAAACTCGATGTAGTCGATGTGATTGGGTATATGGGTCATGGCAATAATCCTGTTCCTGCCAGTAGAATACACGAACATAGGGGGAGCCAGGCCTGCCCCGGCGGGCAAACGCCCCCCCATGCACGCGGTGCATAAGGCGATTCACGCAGGTCCGGAACAGAAAAACAACCCGCGGTCAGTCACCAAACCCAAACGCCGACACCGGTGCCTGCATGCCGCGCTCGAAGGCGATCACCTTGAAGAGCGCGCCCATTTCCGCCTCGGAAATGAGCTGCTGCACGGCCTGCGCCTGGGCAAACCAGAACTGTTCGGGCTCGCGCGGCAGCTCGGCCAGTTCATCCAGCACCCCGGCGTTCATCAGAAAGGCCGCCATGCTGGTGTAGCCCAGCAGTGAAAAGCCCGCTGCCGTGGCAGCACGCGCCAGCCCCGAAAAATCCACGTGGGCGGTGATGTCGTTCAGCCCCGGCCACAGGAAGGGTTCGGTATGGCTGTGATGCCGGTAATGGCACATCAGCGTACCCTGCGAACGCTGCGGGTGGTAATACTCGGGCGCGGCAAAGCCGTAATCCAGCAGCAGCACCGTGCCAGCCGTCATGCGTTCGGCCAGCGTCCGGATCCAGCCCTGCTGGGCCGGGCAGATTTCGGAGCGGTAGGGCGTGGGCCACGCGGCCCCCTGCACCTCGCCCAGCTCCGCCCGCACGGTAGCCACCGCCCCGTTGAGCGCAGCATCGGCCGGGCGGGGCACCCAGACAAAGGCGCCGTCGTCCGCCAGCCCCACGCCCATCTCGTATACCTGTTCGCCAGACGGGCCGACCCCGACCCCAGCAGCAACCGTACCTGCCGTTCTGGCTGCCGGGGCGTCCTCCACACCAGCACCTGACATATCCCGGGCAGCCTTCTCACTGGCATGACCTTTCACATCACCACGGGTACTGCCCCCCTTGCCCGCACGCCATTCGAAAATCTGCACCGGCATGGCATCCAGCAGCTCGTTGGCCACCACCACGCCGGCAAAGCGTTCTGGAAAATCCGTCAGCCACTGCACCCGTGGCAGCAGGCCCGGCGCCAGACTCATCAGCGTCTGCCGCTGCTGTTCGCGCCGCTCGGCCGACAGCTCCAGAATCTGGTAGCGCAGTCCGGAAAATCCGGCATTGTCCAGCGCATTGAGCAGCTGGGCCGCCAGCATGCCAGTACCCGCCCCCACTTCCAGCACCATCTGGCCGTCGCCCGCCAGCGCCGGGTCGCGCAGCCAGGGCGCCACCTGCCGGGCCAGCGTGGCCCCGAACAGCGGCGTCAGCTCCGGCGCCGTGACGAAGTCGCCCGCCGCCCCGAAAACCATGCCGGGGTTGCTGTAATAGCCCAGCCCCGGCTCGTACAGCGCCATTTCCATGTAGCGGGAAAACGGGATCCAGCCACCCGCACGGCCGATCTCCGCCGTGATGTGTGCCGTCAGCTGCTCGCTGGCTTTGAGCGCCTCGGCACTGGGCACGGGCAGGGCATGGGCAATACGGGAATGCGACAGGGTCATGACAGGAAGGCCGCAGAAAGAGAAATACCTTGTGGCGCATGCCATGGACCCGCTCGTCCGTAAAGCGCCCAGCGCGCGTCGCGGGCTCCACGGATGCCGGTCCAGCGCAGGAACGAATGCGTCCGTGACACGCTCTCCACCCATCATGCTACAGTGCCTCACCATGAAAGACACGCCCTCCGCCCCTGCTGGCATCACCAGATCTGCCAGCGCACCATCCCGCCAGTCTGCTCCCGAGCCTGCCGTCACGGCCCGGGGGGTTGCACTGGTCACCGGCGCCGGCCAGCGGCTGGGACGTGCCATTGCACTGGCGCTGGCCGCCGACGGCTGGGACATTGGCGTGCATTACCGCGAATCGGCAGACGGGGCCGCGCAGACCGTTGCCGACATCACCGCACTGGGCCGGCGTGCCGTCGCCCTGCAGGCCGGTCTGGACGACGCGTCCCAGTGCCGGCAGCTGGTGAAACGGCTGGCAGACGCCCTGGGGCCCGTCACCGGACTGGTCAACAGTGCCTCGCGCTTCGACTTCGACAGCATCCACTCCCTGACGCCGCAGAGCTTCGCGGCACACCTCGGCCCCAACCTGCTGGCACCGCTGCTGCTGTCGCAGGCCCTGCTGGCGCAACTGCCCGGTCGGGCGGATACCTCATCCGGAGCGCCCGCTGTCAAACCTGCCCTTTCCGCCGGGCCGGGCAATCCGGACAGTGCTGCCAGCCACGCCAGACCAGCCGTTCAAATCTCCCCGGCCGGCAACGAAGCACCCGATACATCTGCCTCACCCGCTTCCACACCCGCCGTCATCGTCAACCTGCTGGACCAGAAGCTCTTCAATCTCAACCCCGACTTCCTGTCCTACACACTCTCCAAGGCGGCCCTGCAGGCGGCCACCACCATGCTGGCACAGGCCATGGCACCCCATGTACGGGTGGTGGGCGTGGCCCCGGGCCTGACACTGCCCAGCTACCTGCAGAGCGACACCGATTTTGCACACGCCCACCGGACGCTCTCGCCGCTGGGCGCCTCCAGCACGGCAGAGGACGTGGCTGCCACCGTGGTCTTTGCCATGAAGACCCGCTCCATCACCGGCACCACGCTGCTGGTGGACGGCGGCCAGCACCTGCTCGGCCTGCCACGCGATGCCAGCCTGATCGACCAGACCTGACCTCCTGGCACGTGCATGGTGCGAAGCCCCCTCTGGACGTGCAGGACAAGGTGGCAGGACAGCAGAACCCCCAACGGCTTCAAGGCACTGCCAACACGGTCATGCAAGCCCCGGCTCATTCCTGCCAACACCCATCTCCCGTTCCCCGCTGCGTGTCCAGCCCCGTCCGCGCCCCCATCCCGTGCCTTTTTTGTAAAACACGGGGGCAGACAGGCGCAAAAATCCCTCATCCGGCCGCCAAAGCCGCTATGATTGCGTCCTTCGGCGCCTCCGTCCGCGTGCGGGGCGATTCCGTTTGATGTCCGGCGCCCCCGGTCCTGCGGCATGGCCGCCCAACGGCAGGCGCCCCACGGTTCCGGCAGCATCCCTGCCCGTCGCCATTTCCTTTCTGTCTCCGACGTCATGCAGGCAAGCAACACCCCGCCCGCCGAGAACCCCTCCCTGGCAGACCGGCCGGCCATCCAGACCATCCGCGTGAATGAAATCCGCCGCCCCGGTTCGGCCCGCGCGCCGCTGGGCAGCGAAGCCGCGCCCCTCACCGAAAAGCAGGCTCTGTGGGTAGGCGACGACACGGAGGACAAACCGGCTGCCGGCGCCCGTGTCACCGGGCTGTCCATCGATGTGCCGGTCGCCACACCGGATGCGCTCCCACCGGAAATCCAGCTGCACGCCCTTGCCCCGGAAGGGGAGCATCGCGCGGCAGAGGGCCACACCCCGCATCACCCGGCCATGTCACCGGCCCCTGCCACCCGCCATGCCCAGCCGTCCGCTGCGGGCATGCGTCCGGCCGCAGCGCCCCGCCCCGGCCTGCGCGACACCCGTCGCGAAGATCACGAGAACAACAAGCTCTCCAAGCGCCTGCACCGCCTGGCCGGCCAGGCCATTGCCGATTTCGACATGATCGGCGAGGGTGACCGCGTGATGGTCTGCCTCTCGGGCGGCAAGGACAGCTTCGGCATGCTCGACATCCTGCTGGGTCTGCAGAAGCGCGCACCGGTACGGTTCTCCATCGTGGCCGTCAACCTCGACCAGCGCCAACCCGGCTTCCCGGCCGACGTGCTGCCCACCTACCTGCAGAAACTCGGGGTCGAATATCACATCGAAACCGAAGACACCTACAGCACGGTGCAGCGCGTCATTCCCGACGGCAAGACCAAGTGTTCGCTGTGCTCGCGGCTGCGGCGCGGCATCCTGTACCGTGTGGCCGACGAACTGGGCGCCACCCGCATCGCGCTGGGCCACCACCGCGACGACATTCTGGCCACCTTCTTCCTGAACATCTTCTACGGCGGACAGCTCAAGACCATGCCGCCCAAGCTGGTGTCGGACGACGGCCGGCACGTGGTCATCCGCCCGCTGGCCTATGTGGAAGAAAAAGACCTGATCCGCTGGGCAGAAGTTCAGCAGTATCCGATCATTCCCTGTAATCTGTGCGGCAGCCAGCCCAACATGAAGCGGGCCGAAACCCGCGAGATGCTCAAACTGTGGGAAAAACGCTTCCCCGGCCGGCTGGAAACCATCTTTTCTTCCCTGGGCAGAGTGCGCCCCTCCCACCTGATGGATCGCACCCTGTACGACTTCAACACCCTGCGCAGCGGCGACGACGCCGAGGATTGAGGTGAACGGACCCGTCTCCTGGTTTTCCAGTACCCGCCGCCTGATCCGGATCCTCTGGACGGTCCGGCGCTTCGGGCTGGACGAACTGCTGGTCAGTGGCGCCGCCAGCACGTCCGGCTCGCCCTGGCTGCTGCGCGCCACGCGCTGGCTGCGCGTGGGCACCATCCGCGAACCGCGCGGCGTGCGCCTGCGCCTGGCCTTCGAAAGCCTGGGACCCATCTTCGTCAAGTTCGGCCAGGTGCTGTCCACCCGGCGCGACCTGATGCCGCCCGACATCGCCGACGAGCTGGCCCGCCTGCAGGACCGCGTTCCCCCCTTCCCCGCCGACCAGGCCGTGGCCGAGATCGAACGCGGACTGGAGATGGCCATCTCGGACGCCTTTGCCGAGTTCGAGCGCGACCCCGTCGCCTCCGCCTCCATTGCCCAGGTACACCGTGCCCGGCTGCACGACGGCACCGCGGTGGCCGTGAAGGTGCTGCGCCCCGGCATGCTGCCGGTCATCGAGAACGATCTGCGTCTGCTGCGCACCGGCGCCACGCTGGCCATGCGCCTGTCGGCCGATGCCCGTCGCCTGCGCCCCATGGAAGTGGTGGACGAATTCGACCACTACCTGCACGACGAGCTGGACCTGGTGCGCGAGGCCGCCAACGCCAACCAGCTCCGGCGCAATTTCGAGGGTTCCACGCTGCTGCGCATCCCGCAGATGTACTGGGACTACTGCCGCCGCAACGTGCTGGTCATGGAATGGGTCAACGGCATTCCCATCGGCCAGACCGAACGCATGCGCGCCGTCGGCATCGACCTGGAAAAGCTCTCCCGCGACGGCGTCGAGATCTTCTTCACCCAGGTCTTCCGTGACGGCTTCTTCCACGCCGACATGCACCCGGGCAACATCCTGGTCGGCACCGGGCCGGACGACTTCAACCGCTACATCGCACTGGACTTCGGCATCGTCGGCACGCTGTCCGAGCACGACAAGCGCTATCTGGCCCAGAACTTCCTCGCCTTCTTCAGGCGCGACTACCGCCGGGTGGCCGAGCTGCACATCGAGTCCGGCTGGGTGCCGCCCGATACCCGGGCCGAAGAGCTGGAAGGCGCCGTGCGCGCCTGCTGCGAGCCGGTGTTCGACCGGCCGCTGCGCGAGATCTCGCTGGGCGTGGTGCTGATGCGCCTCTTCCAGGCCTCGCGCCGCTTCAACGTCGAAATCCAGCCACAGCTGGTGCTGCTGCAAAAGACCCTGCTCAACATCGAGGGACTGGGTCGCGAACTCAACCCCGACCTCGACCTGTGGGTCACCGCACAGCCCATCCTGGAAGTGTTCATCAAGCAGCAGGTGGGCTGGGCCGGCTTCGACAACAAGATCCGGCAGGAGGCGCCCCGCTGGGCGCAGCTGGTACCCGAACTGCCGCGACTGCTGCACGGTGCCCTGAAGGCCCAGGCCTCCCCCGCCATCGATCCCGGGCACAGACGCCTGCTCGAACAGCTGGCCCGCGAACAGCGACGAACGTCGCGCTGGCTGCAGGTGGCCGTGCTGCTGATGACCGCCATACTGGCCCTGCTGGTCTGGTTCCATCTCAGACAATAGCCCCCCGCCGCCACACGACCGGTGCACCCTGCCGGGCACACACCGCCACCCGTCGTTCCGCTGCCATCCGCCCCTGCCATCAGACCGTACCATCGCGCCGCAGGGGCCGCCCCCTTTGCCGCCGGGCCCGCAGGCCCATCTGTCCCCTTCGCCTTTCGGGAGACCGCCATGCTCGTCACCCTGGTTGCCTGCTACTTCGCCGTCACGATCGCCATCGGCATCTACGCCGCCCGGCGCGTGAAGAACTCGGCCGACTATCTGGTGGCCGGCCGCAGCCTGCCGCTCTACATGAACACGGCCACCGTGTTCGCCACCTGGTTCGGCGCAGAGCTGATCCTGGCCGTCTCATCCACCTTCCTGAAAGATGGTCTGCGTGGCGTGGTCGGTGATCCGTTCGGCGCAGCCTTCTGCCTGATTTTTGTGGCGCTGTTCCTGGCCGCCCCCTACTACCGGCTCAAGCTGATGACGGTCAGCGACTTCTACAAAAAGCGCTACAACCGCACCGTCGAGCTGGCCTCGGCCGCCGCCATCTCCATTTCGTATCTGGGCTGGGCCTCGGCCAACCTGGTGGCACTGGGCATCGTCATCCACACCGTCTCGGGCCACGCCATCCCGCTGGAGCAGGGCATCGTGCTGGGCGCCGTCATCGTCGGCGTCTACACCCTGTTCGGCGGCATGTGGTCGGTGGCCTTCACCGACCTGTTCCAGACCGTCATCATCGTGGCCGGCCTGCTCTACATCGCCTGGATGCTGGCCGGCATGGCCGGTGGGGTCGACCAGGTGATCATCACGGCCCAGGCCTCCGACCGGCTGAAGTTCTTCCCCGATGCCAGCCTGCACGACTGGCTGGGCTTCATCGCCGCCTTCGTCACCATGGCGCTGGGCTCGGTGGCCCAGCAGGATGTGTTCCAGCGCGTCACCTCCGCCCGTACCGAGAAGATCGCCCGCACCGGCACCCTGCTGGGCGGTTCCTTCTACCTGATCATGGCCTTCGTGCCGATGTTCATCGCCGTCTCGGCACTGCTCATCGACCCCGCCATGGTCCGGCAGATGCTGGCCAGCCAGAACGACTTCCAGCAGGTGCTGCCCACGCTGATCCTGCAGCGCACGCCGCTCTTTGCCCAGGTGCTGTTCTTCGGTGCCCTGCTCTCGGCCATCCTGTCCACCGCCAGCGGCACCCTGCTGGCCCCCACCGCCGTCATCACCGAGAACGTCGTGCAGCCGCTGTGGGGCCACAAGCTCTCCGACCGGAAGATGCTCATCCTGCTGCGCATCATCCTCATCGGCTTCACCTGCTGCGTCACGCTCTTTGCCCTGGAGAGCGACTCATCCATGTACCAGATGGTGCAGGACGCCTACAAGGTCACCCTGGTCACCGCCTTCACACCGCTGGTCTTTGGCCTGTTCTGGCGCCGTGCCACCCCACAGGGCGCGCTGGTTTCGATGGTGGCGGGCGTCGTCTCCTGGCAGGTGGCCGACTATGTCGCCCCCGATGCCCTGATGCCGCCCCAGCTGGTGGGACTGGGCTGCGCCATCCTGGGCATGCTCGCCGGCTCACTGGCCCCCATCGTCATCGGCGGACAGGGGCACCCCGAGATCGTCGACCTGGCCCGGCAGCCCGAGATTGCCGACAATCCGCCGGCCTGACGCGAAATTGCATTCAAAAGGTAACAAGTCGCCCCAGGAGCCCTCCCGAAACCCCCAGAGTGCACCACTACTTCACGGCACACCCCGGCGTTTCGGCATACACTGCTAGGCTGCGTGTCATGGCAGCCTGATACCGGCGGGCACATCCGCGCGTCAGGCATGCTGCACACGCCACCACGTGCCGTGGCGGCATGGTTCTGCTCTGGCCCCCTTTCTCCCCGAATCACACACCGATCCAACCCAGATGAACATCGTGATCCTGGCTGCCGGCATGGGCAAACGGATGAACTCCGACCTGCCGAAAGTTCTGCACCCCCTGGCCGGCAAGCCCCTGCTCGGCCATGTCGTCGACACCGCCCGCACCCTCGGCCCCCAGCGGCTGGTCATCGTGTTCGGCCATGGTGGCGAACAGGTGCAGGCCGCCTTCGAGGGCCAGACCGACCTGCACTGGGCCAAACAGTCGCCCCAGCTGGGCACCGGCCATGCCGTCGCCCAGGCCGTGCCGCTGCTGGACGACAGCGTCCCCACCCTCATTCTCTATGGTGACGTGCCGCTGGTCAGCGCCGCCACCCTCAAACGCTTGGCCGAGGCCGCAAAGGACGGCAAGCTGGCGCTGCTCACCCAGCACATGGAAGACCCGACCGGCTATGGCCGCATCGTGCGCGACCTGCTGGGTCACGTCAGCCGCATCGTCGAGCAGAAGGACGCCGATCCCGAAACCCTGCGCATCGACGAGGTCAACACCGGCATCCTGGTCTGCCCGACCAGGCCGCTGAAGCAGTGGCTCACCGCCCTGAAGAACGACAACGCCCAGGGCGAGTACTACCTCACCGATGTCATCGCCGCCGCCGTGGCCGATGGCACCGGCGTGGTCACCGCCAACCCCGACCACGAATGGGAAACACTGGGCGTCAACAGCAAGACCCAGCTGGCCTTCCTGGAGCGCCGTCACCAGCGCAACCTGGCCGACCGCCTCACCGACAGTGGCGTCATGCTGGCCGACCCCGACCGCATCGACATCCGTGGCACGCTGGCATGCGGCCGCGACGTGTCCATCGACGTGGGCTGCGTGTTCGAGGGCACCGTCAAACTGGGCAAGGGCGTGAAAATCGGTCCCAACTGCGTACTGAAGAACGTCACCATTGCCGATGGCGTCGAAGTCCTGCCCATGTCGGTGCTGGAAAGCGCCGAGGTCGGCACCGGCAGCCGCGTGGGGCCGTTTGCCCGCCTGCGCCCCGGCACCCGTCTGGGCCCCGACAGCCACATCGGCAACTTCGTCGAACTCAAGAACGCCACCACCGGCACCGGCAGCAAGGTCAACCACCTCTCCTACGTGGGCGATGCCGAGATCGGCTCGCGCGTCAACATCGGCGCCGGCACCATCACCTGCAACTACGATGGCGTGAACAAATTCAAGACCATCATCGAGGACGATGTCTTCGTCGGCAGCGACACCCAGCTGATCGCCCCGGTCACCGTGCACCGTGGCGCCACCCTGGGCGCCGGCACCACCCTCACACAGGATGCGCCGGCCGACAAGCTCACCCTGGGTCGCGCGCGCCAGACCACCATCGAGAACTGGAAACGGCCGGTCAAGGCCCCCAAATAACAGAGCCTGTAACCCAACCCCGAAGGGAAGCCAGCCCTGCAGAAAACCGGTCCAGCCGTCCTGCCGCGGCCAGTGCGCTCACCCGCACCATCCCGGCCGTTGCGCCGACCGGTTCCACAGACCCGGCCACCATCCCGGAACGGCCTGCTGCCAGCAGGCCACCACCAAACAGCCAAGCAAACACGAGAACTGAATCATGTGTGGAATCGTTGGAGCCGTTGCACAACGCAACATCGTCCCGATCCTGATCGAAGGACTGCGCAAACTCGAATACCGCGGCTATGACTCCGCCGGCATCGCCCTGCTGGGCGACGACGGCCGGATGGAACGCGTACGCGCCGTCGGCCGCGTGGCCGAACTGGAGCATCGTGCCGAGGAGCAGCACGCCGACGCCCCCACCGGCATTGCCCACACCCGCTGGGCCACTCACGGTGGCGTCAACGAGGGCAACGCCCACCCGCACATCTCCACCGGCAGCGAGCTGCAGGTCTGTGTGGTGCACAACGGCATCATCGAGAACCACGAGGAACTGCGCAGCGCCCTGAAAGCCAAAGGCTACGAATTCTCCTCGCAGACCGACACCGAAGTGGTGGCCCACCTGGTCCACTCACTGGTACTCACCGGCCTGAACCTCACCGACGCCGTGGCCGCCGCCGTCAAACAGCTGCATGGCGCCTATGCACTGGCCGTCATCTCCAGCCGGGAACCCGGCACCGTCGTCGGCACCCGCCGCGGCTCGCCGCTGCTGCTGGGCGTGGGTGGCCAGGGTACCGGCAAGGGCGAGAACTTCCTCGCCTCCGACACCTCGGCCCTCCTGCAGGTCACCCGGCACGTCGTGTATCTGGACGAAGGCGACCTCGTCACCCTCACCCGCGACGGCTACACCATCCGTGACGCCGACGGCCAGCCGGCCACCCGCCAGGTCACCGAAAGCCAGCTCTCGGCCGACGCCGTCGAACTGGGCATCTACGACCACTACATGCAGAAGGAGATCTTCGAGCAGCCCGGCGCCATCGGCAACACGCTGGAGATGATCGAATACGCCAGCTCCCTGCAGCCCGGCCTGTTCGGTGCCGAAGCCGAAGAGATCTTCAAACGCACCCGCCGCATCCTGATCCTGGCCTGCGGCACCAGCTATCACGCCGGTTTCGTGGCCAAATACTGGCTGGAATCCATCGCCCGCATCCCCACCGACGTGGAGATCGCCAGCGAATACCGCTACCGTGACCCGGTTCCGCAGGACGACACCCTGGTCATCACCATCTCGCAGTCCGGCGAAACAGCCGATACCCTGGCCGCCCTGCAGCATGCCAAGAGCAACGGCATGACCGACACGCTGTCCATCTGCAACGTGCCCGAGTCGGCCCTCATCCGCAACAGCAAGCTGCGCTTCCTCACCCGGGCCGGTCCGGAAATCGGCGTGGCCTCCACCAAGGCCTTCACCACCCAGCTGGCTGCGCTCTTCCTGCTGACCCTCGTGCTGGCCAAGATGCGCGGCCACCTGTCGCCCGAGCGCGAGAGCGACCTGCTGGCCCAGATGCGCCACCTGCCGGCCGCCATGAAGCACGTGCTGGCCGTCGAGCCGGCCGTGAAGGAATGGGCCAAGCGCTTTGCCGGGAAGGATCACGCCCTGTTCCTGGGCCGCGACGTGAACTTCCCCATTGCCATGGAAGGCGCGCTGAAGCTGAAGGAAATCACCTACATCCACGCCGAGGCCTATGCCGCCGGCGAGCTGAAGCACGGCCCGCTGGCCCTGGTGGACGCCAACATGCCGGTCGTGGTGGTGGCACCGAAGGATGCCCTGATCGAGAAGCTGAAGTCCAACATCCAGGAAGTGCGTGCCCGCGGTGGCGAACTCTTCGTGTTTGCCGACAAGGACACCCACATCGAGGAAGAGGACTTCCTGCACGTCATCAACCTGGTCGACCACGCAGGCCCCCTGTCGCCGATCCTGCACGTGGTGCCGCTGCAGCTGCTGTCGTACCACGCTGCGCTGGCCCGCGGCACCGACGTGGACAAACCGCGCAACCTGGCCAAGTCCGTGACGGTGGAGTGATCACCATACCCGCCGGTATGCCCGAGATGGTCTGATGGGCATACCGGCCTGAGCTGGACAGGCTTCGCCGGGTCATTATCCTGGTCTTCATGACCAGACGCGGATGTCCAGAAACTGCGCCGGCTACTCCGGGAAGGTTCCGTCCGGACCTCTCCTGCGGGTAGCCGGCGTCTTTCGTGAAGCAGGGCGACGCGCAAAACCATCCTGAATACCTGTCCCGGCACGCCAGGCCACCTGCAGCCAGACCACCTACATCTCGATCAAACGTCTGAACAGGAGAGCCTGCATGTTCCTGCGCCCGTCGGCAACGACCCGCACGATGACCTGCTTCTCCCGCACCTCATAGATCACCCGGTAAGGCTTGAATGCCACCTGCCGGTACTGCCGCGTCCCCATATCCAGCAGCTCGACCGGGTGGTGCCCCCGGTTCGGGAAGTGCGCCAGCTCTTCCACCACCTTCATCAGCTGGTCCAGCACCCTGTTGGCACACGCCAGTGACTGGGTTTCCACCAGATAGTCGTATATCCCTTCAAGATCGGCTTCGGCACTGTGCGTGATCAGGATCCCGTAGCGCGGCGGATGACTGCCCATGCCCGTCAGCTCCTGCCCGAATCTGCATGCTTGGCACGAAGCCGGCTCACGACATCGGCCAGGGGCCTGACCCGACCCTGCTCGACTTCCTGATCCCCCAACGCAAGGATCCTGAGCAATGCCAGCTGTTCCCGCGTCTCCTCATACGACGCCACATCCATCAGCACGGCCCTGGCCTCGCCGTTCTGGGTGATGAGCATTGGCTCGCGTGCTTCTGCCACCTGCGCGAGCACTTCCGCCGCATTGGCCTTGAGGTAACTGATGGGTTTGACCTGGGTTGAGTAGCGCATGAGACAGCCCCTTCCAGACAGGTTGAGATCAACAGGACCAAATATAGCCTGTTTTCGGTCCTGCCACCAGAACCATGCATACCGGGGCGTGTACCATCCACCCAGGCCGGCGTAGCCGGTACACCCCCATGCACAGACGGCTGGCATCGTGAAAACAGAAGCCCCCTTCCGAAAGCAGGCGATCATCATCGCTGGCCCCAACGGGGCCGGCAAGACGACGTTTGCCCGCAGTTTTCTGCCGGCAGAGGCAGGCGTGCTGCGCTTCATCAACGCAGATCTGATTGCCGCCGGGCTGGCCCCCTTCGCCCCGGAAGAAGCGGCACTGAAAGCCGGCCGGCTGATGCTGGAAGAAATCGCCGAAGCCGCCCGCAAGGGCGAAAGCTTTGCCATCGAAACGACGCTGTCTGGCCTGGGATACATCCGCCATATCCGGGCATGGCGCAAACAGGGCTACCGCACAAGTCTCTACTTCCTGTGTCTGGACAGCGCCGAAACAGCCATTTCCCGGGTTGCCGAGCGCGTCCGGCAGGGCGGTCACAACATCCCGGAAGCCACCATTCGCCGCCGTTTCGTAGCGGGCTGGCGAAACTTCCTGCAGAATTATCGGCAGGAAGTTGATGACTGGGCACTGTACGACAACACCGAGGGCAGCCCAACCCTTCAGGACTGGGGTACAAACCCATGAAACACCAACACCCAGAGCAGGGCCATGTTCACCAGCGCAGGCTGGCAGCCGAACTGGAACGCAATCCTCAACTGCGCGGCTCCATGGCCGCCATGCAGCGCGCTGCCCAGATGGCGCGCCAGATCGCCATCCAGACCGACACGGCCGTCATACGGGTGAAGAACGGCCAGATCGTGCGGGTCACCGCCGACGAACTGCGCGCAGAAATTGCTGCCGAACAGGCGGCGTTGGCTGCGCAGCGCTGACCAAGCGCCGCTTCACGCCAAACGCCGTTTCACGCGTCCTCTGGTCCGCCGCCAGGAAATCGCACGGCGTCACTCAAGTCACTCTGACGTCACTCTGGCTTTTTCGGCGCTGCTGCTGCTCCGTCCGGTGAAGCCCGGTCCGTTGCTGCGTGCCCCGCCGCCGAAGCGTGCCCTTGCGCACCACCGTGCGCCTCATGTCCCACCACCCGGCGGGCCATGTCGGCAGCAGCCGAAGCGGCCTCCGAGACGGCGTGCGTGGCACACTCCACCAGCCCCGGCTCACTGGCAGCGGCAGCCGCCTCGGCCGCATCCTCGGCCGTCTGCGCCCGCACCTTTTCCGGGGACACGTACAGGTCCCACGAGGCCATGAACAGCGCGGCAATCAGCGGGCCGATCACGAAGCCATTGAGGCCGAACAGCGACATGCCCCCGATGGTGGAGATCAGCACCAGATAGTCGGGCATGCGGGTGTCCTTGCCCACCAGCAGTGGCCGCATGATGTTGTCCACCAGGCCGATCACCCCCACCCCATAGGCCAGCAGCAGTACCCCCTTGCCGACGGAACCGGTAGCCATCAGGTAGATGGCCATCGGTCCCCACACCAGCCCCGAGCCCACGGCCGGCACCAGTGACAGGAAGGCCATCACCACCCCCCACAGGATGGCCCCCTGAAAGCCCAGCACCCACACGATGAAGCCGCCGAGCGCCCCCTGCATGGCCGCAATGGCGATGTTGCCCTTCACGGTGGCCTTGACCACCGCCGCAAACTTGGACAGCAGGTGATTCTTCTGCTCGTCTTCCATCGGAATGGCCTTGCGGAAGATGGCCGTCAGCTCGCCCCCATCCCGCAGCAGGAAGAACAGCACATACAGCAGGATACCGGTACTGGCCAGAATGTGCGCCGTGTTCTGGCCGATGTTCACGGCCTGCGAGGCCACGAATTGGCCGATTTCACTGCCGCTCTCGGCCAGTTTCTGCTGGATCGTGCCCACATCGAGCAGTCCCTGCTGGTCGAGCATGTGCCGCAGCCAGGTGGGCAGACCCTCCACGATCTGCCCGAAGTACGCGCCGAAGTTCACCTTGCCCGAACGGATGAGGCCATAGATCTGCGCCCCCTGGCTCACCAGCGAGCCGGTCAGAATGATCACCGGAATGATGACGATCAGCATCACCGCGCCTATCGTGACGAGCGTGGCCGCGTTGCGGCTGCGCGGCATGCGCGCCAGCAGCTTGCGCTCCATGGGCGAGAACAGCAGCGCCAGAATGGCCGCCCACATCAGCGCACTGTAGAACGGCAGCAGAATGGCCAGAAAGGCCAGCGTCACCAGTGTGAGGAAGGCCAGAAAGAAGAAGCGGCGGTCCTGGGCAAGTTTCATCGGGGCAAATGACGGAACGGGAAAGACACAGGGGGTCTGCACAGCCAGGGAGGCAGCACCGGCCGGCACCGGCGCACACGCCGGGCTGCTGCACGCAGACACAGGGGCAGCTGCGCACGAACAGGGGGCAACGACATCGTACGGGGCTGCGGCGGCGGGCAGACACAGGGCACCGGGAGGATTTGCAGGACATACCGGCCATACCATATGCCAGCCATACGGGCAGCAGTCGCCATGCAGCGGGCCGATGCCGCCCAGCTCTGCATCATACCTTGGGAATCCCTGCCGGCATGCAGATCTCTGTCACATGGCATCAAGCTGCTGAATCACAAGGCAAAAAGACGTTTCAGGCCAGCGTGTTCACCCCCTGCGGCCGGGAAGCCCCGCTATCATGACTGCATGCTGGCCATGGCAGGCACGACTCATGCGCGCAAAACCGCCGCACCCCGGGAACCCCCAGGATCCAGCTTTCAGGTGCAATGCCCCATTCCCCTATGAGGTGTTGCCAGGGAACGGACACGAACCTGCCCCCGCCTGAGCATCGAAGCCCGGCCATCTCCGGCCAGCACGCCCTTCCACCACTGACAGGAACTTCCCATGCCCAACCAGAGTCTCACCCAGGAACTGTTCAACCAGCTGCAGGGCGCGCCCATGCAGCAGATCGCCCAGCAGCTGGGCACCAGCACGGATCAGGCCAGCTCGGCCGTCAGCCAGGCCCTGCCGCTGCTGATGGGCGCACTGGGCAACCAGGCGCAGAACGGCCAGGGAGGTTCGGCCGCAGATGCCCTGCTCGGCGCCCTCGGCGGGTCGGGCGGAACACAGGCCCATGCACTGGCCGGTCAGGGTGGTGGCCTCGGTGATGTCCTCGGCGGTCTGGCCGGCAATCTGCTGGGTGGCGCGGCATCGTCCAGCGGCGCATCCGGCGGCGGTCTGGGCGGCATGCTCGGCGGGCTGGTGGGCAGTGTGCTGGGCGGCACGGGTACCCAGACACAGGCCCAGAACACCCAGGCAAGCGCCAGCCAGGACGCTGGCGGCCTTGGCGGTGCAGCAGCCGGCAACGCCGGAGACCTGCTCTCGTCCGTCTTCGGCAGCCAGGCCACCGCCCGCGCCACCGAAGGACTGGGCCAGTCCACCGGCCTGGGCAGCCAGGGTGCCAGCAAGCTGGTCACCCTGCTACTGCCCGTCGTCCTGTCGTTCCTGGCCGGGCGCTACCTGGGCCGCAACGGCGGCGGCAAGGAACAGATGAATGAAGCGCTGGCCAACGAGCAGCAGCAGATCAACGCCCAGACCGGCGGCGGCCTGAGCGGCCTGCTCGACCAGAACGGCGACGGCAAGCTCGACATGCACGACATCGTCAAGCTGGGCAGCTCGCTGTTCGGCGGGCGCTGAGCCTTTCAGCCGGCGCGCAATTCCAGCTGCGCCAATAACGCGCGAGCATCGCGCAACAACGTACGGGCCGATTCACACACGGCCCGTGCCCTTTCCGGCATATAGGCCAGCCCGGTTTCCCCGCGCATCGTCCGGTAATCGAACCAGACCTGCACATCATCGATCAGCCCGCGGTCTGCCACGTGGCGCAGCACGTCGCGAAAACCCCACTGCGACACTTCATCCGGCACCTCGGCCTCCATCTGCACGAAGCGGCGCATCGTCTTCGTGGACAGTTCGTAGACGAACTCGAAGTTCTTGACCACGCCGGCCATCAGCGTCTCCCTCAACGCAGGCACCGCCAGGCCCGCAACCAGGGCATCCGCGTCACCAACGGCGGCCAGGGCACCCAGAGCCCCCTCCAGCGATACCGTCGCTCCCCGCAGTGCGGTCAGATCCAGTTTCTGTTCGTGTCCCTGCCCGTTCATGGAGATGTCCTCCGGGATCCCGTCGATCCGGCACATTGTGCCGCCGTTCTCCGGATCATGCCCCCGGCGCAGTCTCCTGGCATCCACGGGCGAACCTGGCACGTGTCATGCTCATTCGTCCCCGCGCTGACGACCCCGCGCCTGGTGTTGCGTATTCCGATGATCGTGACCGACGATTCCGGCATCGTGACCGCGCAGTCCGGTCATCGTGACCGATGTCGAGTGGTCAGAGACATTGCCTGCCAGGCAAATTGTAC
>ERZ772971.325-NODE-325-length-30862-cov-15.142597_pt1 | contig 30862 bp, 35 predicted proteins | sample MGYA00511943_ERZ772971 | MGnify/ENA primary metagenome ERZ772971 (study PRJEB29015, sample SAMEA2737929) | human oral metagenome | biome: human oral; feature: human-associated habitat; material: dental | place: China | collected 2144 ... | reverse complement strand
CCTTCACGCCGGATTTTCTCACCAAGAAAGCTGTCAAGAACTGCGGACAGGTGCCGAGCTACTTCGTGAAGCAGAGCCATCCCGCCATCATCGATCCCGTCGTATTCGAGATGGTGCAGTGGGAGATGGAGCGACGCACACGGGAAGGCAGAAGCTACAGCGGCGTGAAGGTCTTTTCGGGGAAAATCCGGTGCGGCGAATGCGGCGGATACTTCGGCGCTAAGGTCTGGCACTCCACAGATAAGTACAGACGCATTATCTACCGCTGCAACAACAAGTACGACGGGAAGAAATGCCAAACGCCCCATGTGACGGAGGAGGAAATCAAGGAAGCCTTTGTTACGGCATTCAATCGGCTGGTGACGGAGCGAGATGAGGTTATCGAGAGTGCTCGGCTCGTCAGGCAGACACTTTGCGATACGACAGCCCTCACAGAGGAGAGAGGCAAGCTGCAGCAGGAACTGGCGGTATTGATGGAGATGACGGAGAAATGCGTTATGCAAAACGCCCGCATTGCCCAGAACCAAGAGGAGTATCAGCGCAACTACGAGGGGCTTGTGGCGAGGTACGATTACGATGCCGCCAAGGCTCGGTTCGATGAGGTGACGGAAGCCATCTCTGCCAAGGAGGCACAGTCCGAGCGGCTGGCAGTGTTCATTAAGAGTCTTAAGGAACAAACCGAGCCTGTGGCAGAGTTCGACAGCCAGCTTTGGGCGAGCATGGTGGAGTGGGTGACCGTAGATAAGGGCATGACGGTAGTGTTTCGGGATGGGACGAGGATGAGGGGATAGGAATATGGGATGGTCAAATAAGCAACTTGCCGAGAGAGCAAGAGAAAAACATTGGACGAGAGGATTCACACGATCCACAGTATAAATGGAGCGACATATTAAATTTTGTGGTGTGGCTGCTCGCCCTCATCGTGCTCACAGGGAGTGAACAGGTAGTTGGGTGTCTGCAAGAAAGGGATTGAAGGGGCTGTTGATGGATGAAGATCCGAAAGTGCGGGGAAATGATAGCATCAAAGTCGAGGCTGTCCAAGATTCTGTGTAAGCCCATATGATGATGTAAAATGGGTTATTAAAACAAAATCGAGGATAGACTCATTTCAATTGATGTTTTAAGCGTGTTCCAAAAGCTATTTCTTCACACGATAGTAACGAAGCAGATCGCGCACCTCCGCACGTTCCACCTGTGCAATGACTGCCTCGGCAAAGTTATTCGCCGCGATAAGTGCCCGCGCTTCCTCTCGCGCAGTGCCTTCGAGAGAACGAAACGCTGCACGCCACTCTTTCGTCAGATTCTCCTTGTACTTCATCCGCTCGATGATGAACGTCTCTGGCATCCAGAGAATGTCAAAAAAGCCATCGACATCCTTCCCGAATGCTTCTTCAAAGAAGGATTTGCCACAGCCGATTTTCCCCTTTGTCGCGTTGAGCACCGCCTGTACGGCGCGGACAAATTTGCGGTTCCAATGCACGCCGATAAAGTCCCGATTGCGGAAATACTTCGGGTCACGAATCGGATGATATTTCATCGGGAACGAATAGATGGACACCCCCAGCTCGTTACAGAGATCCACATTGATCTTCATGCGCAGATACAATTCCTCGGGTGTATCCTCGTAATTGTAGAGCAGATAGTTCGACAGATGGTCGATGCCCGCTGCCGCCGCCATCCGAATCGCACGCACGTAGATATCCTTCGCCGCGTAGTGGTCAAAGGCGATGCGCAGCGGCATGATTGCCGTCTCTGCAAGTTTCGCCATCTTCTCGGGTGTCACGAGCCGTGCGTCAAGCCCTTGGTTGAAGTCCAGAGCGCGTTTGCGCTTTCTCCGTTTGAAATGTTTTTTATAGAGCGGGCGTGCAATCGCATCAAAGGCGAGGGCATTCTCCCGCTCTGCCGAAGGGAGGTAGAGCAGTCCCGCACGTTCGCGAGCGAGGTAGAAATCCCCCGCCTCTGCATCTTTTAGCCGTCCTGCAATCCCTTCATAGAGTGCAAGCAGTTTTTTAAGATACCCACGTACATTATGCCCGCGTCGCAGGTTGGAAATCGCAACCTCGTACGGACTGGGCGGTATATAGGTCGCCCCCTTTTGAAAACCCTGTGCCTTAATCTCCTCGACGATATCAAAAAACCGTGAGGACGCAAAGACATTGTTGTCCATGAGCAGGAGATCCCGCTGTGCGCCGAACTGCTCCTCGATGGTGCAAAGTTGTTCATCAATGCTGAGATATTCCTTGTAGTTCGGCTCGAGCGTCTTGACCGCGCAAAACGGACAGTTCCGAATACAGCCGCGCGTCATATAGCCGAAATAGGCATCATGGGCGGGATAGGTATAGTCAATCTCTTCCAGAATAGAGTAGTCGAGTGGGAGCGTGTCAATGATGGTCGAATCGTCCGCATCAATCATAAAAGGGTGATCCAGAAGTCCGACAATCGGCTTGATTCCTGTTTCCGCTTCGATGTGTTCGGGCAGGATGGTCGCCGCAATTCCTCCGACGAGTAGTTGTCCACCGTCCGCCAAAAAGTTCTTGGCATTGTTGATGGTGTCAATCGTCTTTGCCCAATAGAATGTAAAGAGAGTCGTCACTGCCACGAGGTCGAACTGTGGATAGTCCCGCCGCTTGTGCCGTAAATAATAGGTGTGCGCCAGTTCCTGTGCCGCAAGATCATCCGCTAGCTCTCGCACATCCTCCAAAATGGATGCTGTTCCGCGCCGCACGTAACGCTTGAAGGCATCAAAATGTCTGGAAAGTTCAGGATTGTTCAGTTCGTGATAAAGTTCTTCGGCAAGTAACTGCGCGGCAAAGTCCCGCAAATCCCCCTTGAAAAAGCGTACATCATCACCGCGTCTGCGGAAATAAGTCGCGAGCTTCATCAGAGGCATCGGCGGATACTTATTCTTATAATCCGGCTCGAGGAGGAGTATCTTGCGGCTCACCGCAGAGCTTCCTCAATTGCCGCAATCACGCGCTCTGCAGCAGCCGGATCGTCCGCAAGCGTTTTTGTAACAACACGATATATTTTATCGATCATTTTCTTTTCCTTTTTGCTTAGTTGTGAGAGGTTATCCGTACGCCGCATCTTTTCATTTTGTGATTTTAGTGTATGCTGCACCTTCTCATTCAGGACAAGGGGCTTCGGCTGCTGTTTTCGCTCCTCTTTGAGTACGTTATTGCGTGCCTTAGCAATACATGCAAGAGCTATATCAAAGTCAGAAGCATTGTCCTCCTGCCCTGCCCCCTCGATTACATCCAGCTTTTGTTTCGCACGCTTCGCCGCTTGTGCAGACTCCTTGAGACTGTCCACTGCTTTTTGCCGCGCAGCACCATCTAGAAATCGGTTCTCCGCAACCTTTTTCTCAAACTCGATTTTTTCCTTTTCATGCTTCTGAATAATTTTCATTTGGGTGTTCATTTCAGAACCCAAACGACAGAGCTTGCCAATCTCTTTCGCGATCTCACGAAAGGCATCCTCGAACTGCGTGAGACACGGGCTGTTATTGAAGTAGTCACGTCGCGCATTGGGACGCAGTCCCGCTGACGGCAGGATGTGCAGCTCGCCAAGTACATAGCCGGCAAAGCGAGCTTCGGGATAAAATTGACGCAGGGTATCCTCATCACCGATCTGGATATTTCCGACACGCACGCGAATACCGGCAAGTGCGCGGTCTTTCCCCGCAAGAGCACCGTAGAACCCTGTACGTGCGTACCAGAGCCATGCAAGAACGGTACCGTCAGCATCCTTTAGTTTCTTGAACGCGAGATCCTGTATAGCGTCCTGCTTGCCTTCTTTATAGTGATAGTTCGTCCGATACGCCTTGAAAAGCGGCTCTTGATTCACGATGATGCGATACTCATCGTGCGGAAAACCATACTTTGCTGCATACGCTGTAATCAAGCCTTTTTGATAAAAGCTATTCTCATATGCCGCCGGCGCGACAAACGAGAGATAGCTCCGAATCCGATCCTTGTCGAGAAGATCATCCGCCTCACGCTCCACATCGTAGAGCTCCACCCGAAAGAAATGCGGAGCATCCTTCTTTTTCACCTCCTCCCTGGAAAAGGAAAATGCCACATCCAGAACCTCGGCGGCGGTGTGCCCCTTCTCATTCACCATCATACAGAAGCGGACAGCATCGCATTCCAGACGGGAGACAATCGATTCCCCCGCCGCCCGTGTCGTAAAGACGAGCCGCTTGCAGTAGGCAAGCCCCGCGAGGCGGCCAATGCCTCGAAAGCCCTTGTCCTTGTCCGCTTCCTTAGACGAGTTGGCAATATCTCCAACTGTACGGCGGAACTTCGCCGCAGGAACGCCTGCACCGTTGTCTTCAATGGCTACATAACGCCTGTCGCGGTCAACAAACAAATGCACACTGCCCTGTCTCTGCTCCTCATACAGACCTTCACGCACTGCCTGGTCGATGGCATCACATGCATTCTGAATGTATTCACGATAGATAATGATAGGATCTTTATACATCCCCGTCGTCAGCGTTTCGAGTATACTCGCGCCAAAGACAGCCCCCGACTTTGCCATCGTCCTCACCCCTTAAATTGTTTGTAAACCGGCTTTGGGAATTGAATCTTCAGCAGAGAGCGGAACATCGGGTTCTGGATGAGGTAGTCCCCCTGCGCAAGACGCGTGAGCATATTCTTGTAGACAGACGGGAGGCTCTTGTAGTCCTTCGTCTCCGTCTCAATCGTATTCGTCCGCCCGTATGCGTGCGTGGAGCAGTTGCCCGTCACACGTGGATGGATATTCGAGCGGAACTGCTCCGCACCAAAGAGGACGACGCCGAGCGAACGCCCGCGCTCCGTAACATCGAGGATTTCGCGCAGGATTGCCGAGGACTTCGGCGTGTCCTTCGAGGCGTATTTGTTCAGTTCATCGATGAAAACCACAATGCGTGTGGGTGGTTTCTGTCCGTCCAGTTCATCATCGTATTCGCCGAGCTTCAAATTATAGATGGCACGTATCGCGTCACCAAAAACAAACGCCTGCTTATCCTCCGAAAGTTTGGCGATGTCAATGACATAGACATCGTTTTTCTGTATATGACGAATCTCATCCGTCAGGCGGCACTCCCTCTGCGTATCGACAACACGGCGAGCAAACATATCGTCATTGCGGATTGCCTTATTGATGATACGTTTGAATTTACGCCAGCTGAGGACGGAGATCTCATTGGATTTCTTCTTGTCATCCTTTGTGTTTTTTTGCGACAGCTCATCGACTTTGTCCCGAAAGGCATCCCATGTGGACAGTCCCGCAAAGTCCGCATCCGTCGCATCGATGATCTTGTTGATGATGGCATCCATCGTCTGCTGGGGATCGTCGATATCAGAAAAGAGCATTTCGATGCTCTCCTTGTCGTCCGCATACGTGTATTTGAATTTCTTGAGAATACCGTCGCGCTCGTATTCCGTCTGCTCCGTTTTCCCAAGATAGGTGCTCTGCCGCGGCTTCCCCTGCTGCGCATAGGGAATATAGTATTTGACCTGCTCAAACGGCTTTCCTGTAAGCCCCATCGCACGATACTCCGCCATCACACGGGCACGCTCTGCCACAGGGTCATTCTCCTCACTGAAATCATTTTCCTCGTGAATGGCAAGCAGATCCTTCCCCTTCACATTGAGGATAACGTAAGCGACCGATTCCTCCTCTTCTTTCATATATCGCTCCTGCGCAGCTTTCATAAGGAACATGGCGTAGGATGTCTTTGCCGCAAGCCCCGAAATGCCCGAGATATTGAGATGAGCCCCCTCCGGACCAAGCAGAAATTTGGCGTTCAGTGGAACATTCAGCGAGATTTCCGATGCTGTGTCCGCATACATCTTGACCGCACCACAGACGAGCGGATTCTTCACCTCACCCAGCCCGAGTGCCGTCGTAATCTCCTCCACACTCGCACGGCATACCTTTGCCCCGCTGTGCACAGGTGTATAGATCCCCTTGCTGTTGTAGGATACTGCCGCCTCAACGTAGTTCATGCCGAGCCGCGCCGTACTGCCCTCCACATCGACATCGCCGAAGTCGCTCGAGATAAAACTCGTGAGAAAGCTCTGGGCATCCGTGATATGCGCGATGTTCTGAATAACACCATAGGAAAACGAGCCTTCGATGTGCTGCACTTTCACAATGTCAAACGCATGGAGCTTCTCATTCTCGCTTGTCCAAAAGGTAAACGTGTCCATCGTCGTGGGGCGTTTCTCCGTTGCAATTACACGCCCAATCAAATTATCTGCCATCATGTCACCTCAAAACATCTGCAAAAAACTCTCATTCGGAATATATCGTGCCTTGACGAACTGCTCCGTCAGGTAAATCGGATAGAGGTGATTTGCCCAGCGCAGATCCGAGCCGTAGCAGACTGGATTTCGTTCATTCAGAATCCGCGCGCTCAGATCGTCGATACGCTCCGTGTCCATCCCTTTTTCAACTTCATCACCGACCAGTATCTTCTCCACCTTGACAACACCGTCAAAGATGGAGCGCGTCCGCTCCGCTTCGCGCAGACGGAGATACCATACTGCATAGCGAACTCCGCTCCACTCATACATGGCGGCTGGTGTACGATGACAAAAAGGAAGTTCTGCAATAAAACCCGGATTCGACTTGCCGTTTTGATCCTTGCAGACCTCGGGATTAAAATTCTTCGACACGCCAAGCACCCACTCATACTGCTCCTGATGCAGCATCTCTGCCGTCACGCCTGCAGCATCCCCACGCTTCAGCCCACGATATTCGAGCGAGCCGTCCTTGATGAGATAGTGATCTTGATCGAGCAGGTGCTCCTTCACAAGATTTCGTACCATCTCCTGCTCTAGCCAGATCATACGATCCTGAATCTTTGACGTGCCTCGACTCTCATAAAAATTTCGCCCAATCTGCTTCCATTCGTCACTTGGTTTCGATGTATCATAAAAAAAAATGTGCCCGAAATGGATGCCGCGCCGCCGAACCGCCTCAATCTCATTGAGCTTTTGCACTAGTGCACTAGAAAAGCCCGCCCGTCCATCCGCATCAGCAAGGTCGGGCAGGGCGAGAACACATTCAAAGGAAAAACGGTGCTTCTTCATCACGCGATTGCTGCGCTTACAACAACTGACACCGATTTGCCCAGCGAGGACGGGATAGACTGAGATGCGCTTATTTTTAGAAAAGGCAATATCATCGACCTTATAAATATGACGCGATCCGTCCAAAAAATAGACAAGACTATCCGCCACATCATACCGTTTGAGCTGCGCACATCGCGCTGAAAGGTCACGATGGCTTTTCGGCGGCTCCGTTTCGCCGGACTTTTCCCATGTCGCACCGTCCCGCCCATAGTCAATCGTCGGGCGTTCCACCGTATCAAGGCTGTGCCGCTGTCCCGGGAACATCCGCTTTGCTCCCGTCTCCTTGATGAGAACATCTTTGACTCGCATCGAAACAATCTCACCTCGTTTTAAGTACTACACTGGATTTGATATTCTATGTCTGTGCCTTTTTTCCTGCATGATTTTATAAATGGATACATACTTCGATCTATCTCGGTATCCATTCCTTCATTTTCGGAAAAACTCACACTATAAACATGCTATCATAAAGTACGGGGATGGATGGCGAACGCCGCAAAGACGGCGGTATCGTACAGTACCATGCTGGCACTTGTAACGGATATTCGGACGCGATAGTGGATCGGAAGGCAGACAAAATGAGTAAGTTGAAAATGGTCGGAATCATGGCAGCACTTCTTTCAATAGAGCTTCTTGGATACGGCGGCTATAAGTCTATGCAGGGTGAGGATGAGTAGATAGATACGTCAGATGGAAACACTGATTCACGAGAATGCACGGGTGGCGCAGAATCAGACGGCGTATCTGAAACAGGAAAATGAGATTCGGGCACGCTATCTGGAAAAGCAGGGGGCTTTGGAGAAGTTGGACGAGAAAATCGCCGAGATGGAGCGCAAGAGAAACACCTTGAAGGCAATGATTCAAGTGGTATGTGGTATCAACGGGGAGCAGCTTGCGTTTGACGAGACGTTATGGGGCGGGCTGCTCGATCCGATCACATTGTGGTGAAGGCGGACGGAGAGGTGGTTGTTATTTTCAAGGGCGGGATTGAGATTGGTGTTGGAGGGTGAATAATTCAAATATGAGTATATTCACTAAAAAAGCGGTCTTACTTCGTTTCTCATACAAAGTAAGACCGCATAAGCCGCTATCATTCTACAATAGGGGGGCATTTCCTATCTGCTCACTGAGGACAGCGGCTTGCTGCTTTGACTGATTCGTCGATTATTTTTTGATGCGGTGGTAATTGCCGTCGTAGTATTTGCCAGCGCGTATATCGTCGGTCATGCCGGGATACGGTGCTTCAGCGATAACGTCCTCGTTGTTCTGTCCGGCTTTTCCCATATAGGTAATCTTCGCAAACTCCGGTACGACATATTTTGGATATGTTTCATATTTTACACGCGATTCTTCCATGAGCGGGATATGTTCGTTTTGGAAGCAGACCGTGATTTCCGGATGTTCCTCTACCCATTTCGGAAAGAAAATTGTGCCGTGTAAACGCCCGTCATTCGGCATGAAGTCAAGGGCAACGTCCGTTCCTGTCGGCTCGGTCCATGTAATCTTGAACACGCCGTCGACGAGTTTTACGATATCTGCCTTCTGATCCTTTACCCAGCGACCCGCTACCATGCCGCCATGGATACGGTAGTCTACGGTATGGTCATTCTTAGCGTACCACTCGTATTCCCAGCCATTGTCGTAAGTGTAGATGAAATGTGTGCCGAGGAAATCGTCGAGCTCCTTGAATTTCATGATAAACCTTCCTTTCTTTGTGTACTATGAACTGTTTCAATATATTCATCATAAAATTTTTCACGATACATGTCAATCAAAGGTCAAAATAAAGTAATTCGAGTTGCAGACAATATAATCATATCAAAAAAGCATGTATTTCGTTTTGATATAGGTATTTGATATTCTCTAACATCTCCGCTATACTGAGTTCATCAACAGAACATGATGATAAGAAAGAGGAGATCAGATATGAAAAACTTCAAGAACAAAAAGAAAATGTTGATGCTTGCAACCCTCCTGACCGGTGCGATGAGTTTTGGCGGAGGTGCTTCGATTGTCTCGGCAGCAACATCGGCACAGACGATTGCACAGGCCTCTCAGATGCAGCGCGCATCGATCAGCGAACTCGACAATGATACGCGCGTATTCAAGGTAGACAAGACCATCGAGGCAAAGAATGTCCGCTTCCAGAACCGCTATGGATTCGAGGTCGCCGGTCATCTCTACCTCCCGAAGAATTTTGACGCGAGCAAACAGTATAAGGCGGTCGTCGTTACGGGACCGTTCGGCGCGGTAAAGGAACAGTCCTCCGGACTCTACGCGCAGGAGATGGCAAAGAACGGCTATGTGGCTCTGGCATTCGACCCGTCCATGACGGGCGAGAGCAGCGGTGAGCGCCGCAATATGGGATCGCCGGATATCTTTACCGAGGACTATCATGCAGCAGTGGATTTTGTCTCAAACCTCACGTTCGTCAATCCGAATGAGATCGGTGCGATCGGCATCTGCGGCCTCTCCGGCATGGCGATCACGGCGGCCGGCAGCGACAGCCGCATCAAGGCTGTTGCGACCTCTGCGATGTACGATATGAGCGAGAGCATCAGCGACCACTACAAGGGAGCCTACTATACCCCGGAGCAGCGGGACAAGGTTTTGGAACATCTCGCACAGATGCGAGACCGCGAGGCGAAGACGGGTACCTCCATTCGCGGCGCACATGAACTCGGTGTTGATGCGCAGGGAAATATCCAGACATTTGACGTAATGTTCCCCGATCAGCTGCCTGAGGGGGCGGACTCCGTCTCAACAGAGTTCTACAACTACTATATCGGGCGCGCCTATCATCCGCGTGCGATCAACTCCAACACGTCCGCATGGGACAGCACGACAGCGTACGGATTCTTCGACTTCAACCTCATGGACAACATCACGGAGCTTGGCAACAAGCCGGTTCTCCTCATCACGGGTGATAAGGCGCACTCGAAATATTTCTCCGATGATGTCTATGCAAAGCTCACGACGCCGAACAAGCGCGAGATCGTTGTGCCGGGCGCAACGCACACCGATCTTTACGACCAGACCGATAAGATCCCATTCGCTGAACTGGTCGCATTCTTTAACAAGAACCTCTGATTGATTCGTCATCCAAACAGAAAGGACTCTGCCCCCTTTCCTGAGAGGAGGCGGAGTCCTTCCATATGAAAGGGACTGTCCTATGAAGAAATATACTGTCATCACAGGTGCGAGTGCGGGCATCGGCTATGCGACTGCGAAGAAATTCGCGGCTGAGGGCAAGAATATCATCGCCCTGGCGCGGCGTACCGATCGCCTCGAGGCGCTGAAAAATGAAATTCAAGAGGAATATCCGAACGTTGATGTCATCATCCGCTCCCTTGATCTGTCTGAGATGCAGGAGATCGAGGCACTGTTCGAGGAACTTTCCGCCTATTCTCTTGAGACATGGATTAACAACGCCGGATTCGGATTGTTCTCCACCGTCAAAGACCAGGAGCCGAAGCGTGTCATGCAGATGATCGACCTGAATGTAAAGGCGGTGCTGCTCACGTCCACGCTTTTTGTGAAAAAGTATCAGGATACCCCCGGTGCGCAGCTCATCAACGTATCGTCGGGGGCGGGCTACAATTTGTATCCGAACTGCGTGACCTATACAGGGACGAAATTCTTCGTATCCGCCTTTACAGAGAATCTTGCGCATGAACTGCGCGACGCAGGTGCGCCGATGCAGGTGAAGCTGGTCGTTCCGGAGGCAACGGAGACCGAGTTTATCAATGTCGCAGGCGATACAGCGGAACCGGTGGACTATGCGAAGCTGTTTCCAAAATTCACCACAAAAGAGGAGATGGCAGCGTACATCTGGCAGCTCTGTCAGAGCGACTATATCGTTGGACAGGTGGACGATGTCACCTATGAGTTCCACATGCACAACGGAAAATATCCATACAAAGGCTGATTGTCAGAGCATAGATTATGCCTTATAATGAAGTAGGGAAATATGTTATATGGGAAACGAGGAGGAGAGCCTATGAAAAAATTTATGAGTGCAAAGAAAATGCTCATGCTGGCAACGCTTATTACGGGGGCGATGACGATCGGCGAAGGAAGTTTTGCATCGGCAGCGCAGCCCACGCAGGAGAAGGTCAATGCTATGGCAACAAATCCGATGCAGGCGGAAGAAAAGCTTCATCTCACGCAGGAATGGGACAAGGTGTTCCCGCAGAGCGATAAGGTTGAGCATCAGAAGGTGACGTTTCATAACCGCTATGGCATCACGCTTGCGGCTGATCTCTACATCCCAAAGAATGTAGGTGGGAAGCTGCCCGCAATCGCTGTCAGCGGTCCGTTCGGCGCGGTGAAGGAGCAGAGTTCAGGTCTTTACGCGCAGACGTTAGCCGAGCGTGGGTATCTCACGATCGCGTTCGATCCGTCCTTTACGGGCGAGAGCGGCGGCAGTCCACGCAATGTGGCATCGCCCGACATCAACACGGAGGATTTCTCCGCAGCGGTCGACTATCTCTCGACGCGCAGCGATGTTGACCCCGAGCGCATCGGTATCATCGGCATCTGCGGCTGGGGCGGCATGGCGCTGAATGCGGCGGCGATGGACACACGCATCAAGGCAACGGTCACATCGACCATGTATGATATGTCGCGCGTCATGGCAAATGGCTACAACGATTCCGTGGATGCGGACGCACGCTATGCACAGCGTCAGCAGCTGAACGCGCAGCGCACGGCCGACTATGCAGCGGGCAGCTATACGAAAGCGGGCGGCGTCGTTGACCCTCTGCCGGCAGATGCACCGCAGTTCATCAAGGACTATCATGCGTACTACAAGACCCCGCGCGGCTACCATCCGCGTTCTGTCAACTCCACGAACGGATGGAATCTAACGACGGCACTCTCCTTTATGAATATGCCAATTCTCCAGTACAGCGGAGAGATTCGCAATGCCGTCCTCATGATTCATGGCGACGCGGCGCATTCGGCGTATTTCAGCAAGGACGCGTTCCAGAAGCTGAAGGGGGACAACAAGGAACTCCTGCTCATTCCGGGCGCAGTACATACCGATCTCTATGACAATCTTGCGGTCATTCCGTTCGACAAGATTGACAGCTTCTTTCAGACGTATTTGAAGTAATGTATATATAGAAACGCGGCTCATCTCTGAATCGAGATGAGCCGCGTTTCTACGTGCGTATGTATTTTAGTCATGAGCCATCGCCCGCAGTTCCTCCAAAAATGTGCGGGCGGCGCGGGAAAAGACGGGATAGCGTTTCCAGACAATGTAAAGACGGTCGGCGAGTGTCGGAGAGAGTGGGCGGAAGGTGAGAGGGCTGTCGCCTGTAACATTGATGATGCCGCGTAGGCTGATGCAGACACCGATGCTGTCCATGACCATGAGAGAGGCGTTATAGGCGAGGTTGTACGTTGCGGCGACATTCAGATTTACTATAGGAGCACCAAGCCAGCGCATAAGGGCATCCGCATGACTGTTTGCCTCAATCGTCTGTATGGAGAGAATGAGGGGGACGGTGCGGAGGTCTTCAGGTGTAATGGATTCCTTTGTGGCAAGCGGATGATCGCGCCGAAGTAGCACACCCCAGTTATCTTCTTCAGGGCATGGCAATGTCTCATACTTTGCACTATCGACCGCACCATAGACGGCAGCAAAGTCGATGAGTCCCTTGTCGAGGAGTTCGAGCATCGGGCGCGCATCGCCGCTGCGGATGTGGAGACGGATGCCAGGATGCCGTGTCTGCAATTCATGCACCGTGCGCGTGATGAAGCGAACGCTTGCCGATTCACCGGAACCGATGTGGATATCGCCCGTGATTTCCTCGGTATCGGTTGTGAGTTCGTTCTCCGTTCTTTGGGCAAGCGTCAGAATTTCCTCCGCACGACTCCGGAGCAGAACTCCGCCCTCGGTGAGTGTGATACGGCGTGCACCGCGAATCATAAGCTGCTTGCCGAGATCTTCTTCCATCTCTCGCAGTTGGCGCGAGAGCGTAGGTTGCGAGAGATGGAGCGCCTCCGCTGCACGCGTGATGCTCTCGGTGCGGGCGACGGTCAGAAAGTAGTTGAGAACACGAAGATTAAGCATTTTCTTGTCTCCTATGTGAGTTGTTGCTATTTGCGTAAAACATTACACAGCATAAGTATATCGCACACGATACATGCCTGTAAAGCATGGTAACGGATAATAAGCAAGTATTTGTAATCGTAGAGCCAACCTTCTATAATGACCGCAAGAAATGATTGCAGGAGGGCACAGACATGAAAAGCAATAAATTATTTCTCTTCATCCTCGCGACAGGCGTGTTCGGAATCCTCAACACAGAGATGGGCATGATCGGGATTCTGCCGTATATGGCAGAGCATTTCGATGTGACAATCAGCGAGGCGGGGCTGCTCATCAGTCTCTTTGCCCTCGTCGTTGCGATCGCAGGACCGACGATGCCTCTTGTCTTTTCGAGGTTCAACCGTAGGACGGTCATGCTCCTTGTACTTGGCATCTTCGTCATCGGTAATCTCGTCGCGGCATGGACAACGGATTTTACGATCGCACTCCTCGCGCGTGTGATCCCTGCATTCTTCCATCCCGTCTACTGCTCACTCGCCTTTGCAGCAGCCGCCGCATCGACGACGCCTGAGCGTGCACCCGACGCTGTGGGCAAGGTCATGGTTGGTGTTGCGGCGGGCATGGTCATCGGTGTGCCTGTGAGCAGCTGGATCGCGACAAACTTTAGCCTCGAAAGTGCACTCCTTTTCTTTGCCGCCGTGACGGCGCTCGCTTTTATCGCAACGCTTCTTTGGGTACCGTCCATGCCTGTGAAGGAGCGCCTGTCCTATGGGGCACAGCTCGGCATCCTGCGCCGTAAAAATGTCTGGATGGCAATTCTTGCGGTTATCTTTATGAACGGCGCGGTGTTCGGTGTGTTCAGCTATCTCGCAGACTATCTTGCAACGGTTGCGCACATCGCCGCTCCGTCCGTTTCTCTGCTCCTTTTTGTTTACGGTGCAGCGAACGTCGTCGGCAGCTATGTCTCAGGACGTCTTCTTATGTGGAACGCCGTGCGTGCCATTCAGGCATTTCCTCTTGTGCTCTCGATCCTCTATGTTTTGCTTTACTTCGCGGAGAGTGTATGGCTTGTCAGTTCCCTTGTCCTCTTCTGGGGACTCGTCGGCGGTATCAACGCAAATATGAACCAATTCTGGATTACACGCGCCGCGCCTGATGCGCCGACATTCGCGAACGGTCTCTTTCTGACAGCGGCGAATGCCGGAACAATGGCGGGGGCGATGTTCGGCGGCGCGATCATTGCCATATACGATATGGCAGCGATCATGTTCGGTGGAATTGTCTTTGCGATAACCAGCCTCATATTTCTATTGATATCTACATCCACATCGGCTTCTGTGCAGACAGATTGCATTTTTACAGGGACGGAGAGCAGTGTGCCGTAAAAAACAAAAATGCCTCTGGACATACAGGTGGAACGAGTTGAGATGGGTGATGCTCCCACACACTTTAGAGATTTCCACTCGCCCTACCTAGCGTTTGGAATCTCTTTTCTTTTGCAAAGAATCATTAGCCATCTTCCCCTATCCTGTGTTATAATTTTTTAGATTTGGAGGATAGGAGGGAAAGAGAAGCCCTTTGTAGGGCATGATTCAAGTGATATGTGATATTAGCGGAGAGCAGGTTGAGTTTGATGAGGAGCTATGGGGGGCTGCTCGATTACATTGTGGTCAAGGAGGACGGCGCGGTAGTCGTAGTTTTCAAGGGCGAGATTATAGATTGGGGTTGAGGGATGAAACCTTGATTTCAAAAAAGAGAGATTTTGCTCGTAAGAGTGCTTATCCTTAACGAGCGGGCAAAATTGGAATTTAATATTGAAATGCAAGCGTAAAATAGATACGAAGCCTATTATGTCATAACCGCATAGTAGATTCCAAGTTTGGCATTGTACATATTGCGCCGGATTGGATAAAATACGATGCATCAGATGTGCGCAGTGAAGGGAGTATACGAATATGGAATACAAAGAACTTTTCAATGGCGTCCACATCCCTATGTTTGGCATCGGGACATTTCAGATCTCTCCGGCAGATACGGAACGTGCGGTTTATACGGCATTGCGCGATGGCTATCGCCTGATCGACACGGCAAACGCGTACCTGAATGAGGCGGCAGTCGGGCGCGCTATGGCACGGGCAATCACAGAGGGGGTGGTGCGCCGGGAGGAGATATTTCTCTCCACGAAGATCTGGCCAACCCTCTACACATCAGAGACAGCAGTAGATGAGGCACTGGAGCGGCTCGGCACGGACTACATTGACCTCCTCTTCATTCATCAGCCCGCAGGGGATTTCGTCGCGGGTTACCGTGCAATCGAGGCAGCCTATCGCTGCGGCAAGGCACGTTCGCTCGGCATCTCAAATTTTCACGGGGAGAAGCTGGAACGTCTCCTCGCGGCGACAGAGGTAAAACCTCACGTGATTCAGCTTGAGACGCATCCCGGCTGCATACAGCATACAGTTCTGGAGCGTTTGGCGCCGTATGGAACGGCGGTCATGGGATGGTACCCGCTCGGGCACGGTGATCCGTCGCTTCTGGGTGCGCCTGTCTTTACATGGCTCTCGGATAAGTATCGCAAGAGCACGGTACAGATCGTACTGCGTTGGGCCGTGCAGATGGGATTTATTACAATTCCGGGGACGAAGAACCCGGAGCATATCCGTGCGAACTTCGATCTCTTTGATTTTGCTCTGACGGCAGAGGAAATGGCAGAGATCGCACGGTTCGACGGAACACGTCGCTACTATACACCGGATACAGCCACGGAGGAGAGGTATGCCGCGATGCCGCTCTCGTTTGAGGAGTGAGGCGCAAAAGAGATCGTGCTTGACAGGGCGTTGGTTCAGCCATGTCTCCATCGAGGTGACGGATGAGGCGTATGAAACACTTTGAAACCGTGCACTGTCATGCAATCGAGTGCTCGTTGATACGGGAAAAGAGCGCACGGTACTTCGCAGCATTGCGGCGGAGACAGACGAGATAGTAGTCCGTGTGGCAGACATCATCGGCGAGGGGGACGCTGATGCGTCCCGGGATCGTTTCGCCGCGTGCGATGAAATAGCCGGACTGAAAGATCGGATAGGGGGAGTTTGCAGCGATCTCCGTGATCGCTGTGCGCTCGGTCTGCATGAGATAGCGTGTCTTCCTTGTCTTTGCGTGGACGGAATCCATCCAGAAACCGATGCGGCTCAGGAGCAGCACGGTTTCACCCGCGAGATGCTCCAGACCGACTTTTGGAGAGAAGGCAAGCGGGTGGGAGACGGGCAAAGAGAGGAAGAGATCCTCATGCCCGCACTTCACCGCGTGGAGATCCACCGTGTCCGCAGGCGGCAGGTGGGTCACGATGAGCTGATACGTACCGTCGTGCAGGCGCTCGAGGAAGTCTGCATCGTCCTTCATGTCAGCGGAGATGGTCATACCGTCAAAGACACTGCTGAGAAGCGGCGTCAGTACGATCTGCGGCACCGGGGCGCAGAATCCGACGGTGATCGTGTGCAGACTGCGCTCATAGGCACGCAGATGCGTCTCGAACTCCTCCGCCTCCGTGAGGACACGGCGCGCATAGTGTACCGCCATTTCCCCTGTTGGGGTGAGCGCGATACGGTTCTTGCTGCGCGTGAAGAGTATGAGTCCGAGATCGTCCTCGAGCCGCTTCATCGCACGCGTCACGGCAGGCTGCGAGGTGTGGAGCTGCGCCGCCGCCGCTGAAAGCGTACCACAGTCGGCATAGGCGACAAGCTGGGCAAGTAGGGAGAGGTCAACCATAGTTCCTCCGATCTGCTATGTTGATATCGAATAGCGGATGCTGTTATCGGCATTCTATACGATTTTAGTGGTTCTGTAAAATAAATTGCATGCCATAGCGGAAATTACTATGCAGAAAACGCATAGCAGTTTCCGCTATTTGTATTTTACAGATACCGATACAGTAGTTATAATAAGCGATGTCAACAAGAGAAAAACTATCCGCTATGCAGAAACGGAAAGGAAATTACTATGCAGGAAACGAAACGCAACCTGTCCTTTATGATAATTCTGAGTGCCTTTATGGCATTCGCCTCGCTGTCGACGGACATCTACCTGCCCGCGATGCCTGCGATGCAGGATGACCTCGGCGGCGCAGTAGCCCTGACGATCACGAGCTTCCTCGTCGGCTTTGCCATTGCCCAGCTCATCTGGGGGCCGATCAGCGATCACATTGGTCGTCGCATTCCGCTCGCGATCGGTGCACTGCTCTTTTTCATCGGATCGGTCGGCTGCGCACTCGCTCCGTCGATGGAGGCAGTCATTGTTTTCCGTGTGGTGCAGGCGGTCGGCGCATGCGTCGGCCCGATGCTCAGCCGCGCGATGGTGCGTGATCTCTACACAAGCAGTCAGGCGGCAGCAATGCTCTCGACACTCGTCCTCATCATGGCGGCAGCGCCGATCGTGGGACCACTGCTCGGTGCATTTCTCATGCGCATCGATGGCTGGCGCATGGTTTTCTGGCTGATGGCTGCAATTGCCGTACTGCTCTTTTTCTCCGTGCATTTCCTGCCGGAGACGCTGCCGCACGAAAAACGCTCTGCCGAGAGCCTCGGTGCGGCATTCAAGAGCTATGGGAGGCTCGTACGGATGAAATCCTTCATGATGAATACCCTCAGGGTGACGTTCTTCTATGTGGCGGTGTATGCCTTCATTACGGAGTCGCCTGTCATCTACATCCGTCACTTCGGTATTGATCCGCAGTACTATGGGCTGTTCTTCGGTGTCAACATCATCGGCGTTGCGGCGGTAAGCTACTTCAACCGCATGTTCGTGACACGTTTCTCCCTCTCGCGGCTGCTCAAGGCAGCAACGAGCATTGCTGCACTCTTTTCTCTCTGGCTGCTCGCGGATGGACTGACGGGGATGCTCGGTCTGTGGGGGATCACCATTCCCATGTTCTTGGTATTCAGTACAAATGGTATTATTGCCGCGTGCTCCAATGCGGCGGCGCTCTCCAAAGTTCCGGATGAGATCACGGGCTCGGCGGCAGCACTCATCGGCGCACTCCAATACGGCAGCGGCATGATCTCCTCCGCTCTCCTCGCCGTGTTCTCGGACGACACGCCCATCGCCATGTGCTGCATCATCACCGGCTTTGTTTTGCTCGCTGCTGTTGCAGCATTTGCAGCAGAGGCACCCGCCTGTGCATGACGTCCGGCACGAAAGGCATCGACATCTGTAGTTTCACATGGATGCAAATGTTAGGGAAGCGCTGATACATTCAGCCGCGCCGCCTTAGCGCATTTTTTTCGCCCTGTCTTTGTCGACAAGATAAAAAACCTGCACCAATCCGACGGACTTCATTTTATCAGCGATTCCTTAGGAAAGACAAGAGGGACTTCTTCCAATGAAATCATCACCAGGATGGAACAATAGAACAGGAGATGTATTATGGCGATTGGCAAGATGAGTATGGATGTTTCGCGCAAATGTGTACCAGATGGGGACGAGTAAGGAGAATGAGAAAACAGACGGCTCTTGACCTTATGCTGATCACAGGTTTCTTGATCCTGCTGTCCTTCACGCAGTTACCGCGTATCGTCCATGAGATCGTGGGAACAGTGATGCTGTTCGGCATTGGGATGCATCTGGTCTACGCAAAGGAGTGGTTGAGAGGGGGCATGCACGGACGATGGGACATACAGCGAACGTTCGGGGCACTGCTGAACGCTCTGCTCGCAGTGAATACAGGAATCATCTTTGTGACAGGCGTCATCGCATCGAACTATCTCTTCACCGATATCATCCCACTCGAGCTGCATCGTAATCTGATGCTGCGTCAGCTGCACACAGTGCTTGGCTGGCTCCTGCCTGCCCTCATCGGACTGCACATAGGTCTGCACGGAACGGTGCTCTGGCAGCGCTTCACGCGTCGTTTCGGCATCGATCGTACGAGGCTCCGCACACGCCTTATATGTAGAGTGCTTAGTTTCGCGATCATTGCGCTCGGGATTTGCTCTGTCATGTTGAACCGCATCGGCGATCGCCTGTGCATGGAGCATGTCTTTGCCACTGAGGCGACCGCATTGCCCGGAGGCGTGTTCGTCCTGCTCGTCCTAGCAATGATCGGCATGTGCGCTATCATCGGCACGGAGCTTATGGCGCTGCTACGCAGGTGATCGGGGTGTGACGATGTGCAAGATTGTTGATTTTGAAGGAACAGATGGAAGAAAAACCGAAGGGGGAAAGATTGCAAATGAATGTGTTTGAAGAGATGCGCAGCGGGGAGCATTATGACATCCGCGATCCCAAATATCAGGCAGAAGCGCGGAGTGAGATGCGGCGATGCGGGCATATATGCCACAAGATCAATGCCACCGGTCCAATGGAAACGGAGAAGATCATTGCATTGGAAAAAGAGCTTCTTGACGGGCGCTTGGAAAAAGGAACTTTCCTTATGCCGCTGCAAATTGACTGCGGAAGCAGAGTCTTTCTTGGAAAAGACGTGTTTGCAAATCATGGTCTGACGATGATGTCTCTTGGTACGATCACGATTGATGACGATGTTATGCTCGGCCCGGAGGTGGGGCTGTTCACCGTCAATCATGAACCGAAGAATATCCGTACCCTTATGACGAAAGAGATTCACATCAAAAAGAATGCGTGGATTGGTGCGCGTGTCAGCATCCTGCCGGGAGTGACCATCGGAGAGAATGCGATTGTCGGTACGGGATCCGTTGTTACGAAGGATGTTCCCGATAACTGTGTGGCAGTGGGGGTTCTCGCAAAAGTCGCGAAGCGGCTGGAATAATTCAAAAAAGCTGTATCCGATGAAGGGATCGTCACAGGAATGGCAATGCAGAATAGGAGATTCGTTATGGCGAAGAACTTGGTCATCTATTTTTCCCGTAAGGGAGAGAACTATTGGAACGGGAGCATCAAAAATCTCACGAAGGGAAATACGGAGATTGTCGCAGAGCAGATTGCAGCGGCGGTAGATGCTGATCTCTTCGAGGTGGAGCGTGCAGAACCTTACCCGGTGAGTTACGATGCGTGTACGAAGGAGGCGCAGAATGAGGCACGCATGAAAGCACGCCCGAAGCTGGTGAACGATCTTGAGCGCATTGACGAATACGATACGATCTTTGTCGGCTATCCGAACTGGTGGGGAACGATGCCAATGCCCATGTTTGCGCAGCTTGAAAAACTGGACTTCACGGGCAAGCGTGTCGCACCGTTCTGCACACATGAGGGCAGTGGTCTCGGCAAAAGCGAGAAGGATGTGCGCGCGGTGTGCGCCGGAGCAGAGGTTGTGAAAGGGATTGCGATCAAGGGCACAGAAGCAGCAGACGCAGCGCAGGAGGTAATGCGTTGGGCGACGGCATCGTGCTGATACGGAAATTTGCAGCATTTTGAAGGAAACACACTGAGGAGGCTGCATCATGAAGAAACTATCCATATTTCTGTTTGTCCTTATGACGGCACTGTTCGTTGCTGCGTGCGGCGGTGAGACGACTGGAACAAACGCACAGGGAGAGAAGATTGTCGCAGGGAATTCAGACACTGCTATGGGGGCTGCATCACCTGCCGAGGGAAAGAAAATTCTCGTCGCGTTTTTCTCGCGTACAGGAGATAACTATGCTGTCGGCAATATCGAAAAGGGGAATACGCATATCGTTGCAGATATGATTGCTGAGATGACGGGCGCGGACACATTTGAAATCAAAACCGTGAAGGAGTATCCGGCTGACTATAAGGAAACAACGGAGGTCGCAAAGCGGGAACAGGAAGAGAATGCACGTCCCCAACTCGCCGCACAGGTGCCGAATATGGCTGACTACGATGTCGTATTTCTTGGCTATCCGATCTGGTGGAGCGATCTTCCAATGCCCGTCTACACCTTTTTGGAAAGCTACAACTGGAGCGGCAAGACCATCGTTCCGTTTGTCACCTCTGCGGGCGATGTGCTAACGGGCAAGGAACGCGACATTCCGAATTACGCCAAGGGCGCAAAAATGCTCGACGGCATTGGCTTCGAGGGAAAGCGCGTGCAGGAGCACCCAGAGAGTGTACGTCTCGAAGTGGAGAAATGGCTGACGGGACTTGGCTTTGTCGATAAGTAAAAACACTTTAGAGATTCCATTCGCTCTACCAAGCGTTTGGAATCTCTTTTCTTTTGCAAAGAATCATTAGCCATCTTCCCCTATCCTGTGTTATAATTTTTTAGATTTGGAGGATAGGAGGGAAAGAGAAGCCCTTTGTAGGGCATGATTCAAGTGATATGTGATATTAGCGGAGAGCAGGTTGAGTTTGATGAGGAGCTATGGGGGGCTGCTCGATCACATCGCGGTCAAGAAGGACGGCGCGGTAGTTGTTGTTTTCAAGGGCGGGATTGAGATTGGTGTTGGAGGATGAAGATTCAAGGAAAAAAGAGGGGGCGGTCTTGTTGTGTTTTTAAATCCTCATACGATAAACGCCTGAACAATCTTGTGGACTGTTCAGGCGTTTGTTATTGTAGCGTTTGCTTATTACTTTTCCTGTAAAGCTTTGTCAAATTCTTTGGCAAGAGCAATATCAGAGGCCGGATTCTGACCGGTGATGAGCTCACGGTCACGAACGATATGGCTGACATTCATGCCCTCGACATGCATCTTGGCACCGGCGATCTGGAGTGCCTGCTCCACATGGAGGGGCATCTGGGTTCCCTTCTTGACTTCACCCGGCCACTCTTCTGCATCGGAGAGCACCGTCATATTGTAGCCGGCATAAATACAGTCCTTGGCATTTTCCATGGCAGCCTTCACATCATTGTTGACAAGGGCTGCACGATAAGCGCCGGCATTGGGAAGAGCCGCCAGAGCCGCCACGGGACCGTGGCAGATAAAGGCAGTGGGCTTGTTCTGCTCATGGAAATAGCGGAGAATCGTGCCAAGGTTCTCATCCTGCATCAGGTCGGTCATCGGAGCATGACCGCCGGGGACAAAGACACCGACATATTCATCAAGACCGCCGTCAATGGCATCCCGCAGAGAAATGGGCTGCAGGGAATTGAAGAAGGTCTCTGCGTCGGCACGAGCTATTTCGTCGCCATGGAAGAACTTCTTGTCGTTGGAGCCCCTGTCCATCGTCGGCATTTCTCCGCTCGGGGTGGCGAGGACGATCTCATATCCCTGCTCCGTCAGATACTGTGCAGGAACAGCGAATTCGTTGAGGAAGAATCCTACATCCATGATGCTCTTGTCGGCAAGCTCCATCTTGTTTTGGGAAGAAGCCACTACAAGAACTTTTTCTTTGGCAGCAGCCTCGCTGTGTCCGGTCAAAAAGTTTGGCAGGAACATGACAGCAGCCATAAGAATCAACAGAAAACGATACATATCAGATAACATCTCCTTTGTGTTTCAACCTCAAACATTGGCGTGTGGCGATGGAAATCCAACTCTTGTGCCAGAACAGGTGTAAAAGAATGCCGACGCCCATGATGTAGCCGCTGTAAATATGGATGTTGGCAAATAGGCGCTTATACGTCTGCCCCCCGGGCAAAATGTGAAAATCAAGCATAGGGCCTGTTGTGATGCAGATCACCCCGCTGATGAAGAGAATCCAGTCCAGAAGATAATTTTTCTTCATGGCAATCAACCTCCCCCCTCTATAAAAGATCGTCAAATCGGAATGGTTGTCAGCTAGGCAGAACCTCAATCCAGTAACCATCAGGGTCATTTATGAAGTAAACACCCATGCCGAGATTTTCATAGCAGATGCAGCCCATTTCTTTGTGTTTCTTGTGAGCGGCTTCGAAATCGTCGACTTTGACTGCCAGATGGAACTCATTGTCGCCGAGATTGTAAGGCTCTTCGCGATCAGCAAGCCATGTCAGTTCTAAGAGATGGGGGGTATTGCCTTCATCCGACAGATAGGTGATGACAAAACCAGGACCGTTGAAACTGTTGGCTGCTTTGAACCCCAAGGCTTCTTCGTAGAATCTCAGGCTTTTTTCCAGATCCAGGACATTGAAGTTGTTGTGAGCAAATTTGAATTTCACGACTTACAGCCCTTTCGTTTTGAGAACCGTGGCAGCGAGTCCTTTGATCCAGTCCTGATGCCCTACGTTCATGGGATCTTTCGGATCTTCATGAAGTTCCTTCGCGGGCTTCCCTTTCTGGGATTCCTGGGTAAGGATACGAACACGCCCTTCCGGCAAATCTTCCAGCAGCCAAGCATGGATCACATCGAGGCGGTGGTCGGCATCTCCTTCCGCCCAACCGTGCCAAGCGAGACGTCCGGGCTTGCCGTCAGCCGGTGCCTCAAACTCGGTAATCTCTGCCTCAACGGGAAAGCCGAAGGTCTTGAAACGGAACCGCGTATCGGACTTGAGCACCGTGCCTTCCGTATTGTCGAACGCAATATCAGCGACATTGTTGTAGTAGGACGCCCAGATACTGGTGTCGATGAGGTTCTCAAATACGTCCTTGGCGGTAATGCCCTTTACAATGACTTCATTGGAAGCAAAGTTGTCAGTGGTGCCGGGCAGGTAGTCATGAGGCCAGTTGATTTCGTTTAACATAATACATTCCTCCAAACATTGTAGTTATAGGTTTCCTTTAGCCATTACGGTTTTTCTCAGCGGATGGTTAAATCATAAACTATAAATATCTATTTGTGAAGAATGCACTTTTAAGTACGATAGTTACCTAAAAGATACTAAATGATATTTGCAGATGCTGTCCATCCAGCCGAAGAGCTCCAGCAGGTCGTAATCACCGCTATGACCTCTGCCCCAAGGCACGCGGAAGTCAACATCTGCACCGCTGTTTTGAAGCTTCAGTGCTAGGATCGCGGGAACTGCCAGGGAAGTGTCGCGGTCAATGGCTCCGTGGCGGATGCGGAAGTGTTTGGCTGTGTCGGCTTTGCCGATGAAGTTTAGGGGATTCATCAGTTTTATCACATCTTTGTCGGCCATTTCACCGTCTTTTTGTTCGTACTGCTTGGAAATAACGGAAAAATGCTTTGGTGTGTTTTCCGTTGTACCGAACTCATCATTTTCAGCAGAGCTTAAATCCAGCTTGTCAAACGCAGGTGCTGCCTTCATTCGGGTCGCGGCAGAGGGATAGGCGGACAGGTCGATCGCTGTTACTTTGCCGTGTTCGGTCTTTACCCAGGAAGCGGAGGAAATATCTGTGCCGCTGTCCAAGGCATCTTGTGCAGATTCCCTGTATTTGCCGGCAATATAGTCATGGAAGCTGCCTGTGCCATCCTTTGCCAAGGTGAGTTTCCGCCCCTTTTCGTCTTTTAGCTTCAAGCGGTTGAGATAGGCGGGGAAGGCATCTTTCAGTGCTTTGGAAACGGCGATTTCCTGGGCGGTCATTTGGACTTCCTGTTGACTGGATACAGGATGATTCGCTGCGTCGGCATCCACAGCTTGGAGCGGAAGACCGGCAGACCTTTGATTCTGTCCCGGCACATTTTGACCGCGGCTTTCCAGATCCTGGAGCTGCCATACGGCCATATAGTAACTGTTTACCCCGTTGAAGATCCATTCGTAGGCCATATCTGCGTTTTCAAGATTCGTGATGGGGCAGTAATCGCTGGAGGCAAAAATATCATCTCGTGCATCGGCCGCCCCAATTTCTGCCAGGTATGGCGCGTATTCCTTGGCGTTGCCTGTGGCACCCAAGAGTGCAGACAAGGCGCCTCCGGCACTGGTGCCGTTGGAAATGATCTTTTCCGTGTCACCTGCGGGGAGGTTCTTCTGATTCCAGCGAAGGTATCGGACCGCCGCCTTGTAGTCAACGATTAGTGCTGGTGCCTTGCCGACATAGGTCTTGCCGTCATCGCCGATTGTCGTGCGTCCCCGTATCGCAGGAGCAGCTACGACATATCCTTTTGACAGCGCGATCAAAGCTGCATTGGCACCACCGTTCATCCGATCGTTTTCTGAAGGTTCGCCGGCCTTGCCCGGCATATAGCCGCCTACGCTGTTGGGCATGAAAATGGGCGCAGTGTCTCTGGTGTAGCCATTCACTGTGCCCCCATCAAAATAGGCTGCCGGGATGAATATGTTCATGGACTGGGATTCTGCGCTTTGGGGATGCGCGACATAAACGATATTGCGATAGGCTCTAAACTTTACTGTTTCGCCGTTCATGCTCAGGGACTCTTCCGTGAAGTTTTTGTCGGCATCAAAATTCAGGCTGTAGGATTTTGTCGGTTGCACCGTACTGGAAGAATTTACACCGGGCCGGTCAGCGGAGGCTGCTTCTACAGGTGAGGCGGAAGAGCTGCCCCAGGAAACGGCTAAAGAGCCTGTCAAAACGGTCAAGAGAACATATTTTTTCAGTGTCATTGCAAAATCTCCTTTATCGTGTGTAATGTATACGCTGTTTATCATAGCGATCAGGTTGGGGTGTTTTTTTTAGTTTTACCGCAAAAAAATCGACGCACCCTAAAAGGGAAGAGAGGTTTAAAACTCCCTGCGTCGATTTTCCGCTGTCAAAACGGCACGGCTCCCACACAGCCGTCTATGCTATTGGATACAATATATCATAATTTTTTCCTGCCATCAATAGTTACTTGATGGGTACTATATATCCAAAAAGTGCGTATTTCCCTTTGGAAACTTAGTTGCTATAATGAAGAAAAGAAGCGCAGACCAAAAGACATCGAAAGTTTGGTGATAAATATGAAACAGGAAAGAATGTACCACTGCCCTGTAGATGCCGTTTTGGGGGTGATTGGCGGCAAGTATAAGCCGATCATTCTCTATCATCTGATCGACCAGACGCTTCGCTTCAGCGAACTGCGTCGATATCTTCCGCAAGCCACGCCGAAAATGCTCACCCAGCAGCTCCGTGAACTGGAGGCAGACGGCATCATACATCGGGAGATATATCCTGTCGTTCCGCCTAAGACCGAATACAGCTTAACAGAATTTGGCCGAACCATAACGCCAGTACTAACCGCCATGTGCGATTGGGGGAAGGAATACATGTCCGACAAGATTCGGCAGGATTCGGTATAAACTTTCAGGACATATGTTCAGCCGTCATGCTGAACAACATATCTGCTTTTGCATCCGTTTCCTGCGATGCCATCATCAGGACGTCACGCTGTACATATGTCGATTTTGGCATTTGGAATCTCTCTTTTTCTTGTACCGATCAGAGATAGGTGATCGTATCTGCTGCTGATTTTTTTGGTACATAGTAATCTCTGCTTTCGTCTACATAGTAGTCGAGACTATCCTCCGTCCCTGCTTCCACAATGGTACTCTTGTGATTGGGATAACCAAGAGCCAAGACCATACATACATCAAAACCTGTGGGGATTTTTACGCCTTCGCTCAAAAATTTTCTGTTTATCGATCCCAGAATACAACTTCCAATGCCATGCGACCAAGCCGTGATAGCCATAGCGTCAAGGGCAATGCCTGCATCAATATCAGCGAAAGGATGGGTTTTTTCCGGTTTTAACACAACGATGTAGGCTGTGGGCTGCTGTGTTTCTGTTGGAGTACCAATTTCCTTCGGGAGTTTCGCAGCCCAACGAAAGCAGGACTGCAGTTTCTTTACGATATCAGGAGAACTTATCACCAGGTATCTCAACACCTGACCATTCAGGGCGCATGAGCGCATACGAGCAGTGTCTGCAATTTCTTGCAAAACTTCCTGTGGGATAGATTCTTGCCTAAAGCGTCGATAGGAGCGGCAGCCGATGTATAGTTTATGCAAGTCCATCTTCATGATCTGCACCTTCCTTTAGAAACAGCCTCGTTTATTTTTTCCGCTGCATTTGTACTTTGCTGATGATTAAATCATAACTTACAGAATATATTTTGTAAAGAATACGCTTATAAGCTGTATTGTTGCCTAAGGAGTGATTTCTTCCTAAAATTTCATACAAGAGAGATTCCATTCGTCATATTCGGCGTTTGGAATCTCTCTTGTTGTTACAGGCATAATGCAGGAGGCACAGGTAATTCTTAGCGGATTTTTCAATCCTGTCATTAAAAAACATCATGCGTATATCATTATTTTTCTAGTGTATGAATGATTCGATAGAGCTGCTCCTTGAGCGTGGCAACCTCCTCGGGGGTGAGGGATAGTCCTTTTTCCTGCATCATGCAGCCCATCGCGTGCGGCACTTTTTCTGCCCGAGCCCGTAGTGCAGTGCCCGCCTCCGTTAGCTCCACGAGAACGACGCGCTCATCGTCGGTCTTGCGGCTTCGGCGCAGATAGCCCATTCCCTCAAGTTTTTTCAGTACAGGAGTTAGCGTGCCGGAGTCGAGTGCGAGGCGTTTTCCGAGCGCGTGCATCGTGATGTGCTGCTCCTCCCAGAGGACCATCATTGTCACATACTGCGCGTAAGTCAGACCAAGCTCTTTTAGAAATGGATGGTACGCTGCGACAATCTTGCGCGCGGCGGCGTAGAGGGGGAAGCAGAGCTGATTGGTCAGCAGTAGCGGATTCAGTTCATCCTTTGGCATGATATATCTCCATCTTTCTGTCAAGTATAATTTCTTTCCATATATTATCAAAGTTGAGAAGTGAAATCAAATAATATTTTATAAAATTATACTTGACAAAATATAATTTTGTGTATACAATTACGTCTGTAAACGAGATCAGATAATTGAAAAAGGAGTTGTGTGGATGGCAAAGGAACATATTCATAAAGATGTTGTCATCATCGGTGCAGGGATTGCGGGGCTGACAGCAGCGCTCTATGCCGGGCGCATGAATCTGTCTGTGCTCGTCCTAGAAAATGGCATTGTGGGCGGGCAGATCGCGAATGCGACAGGGATTGAGAACTACCCTGGATTCTTGCGGGTGTCGGGGCGTGAGCTGATTGCGACGGTGCAGCAGCAGGCGGAGAGCTTCGGGGCGGTGGTGGATGAGTTCGATACGACTGAGTGCGTGGCGCTCGGTACTGCGCCGAAGATCATTGAGACGGCGGAGTACATCTACGAAGCGGACACGGTCATCATCGCCTCGGGTATGAATCGCCGCAAACTGCCGCTCCCCGAGGAGCAAACCTATGCGAATCGTGGCGTACACTACTGCGAACTCTGCGACGGGCATATGTATCAGGACAAGGTAATCGTGGTGATGGGCGGCGGCAACGCGGCGCTCGATGCGGCAAACTTCCTGACAAAGTATGCAAGGAAACTCTACCTCATTCATCGCTCGCAGCTCCGTGCAGACGAGGTAACACAGGAGCGCCTGCGGTCGAATCCAAAGGCAGAGCTTTTGCTTGAGACGGAGATCAAGGCACTGCACGGTGATGGGCGGCTCTCCTCCATCGACGTTCTAGACAAAGCATCGGGCGAGATCCGCAGTCTAGATGTGGACGGGCTTTTCGTCAATATTGGCGTTGTACCGAATACGGCTCTGTTCACGGAGGAACTGACACTCAGCGAAGGGCGCATCCCTGCGGGTGAGGATTGTCGAACGGAGATTGCGGGCGTGTTCGCGGTCGGGGATGTCCGTGCAAAGGAGATCCGCCAGCTCACCACGGCGGCAGCCGATGGGACGACCGCAGCGCTTTTGGCAGGAAAATACATCGATCAGCTCAGAGGAGGAAATGCAAAATGGTAAAGGTATACTCGATCAACGATTGCCCGTGGTGCGATAAGGTAAAAAAGTATCTGAAAAGCAAGGGCATCGCCTATGAGGAGTGCAATCTGGAGGAGAGCGATGAAGCACGAGAGGCGTGTGTGCGTCTGACGAGGGATACAGCAGTCCCCGTCGTTACGGTTAACGATGCAGACTATGTGCTCGGTTTTGACAAGGCAAAGATTGATGCAATGCTCGGGCTTTGAGCAGAGACTGGATGAGGAAAAGGGGCAGTACGATGGATGAGCAAAAAATCATTGAGGCATTTCATATGATGTGGGATAATTTCCCCGAGCCGGTCATGCTGATTCAGCAAAACCGACAGATCTATGCGGTCAACCGCAAGGCGGAAGAACTCGGTATAAACGACGCGATGAAGTGTACGAGCATTGGAACGCCTGAGCAGCATCGGAGTTGTCTCTGTAATCTCGCCGTCAAAGAGAAGCGAACGACCTGCCGCATCTACGAAGGAATGCAGGGGCAGGCGTAGGGCTACTGGATGCCCGTCGCGGGCGCAGAGGAGTATATCCTGCACTTCGGCGTAGGGAACTTCAGCACCTCGGATGAGTGAATCAGTATGATGTTTTAGAAGATAAATTAGGAGGGTTTATCATGGAAGGAATCGTTTTGGCAGTATCGGCATTTGCAAGCGTTGTAATGGGGAGCATTTTCTGCGAAGAAGTATGCCGTTAAAAGCTGATTGAAGGGGAATCGGAGGAGATTGCATCATGGGGATTTACGGACAGGCGCAGGGAACGGAACTCGAGCAGACGATGAAGGGACTCGCACAGGCAGAGGCGAACGGCACGATGATGTACTATGCTCTCGCTCGGTTGGCGAAAGAGTGGGGCTACGATGATTTGGTTAATACCTTTATCGAGGCAGGCAATCAGGAGGCGGTGCATGCGGGCTTCTACGCCGTGTTTACCGGTAAGTACCCGCAGGATTTCTGGGGGATGGTGCGCACACTGGAAAAGGCGGAGCGCGGCGGCGAGGAGAAGATCAAGGTACTTGCGGATAAGGCGCGCGTGGCAGGATTTACCGAGGCTGCCGATGAGATGGAGATCTTCGCAAAGCAGGAGGGACACCACGGGGAGATGATGGCACAGATTCTCGCAAAGTATCCCGAGAAGGCCGCCGCGCCCAAGAGTGATAAGGTCTACGTTTGCTCCATCTGTGGCTATGAGCATGCGGGCAATCTCGCGGATGAGCCGGAGGACTATACCTGCCCGCTATGCGGTCAACCGAAGAGTGTATTTCACGAAGTTTGAAGATAAATCGGAGGAAATGAACATGAGCGTATACGATTTTGTGGTCAAGACGAACAAGGGTGCAGAGAAGTCGCTTGCGGACTATCGGGGCAAGGTACTCGTTATCGTGAACACGGCGAGCAAGTGCGGATTTACGCCGCAGTTCGAGGAGTTGCAGGCACTCTATACGAAGTATCAGGCGCAGGGGCTTGAGATTCTGGGCTTTCCGTGCAACCAGTTTGCAGGACAGGAGCCGGGCACGAACGATGAGGTGCAGCAGTTCTGCCGCCTGAACTATGGTGTTTCGTTCCCCATCTTCGAAAAGGGGGATGTGCGGGGCGATACGGCTCAGCCACTCTTTCAGTATCTGACGGCGGAGCAGGGCTTTCAGGGCTTTGACCCCGCGCACCCGCTGACCGAAGTTCTGACGAACGCGCTGAAGGAAAACTTTCCGGAGTACCTTGCGGGCAACGGAATCAAGTGGAACTTCACGAAGTTCCTCATCGACCGCGAGGGCAAGGTCGTTGCACGTTTCGAGCCGACCATTGCACCGTCGGCAATGGCAGCAGATATCGAGAAGCTGCTCTGATGAATCATTGAAATATAATGATCGCTGATTGATGCTGTTGTTTATTTGCGGAGAAAGTGCAATGTTAAAATCAATTAAGTAGCGAAACAAGGAGATTCCATTCGCTCTACCAAGCGTTTGGAATCTCTTTTCTTTTGCAAAGAATCATTAGACATCTTGACCTATCCTGTGTTATAATTTTCTTATGTTTGAAACGTAGGAGGGAAGACCGTTGTTTGCAAAGACTTATGGTGCGACGACCCTCGGGATTGACGGACGGATTA